>SMUY01305861.1_pt1 | contig 14369 bp, 9 predicted proteins | sample 2456441 | NCBI WGS metagenome assembly SMUY01 (sample SAMN11095931, study PRJNA526329) | marine sediment metagenome | biome: Marine sediment; feature: Surficial sediment; material: Deep marine sediment; isolation source: Hadal surficial sediment | place: Pacific Ocean | collected 2014-11 | depth 0-1...
GCTTTCCACTGTCCAGGTTTTAGCTTCGGCGATACGCTCGTTTCGAACTTGCGAATCAGTACCGGCATGCCTTCTGTCCGGCGCTGACGGTGACCGATCGGATAGTCGATGCTGACACGCTCGGTACTCGAGCCGTCTTTGAAGAATACCTGCATGGCATTGCCGATGTAGCGTTTCGCGGGATCGAAATAGTCTTTGGTAAAGCCCTCGTTTTCCGTGACTTCCATCTTGTCGCGAAGCGCATCGATGCGAGGATCGGCTGCTACCTCATCTTCATAGTCAGCGGCACTCAACCGGCCAAAAATCATCGGCACAGCCGTCATGTATTGAATGCAATGATCCCTGTCGGCGGGATTGTCGAGCGGCCCGGTCTTGTCGATGATTCGTACACCGGCTTCCTGGGTTTCGATAACGACTTTTTCTATTTCGTCGAGCCGGTCTTTGACCGCCTCGTGCAGCGTCATACCCGCCTCGACTGCAGTCTGAGCATGAAACTCCGCCGGGTACGAGATCTTGAACAGGATGTTCTCCATCACATAACTGCCGAAGCCCTGTGGAAAAGTGAACGGATTGCCCTTGAAGAGCACGTCGAAAAAGCCCCAGGTCTTTGCGGTTAGCGCTGACGGATAACCCATTTCGCCGCTCATCACGATCAACGCCAGGCGCACCGCGCGGCTCGTGGCATCACCCGCCGCCCAGCTCTTGCGCGAGCCCGTGTTCGGCGCGTGCCTGTACGTGCGAAGTGCGCCGCCATCGATCCAGGCATTGGAGATGGCATTTATCACCTGCTCATGCTCGCCGCCCAGCATGCGTGTCACGACAGCGGTCGACGCGACGCGCACGAGTAACACGTGGTCGAGCCCGACACGATTGAAGCTGTTCTCCAGCGCCAGTACGCCCTGGATTTCATGCGCCTTTATCATCGCCGTCAGAACATCCCGCATGGTAAAAGGCGCATTGCCCTCGGCGCGGTTTCGCCTGCTCAGATAATCAGCGACAGCCAGGATGCCGCCCAGGTTGTCCGAGGGGTGACCCCATTCGGCAGCCAGCCAGGTGTCATTGAAGTCCAGCCACCGGACCATCGCTCCTATGTTGAAAGCGGCGGCCACAGGCTCGAGTTCGTATGACGTTCCCGGCACGCGCGCACCGCCTGCGAGGGTCGCGCCCGGCACAACAGGTCCGAGGAGCCTGGTGCAGGCCGGGTAATCAAGTGCCTGAAAGCCGCAGGCCAGCGTGTCCAACAGGCAGTAATGCGCCGTCTCGAAGGCAAGTTTGCTCGCAATATCTGTGCCGCAAACATAATCGGCAATATCGATGAGAAGCCGATCCGGCTCGGCGCGCCGCGCCGATCGAATATCTGCTCCCGACACGGCGTTAGCCCCGTTCGTCTATCGGCACCCAGGCCTGAAGACCGGGCCCGATGTAATCCGCAGCGGGCCGGATAAGTCTGTTGTCGGCTCGCTGTTCCATGATGTGTGCGGCCCATCCCGTGATCCGGGAACAGACGAAGATGGGTGTGAACAGATAGGTCGGTATTCCCATGAAGTGATAGACGCTCGCGGCAAAGAAGTCGGCATTAGCGAACAGTTTTTTCTCGTCCCACATTACTTTTTCGACCGCCTCGGATACAACATAAAGCTGCGTGTCGCCGGCCTCATCCGAAAGTGCTTGCGACATTTTCTTGTTGACCGCGTTGCGCGGGTCCGAAGTCGTATAAACCCGGTGACCGAAACCCATTATTTTTTCCTTGCGTTCGAGCATGGCCAGTACGCCATCGGTCGCCTCCTCGGGCGAGGAGTATTTCTTAATGAGTTCCATCGCCGCCTCATTTGCCCCGCCATGCAGCGGGCCGCGCAGCGCGCCGATCGCACCGACTACTGCCGAGTGGAAATCCGACAAGGTGCCGGTAATCACCCTCGCCGCGAATGTCGACGCGTTGAATTCATGCTCGGCATAAAGAATCAGCGTCGTGTCGAGCGTTTTGCGATGAAGCTCGCTCGGCGCTTTGTCATGTAGCATGTCAAGGAAGTGACCTGACACGCTGTCGTCATCGGTCTCGACGTCGATACGCTTGCCATCGGTATGAAAACGGTGCCAGTAAAGCAGCATCGACGGCAGACAGGCGAGTAAGCGGTCGGCGACGTGACCCTGGTTTTCGAAATCGCCTTCAGGCTCGATGTTGCCGAGAATTGAAACGCCGCTTCGAAGAACGTCCATCGGGTGACTGTCCGCCGGAATCATTTCGAGCACCTGCTTCACCTGATCGGGCAGGCCGCGCAGCGTTTTGAGCCGCGTGATGAATGCGTCGAGTTCCGACCTGTTCGGCAATTTATCATGCATTAAAAGGTAGGCGACCTCTTCAAAACCGGCGTTATCAGCCAAATCGTAGATATCGTAGCCGCGGTACGTCAGGCCCGCGCCTTCCTTGCCGACCGTACAGATGGCGGTTTCTCCCGCCGATACGCCCGCGAGTCCGCCCGTTTTCTTGTTTCCTGCCACTTTTTTCTCCACTGTAATCGGGTTAATCGTCCGGCTTGTCTGTCAGCCCGGTGTCCGCAAACAACTTGTCCAGTTTTTGTTCGTATTCGTGATAGCCGAGCACATCGTACAGTGCGGACCGGGTTTGCATCGTATCGATGATCGCCTTCTGGGTGCCGTCCTTGCGGAGCGTTTGGTAGACGTTCTCGGCTGCCGCCGACATCGCCCGGAAAGCCGATAACGGATACAGCGCGAGGCGCACGCCAGCCTCCGCCATTTCCTCCTTCGTGAACAGCGGCGTCTTGCCAAATTCCGTGAGGTTCGCCAGCACAGGAACATCGATTGCGGATGTGAATTGCCTGTACTCCTCCACCGTCGTCAAGGCCTCGGCGAAGATCATGTCTGCGCCGGCTTCGACATAGCCTGCGGCCCGCTCCAGCGCAGCCTGCTGCCCTTCCACGGCATGGGCGTCTGTGCGGGCCATGATCACGAATTTTGGGTCGGTCCGGCCGTCGACGGCTGCCTTGATCCTGTCCATCATCTCCGCCGTATCGACGAGCGTCTTACCGGGCCGATGGCCACAGCGCTTGGCGACGACCTGGTCTTCGATATGGCAACCCGCAGCACCGCCCCGAATCATTTCACGTACTGTCCGCCCGATCATGAACGCACCGCCCCAGCCGGTATCCGCGTCCACGAGCAGTGGCACATCAGTCGCATAACAGATCCGCCGAACGTCCTCGCAGACATCGTTCAGGGTTGTCATGGCCAGGTCGGGCAGGCCGAAGGAGGCATTGGCGACGCCGGCGCCGGACAAATAAATCGCTTTGAAGCCGGCGCGTTCTGCCAGCAATGCGCTATAGGCATTGATTGTGCCCACGACCTGTAGCGGTCGCTCTTCTTCCAGGGCCTGCCACAGCCTTGCACCTGCGCTCATTGCGATTCCTCACTCGTCAGGAACTTGATTCCGATCAGGAGGTTTAATCCTTATTAAGTTTCCGGGGAGGCGGCGATTTTAACAAATTACCTGACGGTGCCGGCACCGTCAGGTAATTTTGACGACCGTACGACCGCTTACCGTGCCGTCGATGTAAGCCTGAAATGCATCGGGCAGCTGGTCGAATTCAATCGTGCGACCGCTGATTACATCCAGGTGCCGGGGACGAAGATCACCACCGATTCTCGCCCAGACCTGAAGCCTGAGGTTCCTTGACGTGTCGACAGAGTTGATGCCGAGGAGGCAGACGGCGCGCAGAATAAACGGCAATACGGTCGTGTTGAGCGTCGGGCTTGCTGCGAGACCAATGCTGGCGATGTTGCCCCCGTATTTGACGGTGCGCGTCAGCCAGGTCAGCACGTCACCGCCGAGATTATCGATGGCGCCACCCCACTGTGCTTTTTCCATCGGCCTCTTGCCGAGATCGACTTCGTCCCGCAACAGTACCTTGTGCGCACCGATGCTCTTTAAATACTCTATCTGTTCCGCTTTGCCGGTAAGCGCGACCACTTCGTAGCCACGGCCATCCAGCATATCGACCGCAATGCTGCCGACTCCGCCGCTTGCGCCCGTAACAACGATGGGCCCGTTCTCGGGACGCTGGCTGTTTTGCTCCATGCGCTGTATGGCAAGCGCCGCCGTGTAGCCTGCTGTACCAATCTGCATCGCCTGTGCCACGGTCATCCCGACCGGCACGGGCACGACCGAATCGCTCTTCACCCGTGCGTATTCCGCATACCCTCCGTCAACTGTTTCGCTCAGGCCACAACCATTGACGAGCACTTCCGAGCCGGGTTCGAGGCGTTCATCTTCGGAACTGACGACAGTTCCCGCGAGATCAATGCCGCCGACGAGCGGGTAGGTTCTTAATATTTTGCCGGCACCGGTCGCTGCGAGGGCGTCCTTGTAATTGATGGTCGAGTGGCTGACCTTGATAACGACCTCTCCTGCGGTCAGGTCATCGAGGCTGAGCTCACAAAAACCAGCAATGATCTTGTCATTATCCTGGTCGATTCGAAAAGCACGAAAGCTTTCCATAGCAGTTCCTTTTCTTTTCAGTCTATTTCGGCGGTCCCGGCCCTATCCAGCCAGTACTCGATGCCCATCGTGTTGATCTCAACATCCAGGTCGAGGATGGCATGCAGCCGATCCTCATCTGCTTCGACACCATGCGTCTCAAGGCAATTGGCCAAGTACGAAAACATGGCTGTCTGCATCGCCTCGGTTCGATTGTTGTCGGTGGCGTGTTCTCTTGCAATTGCAACGAAGTCGTCTATTCGTTTGTGCATGTCATCCGCGAGGCGGACAAGGTTGGTGACGCGACTGTAGTGCGTCAGGTATAGCTGTTCCGGCTGCAGACCCATTATCCGGTCAATTGCCTTGTGCGCCTCGGCCGGATCGAAGTGAATCGGTGTCGTGGTCGGATAAATAAATTCGCCAGCCGCAGTATCCAGCTCCCGGTAGGACACGCCGAAGCTGTCGCCCGTAAACACGCCTTTCGATGCCGGGTCCGACAGGCAGTAGTGATGCCGCGCATGGCCCTCAGTGAAAATGCACTGCAGGGGCCGGCCTTGTAAAAGGATCGTTTGTTCATCGTCGACGACAATTATTCGCTTCGCATCGATTGGCACAGGGACCCCGTATTCTTTATCGAAGTTCTCCGCACCAAACACGGCCCTGGCTCCCTGAATGAGCTTCGCCGGGTCAATCATATGCGCTGCGCCGCGCGGGTGAATGACGGCTTTCGCGTTGGGAAGGTGTTGCATTAACGCCCCGGCCCCTCCCGCATGATCGAGGTGCACATGCGTTAGAAATACGTATTCGACCGCTGCTGCATCAATGTCCTTACGGTCCAGCGCGTCAAGCAGCAACACCGTGCTGTGATTGACGCCGGTGTCGACAAAGGCAGCATGGCCATCCTGGATAATCAGGTGGCTGGCATCGAATAACGGCCGCAAGTGGTCGGTGTCTATTGCCGATATGCCGTTTTCAAGCTCGGTTATGCGGGCCAACTTATTCGGTCTGTTCACTAGTGGTCCAACAAGTTTATATTGATGGGTTCAGCGAGTCGTGAAGCGGTTGCACCCAGAGGGCATAAAAAACCGCCAGGCGCGCCTCGCCGGTAATGGCCCGTCCTTGCCAAGAGGCGCAACACCGCGGACGACCGCTGCACGGCTCGCCCGAAGGGAGCTGCCCGGATGACCCAATACGGCGTTGCAGTCCTTGCAAAGGACATGCCCTTCCCTGCGGACTGCGCCTTGTCCTGGATCATCGGGGTGGCTCTGAATCCATCAATATAAACTTGTTGGACCACTGGTCTTTGCCCGGGGAAAGGGAGGCGCGCTATGATAATGGCAGAACTCATTGAGTTCCAGCGCCGGCCCGAACAGCGGTGCCGTGCTAGCATCGTCGGGATCAATCGATACAAACGGAGATTCGGAGTGAATCGATGGATCGTGGCGTCGTTGATCATACTCGCTGTGATCGTCCTCGTTTCGCCCGGCATTGTCGGGCGCCTGGCGGAGAAAAGTGTAGAGGAGAATCTCGATTTTGTAGCCAGTGAAAACGATGATGTTGTTATCACGACCGAGCGTTTCGACCGCGGCTGGTTCACTTCCGAAGGCCGGCACCGCATCGAGCTTCGTGAAGGCGGTGTCCGCGCCCTCTTGGAGAATGACGCGGACGAGCATGAGCGTATTCCATCTTTAATCATCGATACCCACATCGATCATGGCCTGATCCCGGTCACCTCCCTGTCGCGCGATTCCGGTTCGCTCAAACCCAGCCTCGCCAACGCAGTTTCCACGATAACGCTTGACCTTGGCAACGGTGAGCTGTTCGAAATACCCGGCAAGATTTACACCGATGTCGGATTAACGGGCGAAACGGCATTTCGCTTTCTTCTGCAGGCTGGCTCCCGAAAATTCGACGACAAAACGGCTGACTGGCAGGGCGCCGATGTCACCGTGCATACGAATCCTGCGACCGGCTCCGTATCCCTAAAAGGCGACGTTCTGCCATGGTCGATCCTGGACGAGCATGGCAGCGTCAGATTCGGCGGCATGACGATCGAGGGGAGCCAGGAGAAAGGCCCGTACGACTTTGGCACCGGTAGCATTCAGCTTGAGCTGGGCCGGGTAGACATCGAAAACGGCAATAGCCCGGGAACCGGCTTTAACAAGCTCTCGTTCAACGCCAGCAGCGAAATCGACGGCGACCGGGTCAACGCCGCTTCGAAATTCGACATATCGGGCATCAGGGCCCTGGATTTCGAGAATATCGATGTGGCGATGGATCTCGTTCTTAACGGGCTCGATGCGCTTTCTTTTCATAATATTGCACAAGCCTTGAAAAATTCGCATGGGTCCGCTGATCCGGAGTCCGCTATGGAAGAGCTGTATCCGGTTATAGCGGCCGACCTTCAAAAATTCCTTACCACAGGGTTCGAAATACGGATTGACCGATTCGACGTCACGCTACCGAGCGGCAAAGTGACCACGAAACTGCGCTTCGATCTACCGGCCACTGCTCCGACGGCAGAGTTTTCCTGGCCCGCCCTGCTGCTTGTACTTGACGCATCCGCCGATATCCGCCTCCCCGTGGAACTTTTCAACATGGTGCAGGAGATGAGCCCGGAAGCCGGTACGCTTGTCGCGATGGGCTTCTTGCAGAAGGACGGTGACTTCTATGAAATGCGGGCCGAGTACGCAAAGGGCCTGCTAATTGTGAACGGCGCCCCCCTGCCTATTCCCCTGTCCGGTTTTTGAAAAGGGCTGGACCCACTGCTGTCCTATAAACCGGGTACGACGATCCAGGACATGGGTTGCCAGCCTTCAGTCTGAGACCGTGGTCCGCAGGGATGCGGGCCCCGAGCCTACATGGACGTACTTGCGGCGTGTCTCAGACTGAAGGCTGGCTATTCATGTCCGTAGTGATTTACTCCATCGGAAACCCTCGTTTCGACCTCTTTCTTATTGAAACTACAGCGCCAGTTCAGCAGCCCGATGACAGGCCGCGCTGCTTTTCTTGAAATCTTGTAGCTCGGGCAACTCTTCGCTACAGCGCGAGATTGAATACGGGCAGCGGGGGTGAAACGCGCACCCGGATGGTGGCTGCAACATCGACGGCGCTTCCCCGAGATCGCTGGCTACAATAATACCGATAGCCGGATCGGCAATCGGTACGGCATCAAGCAGCGCTTTGGTGTACGGATGCTTCGGCCGCATGAACAGGCTCTCCGTATCTGCCAGCTCGCAAAGTCGTCCGAGATACATGACCAGTACGCGATGGCTGATCTGCCTGACCGTCGTCAGATCGTGCGTGATGAATAACAACGACAGCCCCGATTGTTGCTGCTCGGCCCGAAGCAGTTCGAGTATGTCCTGACGAATCGAGCCATCGAGCGCCGCCACGGCTTCATCACAAATCAGAATTTTCGGTTTCAGAACAAGTGCTCTTGCAATCGCGACGCGCTGCGCCTGTCCGCCCGACAGCTCGTGTGGAAATCGTTTCTTCAGGGTATCGTCCAGCCCGACTCGTCGAAGCATCGCTGCAACAACTTCGTCCTTGTTAGCTTTGATCTTGTCCGGCTCATGAACCGTTAACGGCTCGGTGATTATGTCGTCGACGCGCATCGCCGGGTTCAACGATCCAACCGGATCCTGAAACACCATTTGTACGGCGCGGCGCAGCGCATTCGGCCTCGATTCGACGCGGCCGGTTAACGGTTTTCCAAGGAGCACCATGCTGCCGCTCTGCACGGGCAGCAAACCGACGATAGCGCGGGCCAGGCTGGTTTTGCCGGAGCCGGACTCACCCACGAGTGCAACCGTTTCACCTGGCGCAATTGTCATAGTCAGCTGCTGCACTGCGGGCAGTCTTTTCCGGCTCCTCCTTTCGCCTGGAACGGCATAACTGACAGCAAGGCCTTCGATTTCGAGTACGGGGGTCTGATCCTTTGGGGTCCGCTCGTGAGACCGCGCCAGAAAGTCCGAGCGCCTGGCCGCCGCGAGCATCGCCCTGGTGACCGGATGCACGGGCTCTGCAAAGATCTGCGGCGTCATACCCTCTTCGATCAGTTTGCCGTCCTGGAGCACAATCATCCGCTCACAATTGCCGGCGACGACACCCAGGTCATGCGTTATCAGAAGCAACGCTGTGTTGAACTCCTGCCTTAGCCCGCGCAGCAGACCAAGAATCTGCGCCTGCACCGTGACGTCGAGCGCTGTTGTCGGTTCGTCTGCGATCAAGAGGTCCGGTTTGCCGATCAATGCCGCAGCGATCATCACGCGCTGCCGCATGCCGCCCGACAGCTGATGCGGATATGACCGGAACTGCCTTTCCACATCGGGCAAGCCAACCAGCCGCAGCATTTCCAGCGAGCGGCTGTCTGCTTCATCGTCGCTTGCCAGGCCATGCTCGAGCAAAATCCTGTTGAGTTGAGCACCAATCCGGATATACGGGTTCAGCGCAGACATCGGGTCCTGGAACACGATGCCCATGCGCCTGGTGCGGTACAGGTTCAGCATTCGCTCCGACTGACCAAGCAGCTCCGTGCCATCGAAGACAACGCCTCCCGCTACCCTGGCGTTCGTGGGCAGCAAACCCATAATCGCAAGTGCCGTCTGGGTCTTGCCCGAACCTGATTCACCGACCAGGCCGAGCGACTCTCCCTTCTCGATGACGAAACTCAAGCGATCGAGCACCGCCGCTGATCCCGGATAGCTGATACTGAGTCCGCTGATTTCCAGCAGGCTCATTTAGCCTCCTGCCTCGGATCGAAAACATCCCGCAATCCGTCTCCCAGAAAATTGAAGCACAGAAGGACCACTGCAAGCAGCACCGCTGGTATCAATAGCATCCAGGGCGCCTGCTCCATCTGCCGTACGCCGCCGTTTACCAGTGCCCCAAGGGATGTCTGCGGCTCCTGAACGCCGAGTCCGAGAAAACTGAGAAATGATTCCACGAGAATCGCCTGTGGAATCGTCAACGTAACGTAAACGATCACAACACCCAGCAGGTTAGGCGTGATGTGCCGGAAGATAATTCTCCACGCGGGTACGCCGATTAGTTTCGCCGCATCGACGAATTCGCGCTGCTTAAGGCTAATTGTCTGGCCGCGCACGATGCGCGCCATATCGAGCCAGTTTATTGCTCCGATCGCCACGAAGATCAATAAGAAATTTCTCTCAAACGCCACCATCAACAGGATGACCAGAAATATGAAGGGCAATGCGTAAAGCGCATCAACAGCGCGCATCATGATCGCGTCGATATGCCCGCCGACGTAGCCGGCAACCGCGCCATAGGAGACGCCAATCACGAGACTGACGAAACTGGCGATGACGGCGACCAGCAGCGTAATTTGCCCACCCATAAGCGTACGTACGAACAGGTCTCGGCCAAGGTCATCGGTACCGAAGATATGAAAATTGTTTAGCGTCGGTTCGATGAAGCGGCCATCAAAATCCGTGGTCAGATAACTGTGCGGGCTGATGAGCGGCCCCAGTACAGCGAGCGCCGCGATGAAAACGAGGATACCGCCGCATATCGTGATCGACCTCGAGCGTCGTATCTCTTTCCAGATCCGCGATAGAACGAGCCCGGCGTTCATCGATGACGAATCCTCGGGTCGAGGAAGCCGTAAAGCACATCGACGATAAGGTTTAAGAGAATCACGAGTGCTGCGTAAAAAATCACGATGCCGAGCACCAGCGTGTAATCGCGGTTAAGCGCGCCGCGCACGAAAAATTGTCCGACTCCCGGGATACCGAATATCTGTTCGACGACGACGGAACCCGTCAATATTGCCGCAATGGCAGGCCCCATATAGGACAACACGGGCAGCATCGCCGGTTTCATGGCGTGGTAACGGATGATCGCCGCCGTCCCGAGTCCCTGTGCTCTGGCGGTGCGAATGAAATCGCTGCCCAGCACCTCGATCATGCTGGCACGTGTCAGGCGGGCAATGTACGCGATCTGCGGCAACGCGAGCGCGACAACCGGTAGCAGGAGGCGCCAGGCACTTGTGCTGCCGCTCCAGCTGGCCGGCAACCACTGCAATTTCACGGCGAAGAACAAAATAAACAAGGGCGCAATGACGAATACCGGAATCGAGATTCCGGTCATTGCCAGGCCCATCATTAACCTGTCGAGTGCAGAATTCTGCCGTAGCGCGGCCAGGGTTCCAAAACTAATACCGACAAGGACGGCTAGCGCCATCGCCAGAGCACCAAGTTTCATCGAGACGGGAATGGCGTTGCCGATCAGTTCCGACACACTGTAGTCACGATAACGATATGACGGCCCGAAGTCTCCCCTTAAGACGCCACCGAGATACCGGGCGAACTGTTGCGGCAATGCCTCGTCAAGATGATAGGCCCTGGCGATGTTTGCCTCGATCTCCGGCGGCAAAGCGCGTTCCGCATCGAAGGGCCCGCCAGGCGCCGCGTGTACCATGAGAAACGCGAGGACAATCACGAGCAACAAAGTGGGAATTGCCCACAGGAGTCGCAGCAAGGCAAATCGCAGCATCAGACTCTATTATTCGGCGATACTCAGGTGCTGACTGTAATGGTAATCCAGCACATTGTCTCCCCAGCCGCGAACGCGCGGCTTGACCAGGTGCTTGCTGACATAGAAGTAGATGGGGATGACCGGGTGATCTGCCAACAGCACGCGCTCCGCCTCCTCGAGGTAAAGCCGACGCCGGGAGAGGTCTGTCTGCTCCGCCGCGCGCCGCATCAGGGAATCATACTCCTCACTCACGTAACCGCTCATGTTCGACGGGTTCCCGCCTTGCAACACCTGCAAGAAAGTGTGCGCGTCGTTGTAGTCGCCCGTCCAGCTCGAGCGAAACACCTGCGTTATTTCCCTGTTTCGCATGTTGGCAAGGAGTACCTGGAACTCCTCGTTAATCAATGTGGCCTCGAAACCGAGCGTCTCCCGCCACATCGACTGAATCGCCAGCGCAATGCGTTGATGTGTATCCGACGTGTTGTAGCGAATCTCCACCTCAAGCGGATTGTTTTCGCCGTAACCCGATTCCTTATATAAGCGTCTCGCGCCCGCATGACGCTCTGCGGGGGTCATGTCGGCATACGGCAAGCGAATCGCCTGGTAATTAATGACGCCCGGCGGCACCCAGCTATACGCGGGCTGCTCGCCGCGGCCGATAATTTTTTCCGTCAATACCTCGCGGTCGATCGCCATGGACAGCGCCTGCCGCAGTGCCGGGTTGTCCTTGAATGGTGCCCGGGTCACGTTCAGACCGTAGTAGTAGACGCCAAGATAAGCTGCGACGCGTAACTCCTCAGGCCGCCCCTGCCGGAGAGCCGCAAATGCTTCGGGAGGCACAGTTGCCGTTATGTCGAGTTCACCGGCTCGATAGCGGTTGAGTTCCACCTGTGGTTCCGGGGTTACGTAGTGGTTTACTTTATCTATGGCCGTGCCAGCGTTGTTCCAATAGTAAACATTCCGGCTCAAATGTATGACCGAGCCCAGCTCCCAGGAATCGAGCTTATAGGCACCATTCGATATGAGCTTGCCTGCTTTGGCAAACGCGTCCCCATACTGCCCGACGGATGCGGGATGTACCGGAAACGCACTTGGATGCGTGAGCAGGCCGAGAAAATAGGGCGTCGGATTTCTCAGCCTGATGCGAAGATGAAATTTCTCCGGCGCTTCGACCGCGAGGCCGTCTATCGCCTTGTTGCCGGCAACGATCTCTGCCGCATTTTCGATGTCCGCGAGCGCCTGAGCATAAAACGCAGCCGTCTCCGGGTTTACGAGTCGACGGAAACTAAAGACAAAATGCTCGGCGAGCACCGTGTCCCCATTTGACCACCGGGCAGCCGGCCTCAGCCAGAAGTCGTATTGTCGGCCGTCCTCGGAGATTTCCCATTTCTCGGCTGCCGCCGCGATCAACTCGCCGTCCGGCGAATACCCTATCAGGCCCTCGCCGATATCTCTGAGGACGTCGGCTGCCTGAATGCTGCGGGACTTGTGTGGATCCAGCGATTCGGGCTCCGGTCCGTTGCCCCGGTGCAGCACGGTCCCGGCAGCACCCTGCGGCTCGGTTGCGCTCAGGTACATGAACGCCGCGAATGCGCAAGCCAACAGGATTATCGCGACGCGGATCGTCCGTCTCTGCCCTGCGGACATCACGCCGATTTCTTCATCTGACGCTTCTTGAGATGGATGAGCAGCAGGGAAACGGCAGAAGGTGTCATGCCTTCAAGCCGCGACGCCTGGCCCAGCGTTGCGGGTCTCGTGCTCTGGAGGCGCTGCATGGCTTCGGTCGACAAGCCCGTCACATTCGAGTACTTGAGGTCAGCGGGCAGTTTCAGCGATTCCTGCTTCGCCTGCCGCGCTATTTCTCGCTCCTGTCTTTCAATATAGCCCTGATACTTGGCCTGCACCTCGACTTGCAGCTCGATCTGCTCGATCTGTTCGATGCCGATCGTATCGTCCCAATGACCGCCCCCGACCGGAGAGAGCCTGGCGATATCCCGGTAGCCGTACTCCGGGCGTCGCAACAAATCCGCCGCGAAACATTCGCGCTGCAAATCCCCGCCGAGAATCTCTTTGTCTGCCGCATTCAGATCGGCATTGCGCACGAATTGCCTGGCGAGGCGCCGCTGTTCCTGCGCAACAGCATGGCGCTTGGTTTCGAAGATTCGCCAGCGCTCATCGTCAACGAGCCCAAGCTCACGCCCGATCGGCGTCAGTCGCAGATCGGCGTTGTCTTCGCGAAGCAAGAGTCGGTATTCGGCACGGCTGGTGAACATCCTGTATGGCTCGCTGACTCCGCGCGTGATCAGGTCATCGATTAATACCCCGAGATACGCTTCATGGCGCGACGGGTACCATTCCTGCAAGTCTTTCGCGCGGCGCGCGGCATTAATGCCGGCCAGCAACCCCTGAGCTCCAGCTTCTTCATAACCCGTGGTGCCGTTTATCTGCCCGGCGAAATAAAGGCCGGACACAAATCGCGTTTCGAGTGTCGGTCGGAGATCACGCGGATCGAAATAGTCATACTCTATCGCGTAGCCCGGCTGCGTTATGTGCGCATTTTCAAATCCCGGTATCGAGCGCACGAAGCGAAGCTGCGTTTCATAGGGCAGGCTCGTTGAAATGCCGTTCGGATAAACTTCGCGCGTGCGCAGGCCCTCGGGCTCAACGAAGATCTGGTGCGACGGCCTGTCGGCGAAACGAACGATCTTGTCTTCGACCGACGGACAGTAGCGCGGGCCAACGCCTTCGATGATTCCCATGAACATCGGCGATTTGCTGAGCGAGCTGCGAATGATTTCGTGTGTTTCTTCCGTTGTCCTGGTGATATGACATTGAACCTGCTGCGGGTGATTGCTGCGCGTTCCCATAAAAGAAAACACCGGTCGCGGTTCGTCGCCCGGCTGCGGCGTCATTACACTGAAATCAATTGTCCTGCCGTCGAGTCGCGGCGGCGTCCCTGTCTTCAGCCTGGCAACGTGAAAGGGCATTTCACGCAGACGCGCGGCAAGCAGATTTGAGGGCGGATCGCCGGCGCGACCTCCGGCGTGTTCCGTACTACCGATGAGCATGCGGCCGCCCAGAAACGTCCCGACCGTCAGAACAACTGTTTTCGCGTAGAACTTGAGACCCTGACCGGTCACAACACCGGTAAGCCGATCACCTTCAACGATCAGGTCCTCTACCGACTGCTGGAACAGAGACAGGCCGGGCTGGTTCTCCAGCAGGCTGCGTATGGCCTGGCGATAGAGTTGCCGGTCGGCCTGCGCCCTGGTCGCCCTGACCGCGGGGCCCTTGCTCGCATTCAATGTGCGGAACTGTATCCCGGCCTGGTCGATGGCCCGCGCCATCGCGCCGCCCATTGCATCGATTTCCCTCGTCA
>SMUY01040505.1_pt1 | contig 14365 bp, 10 predicted proteins | sample 2456441 | NCBI WGS metagenome assembly SMUY01 (sample SAMN11095931, study PRJNA526329) | marine sediment metagenome | biome: Marine sediment; feature: Surficial sediment; material: Deep marine sediment; isolation source: Hadal surficial sediment | place: Pacific Ocean | collected 2014-11 | depth...
AAAAACATGACATTAGACATTTTGGCTTTTGCGGCGCATCCGGATGATGCCGAATTGGGTTGCGGCGGCAGCTTGATCCTTGCGGCCGACAAAGGACTGAAAGTTTCCATCGCGGATCTGAGCGGTGCTGAAATGTCGAGCCGAGGGGATGTTGAAATGCGTCGACAGGAGGCGGCCGAAGCATCGAAGCACCTGGGTCTTAGTGAACGGCACAACCTGGATCTGCCCGATACCAAGATTGGATCCGACCCGGCCCATCGATTAGCGATCGTCCAGCACATCCGTAAGACCAAACCCCGGATCGTTCTCGCCCCCTACTGGGAGGACAAACATCCCGACCACGCGGCCGCCGGAAGGTTGGTCCGCGAGGCTTGTTTTCTTGCCGGAGTTCGGAAGGCGGGGGATGGGCCGCCCCATCGGCCGGAGAAAATATACTATTACATGATTTCACATCCATTTGAGCCCTCGTTTGTGGTCGACATCTCAACCGTTCGGGACCGAAAAGAGGCGGCCATTTCCGCCTATAAAAGTCAATTTGAAGCCACCAGCAAAGGCCCGTCTACGCCAATCAGTCAGCCCGGTTTTATGCAACTGATGGAAGCCCGCTCGATATGGTTCGGAAAAATGATCGGGGCCGCCTACGGGGAGCCCTTCTTCATGCCCGGGCCGGTTCCACTGCGCGAGCTACCAGGGGCGGAGGAAGTCGAACCTTTACCAAATGCTGCGCCCCCGTACAGCATGTATTAACGCTGCAATTTCGGCCCGCATTCTCACCCGCTCCGCCCCGCTGGCGTTTGATACTGCGGCTTCGCGGCTTCCGGTCCGGGCGGGAGCCCGGGCGATCGCTCGCATCAAGTTCACGATGAGTGATCGGTGGAATCGAAGCCGCGTCGGCACGGAAAGGTTTCGATCAGGCTTCGAGTTTGGTAGTCCACAAGCGGACGTCAGATCAAGAAATACGACTCTGCCGCCCCTTTACGCTTCAGGATTTACCCACGTGACAATGTACCCTGCTGACCTCGACCGTGTTGTAATGCTCGGGGTGCCCGGTTCCAGATTTCACCACGTTCAGAATAAAGAGATGATCGATTCCCCGCGCACCCTCGAAGCGACGAGCGTATAACCGTCCCATGGATCCGATTGACGAACGCTATCAGATTGAAAAAGAGCTGGGCCGAGGTGGGATGGGTATCGTGTACCTCGGCCGAGACGAGCTGCTCGACCGCCCGGTAGCGATCAAGGTGGTGAGCCATCCCAATCTGGATACAAGAAGCCGGTCCCGCATCTTGCGAGAGGCTCGTCTCGCGGCGCATCTGAATCACCCCAACATCGTCGCGGTTTATGATGCGGGTGAAACAGAGGGAAATCCCTACATCGTTATGGAATACATCGAGGGGCACACCGCCTTCGAGCTTCCACCACGCGATGTGGATGAGATCGTGGATATCGCCATCCAGCTCTGCGACGCCCTGGCCCACGCCCATGAGCAAGGTATCGTACATCGCGACCTGAAGCCCGAAAATATCCTGCTGACCAGCGATGGCAAAGTCAAGTTGACCGATTTCGGGCTGGCCACTCAGTTGTCATCTCGAATATCCAGCGATGGGGCGGTTGTCGGAACCGTCTACTACCTCGCTCCCGAGTTGCTTCAAGGGTTGACCATCGATGAACGGGTCGATCTGTACGCGCTGGGGGCGCTGCTCTACGAATGGTCCACTGGGGAGTTGCCATTTGTGGCTAGCGATCCCATGGCCATCATCACGCAACACCTCTTCGCGCCCGCCGTTCCGCCCCGCGCAAGAAATCCCGAACTACCGGAAGCCCTCGACCGATTGATCCTTCGACTGTTGAGCAAATCTCCTGAGGACCGGCCCGCATCTGCCCGAGAGGTGAGAGAGATCCTTCAGGCGCCGGGGCTGCTAAAACGCGACGCCGGTGCGGTCTTGGCCACGCCTTCGCTGGAGTGGATCGGGCGCGGTCGTATGACCGGGCGTGAGCACGAACTGCAGCAGGCACGCAGCCTGTGGGGAAGGGCCATCGGCGGCAAGAGCCAGACCCTGCTGTTAAAAGGTGAGGCCGGCATCGGGAAGACCCGGCTCATCCATGAGCTCATCGCGCAGGCGGAAGTCACTGAGGCGCTTGTGCTGCTGGGTTTGAATGACGCTCAAGCAGCACAACCCTTCGGGGCGTTCAAACAGATCCTGCGCAGCGTTCTTGAAGATCGGATCGACTTGCTGGCAGCCCTGCCGGAACACGTCATCGCCGATCTGCTCGCGTTGGTGCCCGAATATCAGCCCCACTTTCCGGACACGATGGTCCGCCCCGCGCTGGATACGGCGCTTGAGCAACAGCGCCTGTTTGAGAGCCTGGCCATTTACCTCTCGAGGCTCAGCGAACACGCGCCCGTGCTGCTAGTGATTGAAGACGCCCAGTGGGCCGACAGCGGAACACTCTACCTATTCCGATACTTGGTCCAGCAGATTCGTGAACGACCCATTCTTTTCGTATTGACCTACCGAGACATCGAGGCACCCGGTACCCAAGCGCTGCAGGAGGTGCTGCTGAACTTCCAGCGCGAGCAGCTAGCCCGACCCCTGGCGCTGGATCGGCTGAACGAGGAGCAAACGCAAGCCATGCTGGTCACATTCCTGGGAGCGGAACTGTCTCCTGAACTCATCTCTGAGATCTACGAAGTGACCGAGGGCAATCCATTTTTCATTGAAGAGCTGTGCAAAGGTTTGGTGGAGAAAGGGCGGCTCGTCTACAAAGACGATCGCCTGCAGGCCGTGGGTAAGGAACTGCTCGGAATTCCATCCAACGTTCGAATCGCCATCCACACCCGGATCCTGGCCATGCCGCCCCAGACCCAGAAGATCCTTGAAGCGGCCGCCGTCCGCGGCCGCACCTTCGAACTCGATGTAATTCGAAGCGTCGAACGGCTCGATGAGATTGAGCTTTCGGAAGCTCTAAAAAGTGCCGAGCGGGCTCAAATCATCGAAGAGCTCCCCTCGGATAACGGGCGCCGATTTTGCTTCACCCACACGCTCATTCCGGCGGCTATGTTAGACCGCATGCCATCCAAACGGCAGCGATCTCTCCACGCAAGGATGGCACCCGTCCTGGAAACCTCCAGCCCCACGGAGTACGAAACGTTGGCACATCACTACCATGCCGCCGGAGAGGCGAAGAAGGCGATCGATTACCTGTTGCGGGCCGGAGACCGGGCGCATGCCTTGTACGCTTGCCAGGAGGCGATCGAGTACTTTTCGCAGGCATTGGAGCTTCAGGCAGACCGCCAGGAGAACAGTGCCGCAGCCCGAACGCTTCTGAAACTAGGCCTCGTGTATTCCGCCGACTTCCAGTTCGACAGGGCACAGAGCGCCTACGAGCGGGCGTTTGATTTGTGGGAGCTCGTTTGGAGGTCGGATGATGAGGCCAAGGCCGCGGAGCCTGCGGAGACCCTACGTTTCGCCATGGATGAACCCCTCACACTGGATCCCGGGCTGGCGAATGACGACCCTTCCTCCTTCGTCATCGGCCAGCTGTTCGAAGGACTGCTGGAGGTGGATGCGGCCTCTGGAATTGTCCCGGCTTTGGCATCCCGCTGGGACGTCTCCGAAGATGGCCGACGGTACACGTTCTATCTGCGGGAAGATCGACGCTGGAGTGACGGCAGGCCACTCACAGCTGCCGACTTCGAATACGCTTGGAAGAGAAACCTATCGCGAGGCTCTCAATCACCGGCGGCACAGCTGCTCAATGGAATTGAGAACGCAAAAGATTATGCCGAGGGCGGAGGGGAGGCCGCGAACCTCGGCGTGAAGGCAGTGGATGACCTCACCCTGGAGATCCGGCTTGAGTCTCCGGCGGCTTATTTTCCGCAGCTGCTCACCCATCCGGTGACGTATCCGCTGCCGCGCTGGGTGGTCGAAGGCGAGCGGCAGCCGTGGACCGACGTCGAGAACATCGTCAGCAACGGGCCCTACCGATTGAAGGCGTGGGCTGCTGGAGATAAGATGATCCTGACCTTCAACCCTTACTACCGGGGCCTGTTCCCCGGGAATGTGGGACGAGTTGAAGCTCCCGCAATCACGCAATACGCACCCATGATCGAGGCATTTGATCGAGGGTCGCTGGATGGCATCAGCCTGATTAACGCAGATCCCCGCACCATCAGTCATCTCAAGGCGACCTACAGGCGGGAGTTCCGAGTCACGCCGATGTTGTCCACACTTTACGTAGCCTTCCGGACAGATCTTCGACCGTTCGATGATGCCAGAGTTCGAAAGGCATTCGTCCATGCGATCGATCGCGTGGCCCTGTTAAGGGAAACCGGCAGCGTGCACTTTGAACCCGCTCAGGGTGGGTTCCTGCCTCCCGGAATGCCCGGCCATTCGCCGGACATCGGTCTGGGTGTCGACGCGGAGGCCGCGCAGCGATTATTGGAAGAGGCGGGATATCCGCGTGGGGATAACTTCCCGCCGGTTGAGTTCCTCTATTCCGGCGATCCCGAGGGCAATCCGGTGGCCTCCTACCTTCAACAGCAGTGGGCAGACATTCTTGGTGTTGCAGTGAATGTCCAAGGGCTGGCATGGGGCGAGTTCACGCACCGTCAGGGGAGCGACCCTCCGCATATCGCGATCAACGGTTGGCAGGCCGACTACCAGGATCCAGACAGCATGCTGCGCATCCTCTTCCACAGCCGCGACGGGGTAAATGAGATCCGCTGGAGCAATCAAGCTTTTGACTCGCTCGTCGAGGAAGCCATCCAAATAGCCGATAGGAAGGCACGCATCGAGCTCTATCAGAAGGCGGACCGGATCCTCGTGGCAGATGATGCGGCGGTGATGCCCCTGAGTTATGCTCAGGGGCGGCAGCTGGTAAAGTCTAATGTGAAAATCCCGCGCAGCCCGCCGTCGCTGCTGCGGCTGAAACATGCGGTGGTCATTCAGACCCCGGAGTAACGTCCGAGCGCTCCTCTGAAGAGGAGCGCAAGATAAAGGAGGGTGACATGGCAGAGGAAGGCACGGCTAAAATAGGTAGGCCGGAGCGGGCTGCGGCAGAGCAGGGAACGGCAGGCGAACGGGTCAGGGCATGGGTCTTGGGAAAATCAGACCAGCCCGAGGAGACTGCGAAAGCGATCGGGAAGCTGATTGACGATGAGATGGTGAAAGCGCCCGCTGACCGACGCGATGATCTCATCATCGTTCGGGCAGATGTTGTAGAAGGCGATTATGACATTGTTGTGCCAGTCGACGCGGCCAGCGAGGAGGCCCTGTCAGCTGCCCTGGAGATGATCGAGGGAGCCGGCCTTTTGGAGCCGAAGACCTTCCGTGTGCGAACACACAATCCATCTCCTCCACACGCGGCTTCCACGTTTGTTACGGCCGCCGAACTACGGGCGGACCCTGCCCAGGAGTTCTCTCCGCCTGGGCGCCATCCGGCGAGCCCAGGGCGAAATGCATGGGGGTAGTGGAGGTCGACGAGATCGTTTCTGCGCCTGGGAGAGTACCTAGATTCGAATAGAGCGGGGAGCACTCGCCGCAGGTGCCAATCGGTGACACCGCAAAAATGCCGGCCGGCATTTCGCGGCCAATCCGCGGTGCTTCGATCGTGACACGGCATTAGCCGGCGTTAATACGGTGGTTTTACTGATGATCCGAAACCGAGGGTTCTCTTTCTTGAATTTTGGAACCGTTTTCTCGAATTGGCTGGCGAAATACGGAATGCGCCGGGCCTTAGTGACCCGTGGCATCCAAGTTCCTGTTTATGTTCGAAACTGAGCCAATGGGAAGAGAATGGAACGGCCAAATGGCTACAGAGGCACCGAAGCTCTCTTAATCTCGACCAGAAACCCGCGAATCAGCCGCAGACAAGCGACCGCGAGGTCGCTTGTTCGTTTCAACACGAAACATCCCTAGAAGACGTTCGCGAATGGCCCTGAGAATGGCTCCATGTAGCTGATTTCATTGCTGTCCACCGCATAACTCCTGTCCAATAGACTGTCTCTGGCGGCAGCGGATAAAGAAGGTCTTCACTGAGGCCGTCCGTGACCTAAGTCAAGTCCGCAGCACAATCCTTGAACTGGGCTTTCCGTAAATTGGCTCAAAATAATCGGCGCTCACGTGTTACGCCGCCTCCGCTTCACCGCTCGGTGGAACAGGCTGTCGCAACAGCCAGGCCAGCGCAATCCCTGTCATTGCTCCGAGCTCCGCGCCCAAAACGGCCGCGGAGCACGGTCCCAGGCACCGCGGGATGGCCACTGAGATGCCCGACCCTGCGACAAAGCCCGCAAAGCTCACCAACAACCACCAAGTGGCGCGATAGATGTGCCGCCGCAGGACAAGCCACTGGAATATGCCGGCCACGAACAACCCCACGAGCCATCCTGGAAACAAGCCCAAGGGAAGATTCAAGGGCAGGTTCACAAGTGCGCCAACAGTCCATCCCGCGATGTTTGCCACCACCCACCAGCCGGCCCAGGAGACCTGGCGCCGCAGAACGAGCCACTGCATGCCCCCAATCGAGGCCCCCAACACGATCAAACCCACGGAATCGAACCATACCTTTCCCACGACATCGCCCACGGTATCGCTCACGACCGAGCCCACGGCCCAGCCCACGATGCTTGCCAGCACCCACCAGACCCCAAAGCTCCGTCCTACCAAGACCGGTGCACGGTCAACGTCCATTTGGGCTGAAGTCACCATGGCGATTTCCCTTTCGATAATATGTGACGCAAGTCAATCGAATATCGCTTATCTTCGGCGCTATTGCCGGTATTTCAAAAGCTCCTTCCAGACCAGACCCCTGTGCCTGCACCCAAATCGTGTACTGTAGCTCTCCACTAGGTGCTTAGGCCGCTATCGACTAATTTAGCATCCGACCGTCTGGAAATCGTTACGTAGACCGCCTTGTCTACGTGCGGATCCATCTTCACTTTCTGTTCACCCTCCCAACGCGTGCGCACCCCGTTGGCACGATCCAGTTTGACAATGTTCAAACGGTGAATTCGAAAAAACGGAGGCGTCGGCTGACGGGCTTCTACTTCCTCCATCCGAATATCGAGGATTACTGGATGGGCCTCTAGGGCGCGAACCATCTTCGCCTTGCCGCAAGTCCCCGTAAAATATTGAGTGTCGACTAAACTGTCATGGATTGAGCACTTGTCAGGTGAGTCTAAAGAGCGCAAACCTACGTGACAAGTCGGCTGCAAAACCCGGATATTCGTTTCGCCGGCACACTCGATGCGATACCATCTCAGGCGAAAAGAAAAATGGCCGGGCCGAGCAAATGGCCTGTACCCTCAATAATCCTGGTAGTCCCAACCCGTGGCAACGCCGCCCTCTTGACACTTGCCGTAACGATCTAAAGACGGTAGTCGACTATGCTGGGGGCGAAAGCGTGTGGCGACACAACACAGAAGAAGGTGATTCTGCCGTACGGCCGGTTCAGTCCTTCCTGGGGCGAAACGGACACGCGACTGTCATTCGCCTGACCAAGGGGTCGATGGTAACGGCCTGAGCTGTGCGCAGATTGTAAACACGGCTCCGCTGGGCTGCACGGAAACATAATGTCAAAATCCAACCTGCCGTTCCTGATCTTCTTCGCGGTGTACACCGCGGTCGCTATTTTCTTGCTGCTGCTCGGGTTGGGATCGGGCGAGACCGCCGCAGGCTTGCGATTGTTCAACGCGCTTACCGCAATAGCTCCAAGCGATGGCAATTTATATGAGCTGCAGCGCGGGATGGCCGTTGCCACCGAGCTGTCGGAGAGTGCCGGCCAAATCGCCCTGGATTACTTCCTGAGCGTGCTCAACCTCGGGTTGGGAGTATTCATCGTCTGGCGGCGCCCCGGCGATTGGGTGGCGCGGCTGCTCGGACTGGGAATGGTGGGGACCGCGATGGCCTTCAACTATCAGGCCCATGGTATCGCGCTCGTCATGTTAGGCGTGGTCAACAGCCTCCACTTTGCTCTGCACGCCATCTCCGGCGCAATGTACGTGCATGCACTCTTAATCTTCCCGAACGGGAAGCTCGTCCCGCGTTGGTCGGGCAGATTCCTGGTTGTCGTCTACCTGCTGATGGGAGTGGTACTCGTGGACTCGTTTCTGTTCCTCGGTGCGGGTCCCATCGAATACAAGGTGAACCTCGACCAGTTTCGCCAGCTCGTCTTGTTAGAGACGGTGTTCTTCGTCCTGCTTTTCGGACTGTTCATCCCGATCGTCGGCGTGACCTCTCAGACTTATCGCTACCGCACGGCCTCGTCTGCCCAGGAGCGCCAGCAGATCCGCCTCGTCAGAGGGGCGCTGACGCTAGCGTTCGGCGTAGGCTTGCTGCTTTCGCTCATCGTCTTGGGGCTAAGCGCGGCGCAATCGGTAGGCTTCACCAGCGAGAACTTGATTCAACTGGAAGCCTTGGTCTTCCGTATCGCCTCGCCGCCGTTCGCGGTCATCCCAATAGCGCTCCTAATTGCTATTCTGCGTTATGGCCTCTTTGACATTCAGGTCATTATTAACCGGGCACTGGTCTACGGGACGTTGACGGGCGCGCTGGCGCTGGTCTTCTTCGGGAGCGTCGCGTTGTTTCAGCAACTCTTCCAATCCCTGACCGGCCGTGAGCAGTCTGATTTCGCGACCGTTATCTCCACGCTGCTGAGCGCGGCCTTGTTCACGCCGCTGCGGCGGTGGGTGCAGGAAGCGATTGATCGGCGCCTTTATCGCCGCAAATACGACGCCCAGAGGATTCTGGCTGCCTTCAGTGGCGCCGTACGCGACGAAGTTGACTCGGACAAAATTGGTGAAGCCTTGCTGAATGTGGTCGAAGATACCGTGCGGCCAGAACACGTCTCGCTGTGGCTGCGATAGTGCCTGATGCGGGAGGACTGGTTAGATCTATCGAATCGGGCTCGGATCCATCTTGTTCGTTACGGCGATTCGGGATCCGGATCCGGTTGTGACTGGGCGTAGCGATCAAAGCCCCGGCCAATCCCACGAGAAAGCCCACGAACAAGCCCAAGGGAAGGTTCAAAAGTGCACCTATGGTCCATCCCGCGATGTTTGCCGACACCCATCAGCCGGCCCAGGAGACCTGACGCCGCAGGACGAGCCACTGCATGCGTCCAATCGAGGCCCCCAACACGATCAAACCCACGGAATCGAACCATACCTAGCCCACGACATCGCCCACGGTATAGCTCACGACCGAGCCCAGAGCCCAGCCCACGACGCTTGCCAGCACCCACCAGACTCCAAAGCTCCGTCCTACAGGACCGGTGCGCGGTCAACGTTCATTTGGGCTGAAGTATCCAAAACGATTTACCTCCACTCATTGCGGGTGGTTCGTCCCGGTCTCGGTTTCGTGAACGTCTTGACGTCTCTGGCCACGGTGAAGTTGGGCTGACCGGCTCTAGCTGGCAAGCGCGTGACTTAGAATCACGGACCTGATAAACCGCCCCCCCCCTTTTGATTGTAGGCCCAAACTCTGAAGATCACGTGCTCACTGGAGTGAGCCGGGAATAATGTGCAAAGCCCCCGCCGCCGACATCCGGCTCGGAGCCATCGTGATGGGGATCGGTGTGCTGCTCGGCGTCGGAACCATGTTGCTCCGGCTGCGTGCGGATCGTCCGACCGTTCCTGCGGCCGCATGGGCAGCCTCGGCGGATTGAGTCTGACGGCCGTTGCGAACTAAATGGGCGGCCGAGAGCGGCCGGCCATCAGTCGATAGTGCGATTCAGCGCTTAGGAAACGCGCGAGGTTGTGATTTCTGATTGAATGAGGGCGCTCGCCGTCACTCGCCATAACCGGCCTATTCCCAAACGGGCTCTTAAGGCACGACGATCAAATGCGCCGTGAGGAAGATGAGAAATCCACCTGACATGATCGTATTGAGCGCCATGACGCGGCGGTGTTGCCCGATCACATTCAGCTGCTGGAACTCACTCGCGCGCGCCGCCGTAGCGACCAACAAAACCGCATAGAAGCCGACCACGAGCGTGGCCCGAATCAGGTCCAGCCGCTGAGCGATCGTGATCGCCGTCATTGCGGCGCCGAGCGCCTGGACGGTGATCGAGAAGGCGAGCGCTCGCGATGGGCCGGCCCACGCGGCGAAGGTTACGTCGCCGCGGGCGAGATCATCTTCGACCTGGTAGGCCTGCGTGATGGGGTAAAAGCCGACCGTCACAAGGGTTATGCCAAGAATTCCCAACCAGCCGATTGGGTCCACCGTGCTTAGATCCGGCTCAGCGCTCGCCCAGCCGCCCAAACTGGCCAGCATTCCTTGCCCCACCGCGACCGTTGCGAGTCCAAGCAGCGGCCGCGCCTTGAGCCGGATCCTCGGGTGTGAATAGGCAAGCCCCATCGCCATGATGACCAGGTAGATGGCGAGGACGGTGGCGTTGACCACAGCTGCCAGCACCACACCCGCAACCAGCACCGCCAGCGAGAACGGGAGCAGCGCCTCCGTTACCGGGGGAGGAAAGCGCATGCCGCCGACCGGTCCCTCATCGCGGTCGTAGTAGGAATTGAAGGCTGTTATTCCTCCGTATAGGAAGATGTGGAACGCGGCGAACGCCAGCCAGAAGTCCGCAGGCGCGCGGACGACGCCGAGGAAGTAGCCCCATAGGAATATGGGTGCCAGCAGCATCTGGTAGTGCAGCCGCAGATGGGCAATCAGGCCGCTTGCTGTCGACCGGATCTCAGCGCTTTCTCGCCCAGCCATAGATGCCAAATCCCCCCAGCGCGCTTTCGGTTTCCACTTTTCTGAAGCCGGCCCGCTCAAACGCCGCCGTGAGGCTCGCAGGCGAGAAGCGGCCGTGCAGCCAGTTGTAGAAGCGCCACAGGCTAAACGAAAACAGCAGCCTTCCCGAGAGCTGCCGCAGGAGCCAACCCCAATCGGCGCGATCTGCGTTCGGTTCCATGAAGGCGGCCAGCCCGCCGTGTCGCACCACCCGGTTGGCCTCGATCAACGCCGCGTGATGGTCAGGAAGCATGTAGAGGAAGCTATGAGCCGCGGCTGCATCGAAGCTTTCGTCGGCCAGCGGCAGGTGATCGGCATCGGCCTGCACCAGCATCAGGCGCCGTGCAGGCCAGCCCACCTGCTCGCGGCCGGCACGCGCATGTTTCAACATCTCACGCGAGATATCCAATCCCACAAAGCGCGCTCGAGGCCGGCGCACTCCCATGCTCAGCGCCGAGACACCGGGTCCGATTCCCAGGTCGAGGACCAAACCTCCACCTGCGCCATCAGGAAACGGGGTCAACAGGTTGGCGCAGCTCTCCTGCCAGGCCGAGTTAGCCGTCATCCAGTCATAGAGCCAGGCTGCCGGGTCAAACAGCCAGGGCCCAAGCAGCCGGGCCAGGATGGGCTTGAGGCTCATGCGGTCTCCAGGCCAGTCGAATGTGGCACTCGAATGACCGGCCCGCGTTGGTACAATCGCACATTCATTCCCTGCAATCCTCGAGGTGGGCCGCACCGCAGGCGTATCTCATCCGCGAGCCACCTGTCCAGCCTAAATGGTAGCATATCGAGATGACCGTCCGCACAGCTGGGGTCCAATCGGAGTACCGCGCCTTCCAGTCCAATGCGCAGGAAAGGATCTAACGTGAATTCTGTCGATGCGCCCGCTGTCCTGTCTCTCGGAACCGCGCTCCCGCAATACCAGTTCAGCCAGGACCAGGCCGCCGACTGGCTGGCTCACAGCCTGCGCAGCATCCCAGCCAAGGCACGCTGGATTAGGGCGATCTGCGCAGGGTCGGGCATCGAGAGCCGTTACTTCTGCATCCCAGATGGTCTGAGCTCCCCCGACGAGTCCAGGTTCGCCCCGCACCGGTCACCCATCGAGGCACCCACAACCAGCGAGCGAATGGACATGTTCCGCCGGATGGCGCCGCCCCTGGCTGTGGAAGCGGGACGAGCGGCCCTGGCCCAGCTCAGCGCACGCTCCAACCGTTCCATTGAGCGTGAGACGGACTCCATCACCCACCTGATCCTGGTGACCTGCACCGGTTTCTTCGCGCCCGGGCTCGACATCGCCATCAGCGATCAGCTGAACCTCTCTCCGGAAGTCGAGCGGATCCAGATCGGGTTCATGGGATGCTCAGCCCTGTTCAATGCTTGGCGCACCGCGGCGGCAATCGTCGCCGGCGCGCCGGAGGCCCGGGTACTCATCGTGTGTGTGGAAGTGTGTTCGATTCACCTCCAGCCTAGCATGAAGCGTCCGCACTTGATTTCAGCTGCGCTCTTTAGCGACGGGGCGGGATCGTGCGTCGTTGGCACCCCCACGACGGACATGCCGGGCCTCGTCCGCCTGATGGGCTTCTACAGCCGGGTCAAACCCGATACCGAGAACGAAATGACCTGGAAGATCGGCGACCACGGATTCACACTCTACCTCTCCCCCCAGATCCCAGATCATCTGGCCCATGCCGCTCCGCCTGGTCTTCGCCAGCTCTTTCCCGACGGCCGGCGGCCAGAGCTGTGGGCCATCCACCCCGGTGGGAAAGCGATCGTGGACCAGCTTTCTGAGACTTTTAATCTGGCTCCAGAGGACACCGCCGCGTCGACCCGGACTCTTCGGCGTGTGGGCAACCTGTCGTCGGCAACGATGGTGTTCGTGCTGCGCGAGCTGCTGGAGGAGCTTGAGGAGAGACCGCGAGCGGCCGGCGGCCTGAATGGCGTTGCCATGGGCTTCGGGCCGGGTCTGGTCATCGAGATGGCCCGCCTGTGGTTCGAGCCCGTGCGGGAATTCACGCGTGCTGAGGAGGCCTTGGTATCTACGACGCGGTAGTCATCGGCGCTGGACCTGCGGGGACGAGCCTGGCCGCGGTTCTGGCTGGGCGAGGGTGGGATGTGCTCGTCCTTGAGCAGCGGGCGAACCTTGGCCACAAAGTGTGTGGCGAGTTCATATCCTGGGAGGCCCAAAGCACGCTGCAGAGACTGGGGCTGCTGGCCGGCGTGCACGCCGCCAGGCCAGCGTCGCTGGCGCGGGCGGTGCTGACCTCCAGGTCGGGCGTGGCCGCCGGCTTCGACCTTGCGCGCGGGTCGTGGGGGCTCAGCCGCAAGTCGCTGGACACGGCGATTGCCGACGCCGCGCAGGCTGCCGGGGCAGAGCTCTCGATGGGAGTCCGCGTGCAGCGTTTCGATCAGGTCAATGGCGGCTATACGATCGAGGCGCGCTCGAACGGACGGATCATCGAGATCCGCTGCCGCGCGTTGATCGCGGCGTGCGGCCGGAGCAGCTCGTCCGAGTTACCCCCACGCTCTCAAGCCGCGCCGGAGTCCGGGCTGGTCGGGATCAAGCGCCACTACAAGAACGTAAGCATGCCCCCGCAGGTGGAGCTGTACTTCTTCGAGGGGGGCTACATCGGGTTAGCGCCGATCGAGGGTGGCATCGTCAACTTGTGCCTCCTGGCGAGCAGGAAGGCGCTGGAGGGTGCGGAGAAGGATCCTGCCGGATTGATTGAAGCACTCGCCGGGCGCATCCCCGGGATCGGCAATCGACTGGCGGGCGGCGAGCCGATCGAGGCCTCCCTATTGGCCGCAGCACCCGTCGATTTGTGGAGAAAGGCTGACCCATGGGACTCGGTCGCCTGTGTTGGCGATGCGGCGGCGATGATCCCACCGCTAGCCGGCGACGGGATCGCTGCCGCGCTGCGTTCGGTCGAGCTGTGCGCCCCGCTGGCGCACGCCTATCTGAGCGGCGACCTCACTTTGGAGCGTTGGAGGCAGGCTTATCGCAGCCGCTGGCACGCCAGCTTCGACCGCCCGCTTGCCCTGACACGAAGGCTTGAGACCTGGTTGGGCAGCGCCGTGGGCTCCAATCTGCTGCTTGGAGTCGGTTCGATCCTGCCCCCGGTCGCGCGGAGACTTGCCGGCATGACTCGCAGCCGGGCGAATTCGGCGCCGCCGTTCATGACGTAAGCATACCGGTCAGCGGACACACCTTGCCAAGCCTCAGTTTCCGCGAATAGTCGCCCGCCTGCAATTGACTACCTCAAAGGCGACGAATAACGTGCTCATTTTCAGTTCTGGCACCTCCGCCAAGTTCAAACGAAGTTCTTATGCGGGCCAGCTTTACACCGTGGCAAAGCGGCAGATACAATCCCTCGACCGGGGGCTTGTCCCGCGTAGTCGGGGAAGTGCTGGAATTGGCAGACAGGCGTGACTTAGGATCACGGACCTGATAAGCCGCCCCCTCCCCTTTGAATGTAGGCCCAAACCCCTAGTATCACGTGCTCATCTAACCATCAATCGGCCGTTGAAGAATTACCCCCGGGCATTTCTATGCCTACCGTTGCCAAAGTCCCATAAGCCGGTCTTCAACTGAGCTCCTGCTGGGATGGCCTTCGCCAATGTCACCTTAATGG
>SMUY01088998.1_pt1 | contig 14362 bp, 14 predicted proteins | sample 2456441 | NCBI WGS metagenome assembly SMUY01 (sample SAMN11095931, study PRJNA526329) | marine sediment metagenome | biome: Marine sediment; feature: Surficial sediment; material: Deep marine sediment; isolation source: Hadal surficial sediment | place: Pacific Ocean | collected 2014-11 | depth...
AGTGTTTAATAAAACATATAGACTCCTGATACAACCACTCAGGAGTGACAACCACCTTCCTGTCATTCCGTTATGGTTCTAAACGGAATCTATTCTTATAATAATAGAAAGACATGGATACCTGATTAAACCATTCAGGCATGACTAAAATGTCGCTGTCATTCCTGAATAATGAATCTATTTCAACACATGCTTGATTCGTTATTTATTATTTTAAACTGTCATTCCGTGATGTTTCCCCGATAAAAACATTAGAGGACATGTGTACACGGAATCCAGTGTTTAATAAAACATATAGACTCCTGATACAACCACTCAGGAGTGACAACCACCTTCCTGTCATTACTGCGAAGAACAAAGTGTACGAAGCAATATCATGAGACTGCTGTTCTAAAGCTCTGAGTGACAGGACTTTGTTGTAATTTCTAGCACAGCGAGAACTATTACTTTTTTCAACTCCTTACTAAGGGGATGGGATTTAAGGGGGGACTGCTTTTTCTGTCATTGTGAATTTGACAACGGGCTTTTTTGAATAGAAAAAGTTCGATTCATTAATCTATGTGGCAATCTCGTTTTTCTTACTTATTAAGTCTAATGGAACTTGTCTCACCACCTCTATTCTTAGACCCTGAAACAAATTTAGAGTGATAATCCCTGAAATTCGATAATTATTCTGAAGCATTAACAAATTGCTTGAATTAAAAATAAAGATACTAAGTATAATTTACTAAATAACTTCTAAAATTAATTATACAGAAAAGTCTTAAGGGGGATTAAGTATATGCTCAGGATATTTTTAATATTAGGTCTTTTATGTTCCTTATTTTTTATCCCAACTTTAGAATCAAAAGCTGGGGTAATAGTGCCATGTGATGATGTTTCTAACCCCGGTGATGGGATATGTGATACCGATTTTGAAAATTGCATTGCATTATGTAGTTCTGATGGTTGCTTTTGGGATGGTAATTCTTGTGAACCAGTAGCAACCCCAACTCCAACCCCAACCCCAACTCCTGAACCAACAGGGGCATGTTGTACCGGCGAAAGTAATGAAATTTGTACTCCGGATGTTATTTTATGCGGTTGTGAAGGGATATTTTTTGACGATACCTCTTGCGAGCCAAACCCCTGCGTATCACCAACCCCTGATCCTGGAGATGGCGGACCTCTCGTTATTGTTCCAACAATGACAGGATGGGGAATGATATTTGTGACAATAATTCTTGGAGTTTTAGCAGTTATTGGACTTAGAAGAAAAGCTTCACAAGATACATAATATTAGTTAAATATTTTAAAAGGGCTGGGAGTAAAATCCCGGCCCTTTTTTGTTATCAGATTTTATTAAGCAGATACTGAACCTTGTTATTGTTCAGAAGTAGGTAAAACTAAACCCCTCTTAGTGAAGTCCATCTTTGTTCTTATCGTGCTCTTCTTTCCATGCAATTTTATTTGCGGCTTCTAATAGTAAATCCTTTAGGTTTACATATTCACGAGTACTCTTTGCATCGTTATTACCCAGAACCCATATGGAACCGATTACATCACCTGATTCAGAAGTGATAGGAACTCCAAGAGCTGATGACTTTTGTAGGGACTTTATTTTTTCGCCTACGTTTTCATTAGAAGCCAGGTTCCTGAAAACTTTTATTCTATTTTCCTTAACGGGTGCCCACATAGTCTTAGAGTTAGCGTCTATTGTGAGAAAATCTTTTAGATAGTCAGAAAAAAAGTTGCGTTCAGCAACAAGTGTTGCCTGAGTGCAGCTATCATTTAAAAGATATACCAATATCGTTTTATCTTCTTCGCTGTCTGAAATATTGTCTAATATTTCTTTATAGAAACTACGCTTATCCTTAGAAGCAGATACAATATCTGTATCCTTTAGTTCCTTGATAAAATCGTTTGCTGCTGCTGTTCCTTTAATCATTAAATCCTCCAAAAATATAATTTCTTTATCAACTTTGTGACATAACCTATTTAAATTAATGCAAACAAGATAATTGTTAATTGCAAATTGAATATTACGTCTATGATAAAAATCGGTTAATTATATACATTGTGCGGAAAAGTAAATAGCAAAGATAAAATTAATTAATAAAGTTGTAAATACTTACGGTAGATATGATTGTTAATTAATAAACAGAATCGCTAAATTAATCTTGATTTAAGATTTCTTCTTTAAGTATTCCTATGAAGGGAAGGTTGCGGTACTGCTGGTTATAGTCCATCCCGTAACCAACAACAAACTCATCGGGTATCTCAAAACCTTTATAATCAATCGCTATATCTATAATCCTGCGAACTTTCTTATCTAATAAAGCGCACACTTTAATACTGGCTGGTTTTCTTTCCCGAAGCATTCCAAGGATGTAATTTAGGGTAAGCCCGGTATCAATAATATCCTCTATCAAAATGACATGCTTGTTTTCAATATTCTCATCCAGGTCTTTAATGATTCTAACCACTCCTGTATGTGACTGACCCGAGTAGCTGGAAACAGATAGAAAATCCAGCGAAATGGGAATCTTTACCTCCCTGATTAAATCACATAGAAAAATGATACTTCCGCGGAGAACAGTTACAAATACGGGATTTAATCCATTATAGTCATCTGAGATTTTCTTACCTAACTCAATTACCTTTTCTTTTAACTCTGCTTCATTTATCAGTATTTTCTCAATATCATCAAATAATTGAACTTGCCTCATTTAAATTTTTATTAAAATGTATTTGTGTAAAGTGATAATTTCTAGCTATTAATTTAAAGTGTATGAATTCAAAAAAGATTATATAAGAAATGCTTGTATATGGCTATGAAAAATAATTTATTTATTAGAAAAAAATGTATTGACTTTAAATGTCAAATGGAGTTATACTATAAGTAAGCGATTCCGAGAGGCTAAGATTAAATAGAAAACAAAGGCCTGAATAACCAGTAGGTTAGACCAGTAAATGGTCAAAACCCTTGAAAGAGGGAACGGCGAAGCAGATGCGGAGCCTGGGTACAGTTTTCAAATACTAATCAAGGTCACTTGGAATCGTTTTTTATTTTATACCAAATTTATGAAGCAGCTTTTGATAGTCTTTACCGTAAAATATCTTAATATTAACATCAGGGTATAACTCTTTTAATTTTCTAATCTTACGGTTTTTTTTAGTCACAAGTTTTTGTTTAAGGGTTGTAAGCTCAATATACAAATCAGGATCGGCAAGGTGAAAGTCTGGTGTAAATTCTTCTTTTATTCCGCCATTTTTGTATGTTTCAAGAATGAAGCTTTTTGGTTCATATTCCCACTTAATACGGTAGTAATCCAATACTTTTGCAAATTCTCGTTCGCTGGGGTGAGCAAAGTCAGGGATCTTAAAATGTAAATTATTAGTAGTGGAGCCTGCTGATTTATTATGGTTTATACTCTTTTTAAGTTTGTTAATTGCATTCCAGGTAATTCCGGCTTTTCCCAAAATACCTTTCATTTCTACAGTTTTTAATATTAATTCCAATGCAAAATCGGTATCAAGATCATCAAGCTTAATCTGCAGATCATAATATTTACTTTCTAACCTCTTTACCCCGTATAGTGCTTGTACTAACTTTTTATAATTTGTATTTTTATCTTTAGATTTGTGAAGTAAGCCTTTAATAGTTTTAGGTGACGTAATCTTTATATGTAATGTTCCTGGAATATTATTAAAAAGTATTTCAGCGCCGAGGTTTAGAACAATTACATTTCGCTTTAATGCCTGGTTTAGAATAAGTTTTTTAATAGATTGTGGAGGGATGTCTTCTGAAGATATTAATTTATTAATATTATCAATTACAACCCGTTTTGTTAATTTGCTAATAACATGTGAGCTGTCAATTAATAGAAAGTCCAGCCTTTGAGCAGCTTTTACAGCTATTTCATGACCTAATAGGCCAGTTGGTTCAGTTAAAGTTATAATAGCCATCGTTGTTGATAGTTATTCTACGGTCTGTTTATAATAAATGAAAACAAATATTTGTAGGAACTATAAATTAAATATCTCCAAAATGATGCTGTAATAAAGTAATAGCCGCAATGCTGGCAGTTTCTGACCTTAAAATTCTTGGTCCGACACCAATGGATTTAAAATTATTTAATTCAGCAATTTTTACTTCATTTTCTGAAAAACCACCTTCTGGGCCAATCAAGATTGAAACAGAATTGATATTTTTATTATTTTTAAGATTTTTAATTTTTAAAGATTTTTCATTTTCATAAAAGATTAAGTTTAAGTCTGATTTTTGTATATCAAATAGCTCGTTAAATTTTATTTCAGTATTGACTGAAGGGCTATTAGTTCTTCCGCATTGCTTTATGGATTCATCTGCTATCTTTTGCCACCGGGATATTTTATTCGTATTTCTTACCTCTGATCTTTCTGTAGCTACAGGATAAATGGAGTTTACACCAAGCTCTGTTGCTTTTTGCACTATTAAATCCATTTTGTCACCTTTAGTAATTCCCTGAAAAAGCGAAATATTTAGATGTGATTCCCTATTAATTTCATATTTATTAATGATTTCAGCTACAAGTTCTTTATTAAAGATATCTTTAACAATGCAGTCATATTCTGTGCCTTTACTATCAAATAAGATAATCTTGTTATCTGGTTTAATTCTAAGTACTTTAACTATATGCTTGTAGTCAGTACCCGATATTGTTACCTTTCTGCCGATAATTTGTTGTTCTTTTACTTTAAATCTTGGCATCTTAATTGTTAAGAAGATTATTTAATAATATTAGTAGGTTGTATTGTTTTATTGATATCTAACTTCATATAATTCAAATATATAAACAATTATTAATATAGTGTTAATGTATATACTGTAACTCATTGTATATACAACATTATTTAGTTTTTGTTATAGTGATTTAATAATTCTTCAATAAGACTGTCCGTTGTATATTTCGTTGGAGTAATATCGGCTTGTACTCCATGTTCGTTTAATGCTTGATTAGTAATGGGCCCGATGGAAGCAATAATACAATCTTTAAATGATTTTTCATTTAGTTTAAAGACTGAATAGAAATTACTGACAGTTGAAGGGCTTGTAAATGTGATTACGTCTATATTGCATTTTTTTATGTCACTAATTAGTTTTTTGGAATTAAGATTATCAGGTTTTTTATTTTCATAAACAGTAATTACTTCTACATTTGCTCCGAGTCTCTCAAGCTTTTGAGCAAGTATGCCTCTTGCTTCTTTTGCCCTTGGAATAAGCACTTTTTTGCCGATTAAGTCTATAGAATTGAATTGTTCTATAAGACCCTCTGCCCTATATTCTTTAGGAATTAAATCTGCAGATAACCTAAATTTATTTAAACTCTCTTTTGTTTTTTCACCAATAACGGCAAATTTAGTATTAAAAAGTGATTTAATATTTAATTTTTTTTCAAAAAATCTCTTAAAGAAAAACTTAACACCGTTTGTGCTTGTAAATATTATCCAGCTTGTATCTGATAGTTCTTTTAGCGACTTATCTAACTTTTTCCATGAAGAAGGGGGGCATATTTCAATGGTAGGAAACTCTATAGTTTGTGCGCCTAGGTCATTTAATTTGTCTATAAAGCTTTTTGCTTGATCTGTAGGCCGTGTTATAAGTATTTTTTTTCCGTAAAGAGGCTTTTTTTCAAACCATTTTATCTGCTCTCTATATTTTACTACTTCACCGATTATCAAAATTCCTGGTGGACTAATCATGTTTTCTTCTGATTTGTTGATTATATCATCCAAGGTACCTGTAATTGTTATTTGCTCCGGATATGTTCCCCATGTAATGATTGCTGCTGGGGTTTGTGGTTTTTTACCGTTCTTTATTAATTTTTTAACAATTTCACCAAGGTTTGTTATACCCATCAAAAAAACTAGAGTGCTTATTTTGGAAAGTGAAGCCCATGGTATGTTTGATCTACTTTTTTGGGGGTTTTCATGACCTGTAATTACCGCTAATGTTGAAGAAATATCCCTGTGAGTCAGGGGAATTCCCGCATATTCTGGTACTGCATAAAATGAGCTTACTCCGGGTATTACCTCAAAAGAGATATTGTTTTCACTTAGTATGATTGCTTCTTCTGCCCCTCTTCCAAAAATAAAAGGATCGCCACCCTTAAGGCGGGCTACAATTTTTCCGTCTATAGCATGTTTAATGAGCAGTTTATTTATCTTATCCTGAGATAGTTCTTTATGACCGCTTTTTTTACCCACATATATGATTTCAGCATTTGGTTTTTTATTTTCCAATAGTTTAGTATTTACAAGGTAGTCGTAAACTATAATATCGGCTATGTTTAAGCACCGCTGTGCTTTTAGAGTTATGAGGCCGGGATCTCCTGGACCTGCTCCAATTAGGTATACTTTTCCTTTATTTCTCATAAAGTTATAAATTATAAACTTTGATTTATAAATATAATACTATTTAGATAAAAAACTATTTTAAATCGGGAATTAGATAATGGAAATATTTTTTTAACTATCCGTAACTATTTAGAATTTCTATAGTTATAAAATTTATGTAAGATGTTTGCCTGATGGAAAGCGATATAGATTTAATTTTGAGAGTGAAAAGCGGAGACGATAGTGCATTTTCTGAAATCTTGAAAAGATATTATAATAAGATTTTGAATTATGTATACAGATATACCAACAATCGCGAAACATCTGAAGACTTAACACAGGAAATATTTATGAGAGTACACAGATCGGTCAAAAACTATAGACCTGAAGCAAAATTTTCTACTTGGCTATATAAAATTGCTACGAATCTGTGCCTGACAGAAGTTGCTACTAGAGCAAAAAAATATGCATCCAGTCTTGATGAAGTCCAACAAAACGTTGGTTCACTGGAAGATGAAAAGTCTGTAGATCAGTTGCATGTGAGATATAGAAGTGAAATTAAAAAGATGATTTTTGATGCAATGAATACACTTTCTGAAAAGGAAAGGTCGGCAATTATGCTTTGTAAGTACGAACAGCTTTCTTACGATGAAGTTGCTCAGACGCTTGATTGTACTGTTGGCGCTGTCAAAACATATGTATATAGGGGCAGGATGAAATTAATTGATAAATTAAAACCCTATTTGGCAGAGGTGGAGATAGATGAAATGTGATGATATAAAAGCCCTTTATGATGATTTTAAAACAGAACTCTTAGGCAGTGAAGAGTTGTCGGCTGTTAATAAGCATATTGGCAGCTGCAATGATTGCAATAACTATTATTTGGAAAATAATAAGTTATCCAAGCTTCTTGATAACTGGGAGGAAATTGAACCGCAGAACAATTACGTAAGTAAATTCTGGAATAAAATTGATGAAACTGAGTTAAATAGCAACAAAGGAGTACTGGGATTTTTCAAAGGGATAAAGACGGCTTTTGTTGTACCGTCACTTGCGGTTGCTTTATTTTGCAGCCTGCTCATAGTAAATATGTATAGGACATCTACAACTTCACCAACATCGGATGAAGATGCAAGAGATAATATATTTTTATTAGAAATTAATGATATTATTTCGGTAGAAGGCTATGAGTCGCTAAAAATTTATGGACTCTGGTATGATCTGGAAGAAGAACCTAAGGAGGGATAAAGCTTTGAGGATTTCTAAAATACCGTATTTGATTATTATGATTTTACTGTTATCTCAAATATCGGTTTTTGCAGGAGGAATGGGCAAATGGTGGAAAAATAAAGAGATAGTAAATAAGCTGCAGCTAACATCTGGCCAAGTTCAAAGTATTGAACAAATATTTAATTTACATAAGGGTAAGTTAAACGAGAAGAAAAGAAGTTTATTAATTAAAGAAAAAGAATTAAATCAAAAAATAAAAGATCCAGAGGCTAACAGGGCCGACATTAATGAATTGGCAGAAGAAGTTGATTTATTAAAACTGCAATTGAGAAAAAAACATCGTAATATGCAACTCGAGATTAGAGAACTACTTACCCCCGAGCAGAGAAAGATACTGTATAATATCTGGTCTAATAGAAAACATAAAAAGTAGTTGACTAGCTTTACCTTTAAATTTTAGTATATATCTAAATTCTTAATACGATTTTGTGGAAAAGTTATTTAATTTAACCACCAAATATGAACCACAAGGCGATCAGCCCCGTGCAATTGAACAACTTATCAGTGGCCTGCTATCCAAAAAGAAACATCAAGTTCTTCTAGGGGTTACTGGAAGCGGAAAGACGTTTACCATAGCAAATGTTATAAATAATATTGAGATTCCTACTTTAATAATTGCACACAATAAAACTCTTGCAGCCCAGCTTTACGGAGAATTTGAAGAGCTTTTCCCTCAAAATTCAGTACACTATTTCGTAAGCTATTATGATTATTACCAGCCAGAAGCCTACATTCCAACTACCGATACTTATATAGACAAAGACGTAGCAATAAATGAAACTATCGACAGGCTGCGTCACTCTGCAACATCGGCTCTTTTTGAGAGAAAGGATATAATTATTATTTCAAGCGTTTCCTGTATATATGGAATAGGTTCACCTCAGGACTATTACGGTCTGATTACAGCCGTAGAAACAGGGAAAAATCTGGATCCAAAGATTTTATTAAACAAGCTTAAAGACGTTCAATACAGGAGAACTAATACTGAGCTTAGCAGAGGAACTTTCAGATACAGAGGAGACCAAGTTGAAGTATTTCCATCCCATCAGGAATCTACAGCCATAAGGATTGAGTTTTTTGAAGGAGTAGTTGAATCTATAAAAGAAATTGACCCTCTAAAAGGAAAAACTTTAAAAAAAGTAGATAAGACTATCATTTATCCAAGCTCACACTACGTGGCTCCTCAGGAGAAAATAAATATTGCAATTGAAGCAATTAAACAAGAATTAAGACAAAGAATTAAAGATCTTGAAAAAGAGAATAAATACCTTGAAGCCAGAAGAATTGAAGAAAGAACAAACTATGATTTAGAGCTACTTACAACTATGGGTTTTTGCAACGGGATTGAAAACTATTCCAGACACATAACAGCAAGAGCTGAAGGGCAGCCCCCTTGGACACTAATAGACTATTTTCCTGAGGACTTTTTAATTGTGATTGACGAAAGTCATCAGACAATGCCCCAGATACGCGGGATGTATGAAGGAGACAGGAGTAGGAAGAAAACATTGGTCGAATATGGTTTTAGGCTTCCTTCAGCGCTTGACAACAGGCCACTTAATTTCGAGGAATTTGAAGGAAAAGTTAATCGTGCAATCTATGTCTCAGCTACCCCTGCAGAGTATGAAATTACAAAATCAAAAGGTGCCGTAATTGAGCAAATTATAAGACCTACAGGACTTATTGATCCTGTTGTAGAGATTAAACCAGCCGAAAACCAGGTTGATGATCTGCTTGAAGAAATAAATAGTACAATAGAGGTTGGAGACAGAGTATTAATTACTACTTTAACAAAGAGAATGGCTGAAGATTTAACGGAATATTATAAAGATCTCGGACTAAAAGTGAATTACCTTCACTCTGATATCAATACTCTTGAGAGAATTAAGATTATAAGAAATCTGAGACTGGGTGAATTTGATATACTTGTTGGAATAAACTTACTTCGTGAAGGACTGGATATACCAGAGGTATCTCTAGTTGTGATTTTCGATGCAGATAAAGAGGGGTTTCTTCGTTCGGAGACATCTCTTATTCAGATGTTTGGAAGGGCTTCAAGAAATGTCAGGGGAAGGGTTATACTTTACGCAGATGTTATAACCGGCTCAATTTCAAGAGCGCTTAAAGAAACAAACAGGAGAAGAGAAATACAAAAAGTTTTTAACTCAGAGAACAATATTACGCCCAAAAGCATTGAAAAAAATATTAATGATATTTTATCATCTATATTTGAATATGACTATTATACAGTTCCAAAAGATTTGGATACAGAGATTGACAGCGTCATGCCAGATAAGATACCAGGGATAGTAAAGTTGCTTACTAGTGACATGAAAAAAGCATCTAGAAAGCTGCAGTATGAAAAAGCAGCGCAGTATAGAGATAAAATAAAGAAGCTAAGAGAACTCGAATTAAAATATGCTGGGGATCTTAATTGAGTATATCACTTGCTCTAATAGTTTTTACGCATTTAATATCATTTTTGGGTTTTACCACGCTTGCAATAACCGGTCAGGTAAGTCCTATCACTATAGTTATATTTTATTTGTCACTCACACTTAGCTACATAAATGACAGATATAAGAAGAATTATTATTTTAACCATAGAGCTTCTACAATTCTCGCATTTTTCATGCTTATATATATTTTGGCAAGTATCCTATATTTTTCACAAGAAGTATTTCAGGGAATTCTTAATTTCTTAATCTTCATCCAGATAATCCGACATCTAGGCGTTAAAGGGATGAGAGAAATTATACAAATCTATTTAATAAGCTTTTTTCAGTTTATGGCTGGCGCCATCTTATCAATAGAAATCAGCTATGGTCTTGCATTAATTATCTATGTGTTAGCAGCTCTTTGGGCACTCATTATTTATAACCTAAAAAAGGAGTCTGATGACGCTGGTGTTGAGCCTGATCAAAAAGTAGTAACTAAAGCATTTATGGGTACCTCTTTGGTTTTAGCCGTTTTTATCATATTTATTTCAGTACTACTGTTTCTTGCCTTACCCAGGCTCAGAACCGAATTTTTTTCAAGCAGTTTTATTAACCCCAGAGTTCTGAAAACAGGCTTTTCTGATACTGTGCGACTGGGGAAAATCGGTGAAATAAAAAAAGACCATTCTGCTGTTATGAGAGTAAGGATTTTAAATAAAAAGGGCAAGATAAACGATTACCTTTACTGGAGGGGGATAGCCCTAGATCATTTCGACGGAGTTACATGGAGCGTTGATTCTGAAAAATATGGCGACTATGAAAAAGAATATAAGAACAACAGGTATGGATTAATAAATATTAAAGAGGATACAAAAAACGTGATAGCCCAAGAAGTAATAACAGAACCAATTGATACCGATATACTATTTGCTATTAACACGCCTGTTGGTTACTCGGGATTTGGCGGAGGGGTCAGGGGTTATTCAGGCGGAATCTATGAAGTCAATAACTCTTATTTCCTGCCTTTCAATCCAAGGCAAAGGATAAAATATAAAGCATATTCTGAGATTAATATTTATCCTGATAGTAGCCTAAATCAAGAGTCAGATCAGTATTCGTACTATATTAAAGAAAGATATCTGCAGCTTCCTCAGATAGGCAGCGAAATTAAAGACCTCTCATCTAAAATTACTCAAAACGATTCCACTGCTTATCAAAAAGCCAGAACCATTGTCAGATATTTGTTAGAAGAAATGAATTACACGCTTACCCTCGATAGTGGTACTAAAGAGTTTCCATTAGAAACATTTTTACTTGAGAAAAAAGAAGGGCACTGCGAATATTTTGCGACGGCAATGGTGGTTTTTCTAAGACTAAATGGAATACCCTCCAGGATAGTAAATGGCTTTATTGGCGGAAGCTGGAATGAGCATGGCAATTTTTATCTCATAAGAGAAAGTGATGCGCATTCGTGGGTAGAAGTATTTTTCCCCAAGCAAGGATGGGTGACTTTTGATCCTACCCCTCCACCGATTAATTTTAATCAGGATGCTGGAGGAATTTCTTCTGTGATGTCCTATATTGATTATTTAAGATACAGGTGGCAAAGATATGTAATCGATTTTAGTCGGACAGATCAGATAAGATTATTTGCAACCGCAAGACAAAAGATTTCCTGGAATAAAAACAAGGTATTTAATAACTTTAATCTCAAAAATAAAAGCAGTAAAAACCTAATTGTACTTATTGCTGTAGTATCAATACTGGGTTTTATCTTTTATAACAGTGACAGATTCCACAAAGGTAAGAACTTTTCTAAGCATAAGCAAAATTCTGTAACTAAGATTTATAACAACTGTATTAAGCTACTCTCAAAAAAAGGGTTCAATAAAAAAGATTATCAGACAGCAAAAGAGTTTTCAGAATACGTAGTATCTAATGGTGGAGCCCGATATAAGATTTTTGAAGACTTTACTACTAAGTATTCAATTATGAGATTTCAGAATAAATATTCTAATTCCGATATTTCTTATTTAAAAAATCTGTTAACTAAGATTAAAAAAGTCAGTTAATAAACTATTTTTGATAAATAAGATAAAAATTTACTAGAATAAATGGTATCGCGCCTATCATTGCTAATACTAAAGCAAGGCTAAACTCAATTTCTAAGAGTTCCTGTACAACTTTAAAAACAGATAGAATTGATAAAATTATGCCTATAATAGCTAAATAAATTCCTATATAAGGAATCAAAACCAAGATCATCAACAACAAAGGGAAAAGCGCAATACCTATGCATCTTGCAAAATTTATGGGTACTATTCTAATATCCAAGACCTTAATAGCCATAACAACGATTATGCCAATCCAAAATATGCAGGATAAAAGTTCGTAAATAAAGCTTGTTATTATTCCAAAGACGTCGAATCCCTGAATTGCTACCGCAGGAAATATTGAGGCTAAGACAACAACCAGTATAGCCTGGATATTGTATTCATTCTTTTCTTCAATCTCGGAATATAGAGTGCTATCGAAGTGAAGAGCTCTTTTAATAGTTTTTATTATTTTCATGTTTATAAATTATATAATAAGTGCTAATTTGTTAATGATATAAAATAGCTTATTCTTACTACTTGCTCAATATTTAGCATTGAGGTAATATCTAGAATTTAAAAGCGGGTTTATGCCCGCTTTTTTATTTGTTTTAAAATAAAAAGGTTTATTATAAATGGAGATACAAAATAATGAAATAGTCTCTAAGATTGAAAGGTTGATTGACCCGATACTTACAGAGAAAAGTTTTGAACTTGTAGATTTGGAATATAAGTCAGAAGGAAAAGGGAAAATTGTGAGAGTGTTTATAGATAAACAAGGCGGCGTAAACATGGATGATTGTTCGGTAGTTAGCAGGGAGCTTAGTATTCTATTGGACGTTCATGACATTATTCCAGGCTCATATAATCTGGAAGTTTCTTCGCCGGGCCTGACAAGACAGTTGAAAAAACCTGCAGATTTTGGAAAAAACATTGGTAAAAAATTAAGATTAAAACTTATTAACCCCATTAAAAAGCAGTACGTGTTAAGGAATGTGAATCTTGTTGATTTTGTAGATAATACAATCAATATAGAATATGAAGGTAAAAACTATGACATTCCACTGAGCAGTATAGTAAAAGCAAACTTGGAACTAGATTTTTAGGAGGTAGTAACAAATGGTTGTTACCGAACTGACACGCATTTTAGATTCAGTCAGTAAAGATAAAGGCGTGAAAAAAGAAGTCATAATAAGCGCAATTGAAGAGGCAGTATTGCTTGCTGCTGAGAGACTTTTTCGTTCTGACGGGAAATTTACAGAACTCGAAGTACATTTTAACGAAGATGATGGCGAAGTAGAATTGTTTGAGTTTAAAAAGGTTGTCAAAAAAGTTACTGATAGCGATGTGGAGATAGCAATAAGTGAGGCTGTAAATTTAGATCCTGAAGCCGAGATTGAGGACTTTATTGGAGTAAAAATAAGCCCTGATTTTACCCGAATAGCCATTCAAAATGCTAAACAAAAGATTCTTCAAAAGCTAAAAGAAGCAGAAGGAAAGGTGATATATGAAGAATTTAAGACCAGAAAGGGAGAACTGGTTGGGGGTATAGTAAGAAGGATTGAGAGAAGAACTGCAATAATTGATCTGGGAAGAACTGAGGCAATACTTCCTCCCGAACACCAGGTTCCTAAAGAATATTACAAGCAAAAAGAAAGACTGAGGGCAATATTAATCGATATACAAGAAAGTAAGAAAGGACCAAAACTTATTCTCTCAAGATCTCACCCGGACTTTGTGAAAAGTCTTTTTCAAGCGGAAGTTCCTGAAATATCCGAAGGGATCATGGAAATAAAAGCAATTTCGCGTGATTCAGGAAGCAGAACAAAAATCGCAGTGCATTCAAATGATCCTGATGTTGATCCCATTGGAGCTTGTGTGGGTATGAGGGGCGCAAGAGTTCAGAATATTATTCATGAATTAAGGGGAGAGAAAATTGATATAATACCGTGGTCAGAGGATACAGCCAGGTTTGTCTGTAATGCACTTTCACCTGCTAGAATAAACAAGGTGATTATAGACGAAAATCACAATGCTATGGAAGTTATAGTCGATGACGATCAGCAGTCTCTAGCTATAGGTAGAAGGGGTCAAAACGTCAGGCTTGCATCTCAGCTTACCGGTTGGAGAATCGATATAAAGACAGAGTCTCAGCTTAATAAAGAACTACAGGATGTTATGACA
>SMUY01125938.1_pt1 | contig 14361 bp, 14 predicted proteins | sample 2456441 | NCBI WGS metagenome assembly SMUY01 (sample SAMN11095931, study PRJNA526329) | marine sediment metagenome | biome: Marine sediment; feature: Surficial sediment; material: Deep marine sediment; isolation source: Hadal surficial sediment | place: Pacific Ocean | collected 2014-11 | depth...
ATTGCCATGACCCTCACAGTGCACAACTTCACCTCACCGGCAATGCCGTCTGCACAACTTGTCATCAGCCAAACGCCAGAGCAGACTTTCCAATGGCGGGCGGAAAGGACTACGAGAGCTTCGAACATCACTTTCACCCCGAGCGCTCCTCAGGTGCTCAATGTGTCAACTGCCATATGCCAGCCACTGTTTTCATGGAAATAGACCCACGCCGTGATCACAGCTTCCGCATTCCCAGGCCCGATTTGACGATTCAACTGGAGGTACCAAACGCCTGTAATCAGTGTCATGCCGACCGTACAGCGGCATGGGCCGCCGAGCAGATCCAGTTGCGTTTTGGAGTTGAGCGACCTGACCACTTTGCATCGCTTTTCGACGCGGCAAGTCGCGGCCTATCCAGTGCAGAACCAGATCTCGCCAAGCTCGTTGGAGACGTGACACGACCCATCATGGTGCGAGCGACAGCCGCTGCACGACTCGGATCATACAATCGAGGTTATACGCTCGATGCGTTGAAAATCGGACTGGCCGACCCGGATCCACTAATTCGTTACGGCTCATTGCGCGGGTTGTCCGGTCTCACGGAGGATTCCCGTTGGCGCCTTGGCAATGGGCTGCTTTCTGACGAACGTAAAACCATTCGCCAAGAAGCATTCCGCACACTGCTCGGTTCAGCCTCCGACCCCAATCGCCGTACCCGCCTGCGCCCGCTACTTGCCGAGTATCTTGAGGTCCAAACATTCAATGCGGAACGCCCGGAAGCGCATACCAGCGCTGCAACGGCTCATGCGGCATTCGGCAATCTGATTGACGCGGAGGCTGCCTTCGAAAAGGCATTGGCCATTGAACCCGATTGGGTCCCCGCCATGGTTAACCTGGCAGACCTGTACCGAGCAAACGGCCGAGATATGCAAGGCCGCGAGTTACTCGAGCGGGCTATCACCAGTTCACCGGAAAATGCGGACGTACACTACGCTTTCGCGCTGTGGCTGATTCGCAACGACGAAAGCGACCGGGCACTGGCGGAATTCTCGAAAGCACACCAGTTCGCACCAGAACTACCCGGCTACAGCTACGCACTGGCGCTGGCATTAAATGGCAGCGGCCGTACCGAGCAGGCCCTGGAGCTGCTTCAGGACGCACATGCGCAGTGGCCACAGAATACCGACTTCCTGTTCGCATTGGCTACGATGTCGCGTGATCTCGAACGATTCGCCGAAGCCCGTGCATACATTGAGAAGCTTCTGCAGATCGCCCCCGGTAATGCAAACTATCGCACACTCCGAGGGGAGCTGACCCAACGGCCCGGCAACATTCGGTAGAGAACGCGCTACGACCTCTATTTAATGGTCCTGGACAGGGCAAAACCGATACAATAACGGCGTAGGTGCAATAGCGAGAGGTAGGGGATGTTCGACAAGCGTAGAGATAACGAGGCCGACTCGAGTGGTATTGACAGCGAGCGAAAGGATCAGCGTGCAACGATTGAATCAGTGACGAAAACGAGCGCGGTCATCGGGTCCAAGATCGAGATAAAAGGCGACATCATCGGGGATGAGAATCTCATCATCGAGGGAAAGGTGGATGGCACCGTCGAGGTACGCTCCAAAGACCTCCTGATCGGACAATCCGGGCAGGTGAATGCAAACGTCACCGCGCGCATCGTGAAGATCGATGGCACGGTTAAAGGCGATATCACAGGTATCGAGAAGGTGACCATTTCCAAAACTGGCAAGGTGCTGGGCAACATTGTTGCCCCCCGAGTGACACTCGAAGACGGCGCCAAATTTAAAGGCAGCATCGACATGGATCCGAACGAAGCCGTTACCCACGAAGCCTCGGCAATGACGTTCAAATCGGCAAATACACCGAAACCAATCGGCGACCAGCCTACCGATGGTGCGTCGGCTAACACGGCGAGGAAGTAAGCCCGCGGCGTCAGTCTTGGCGCCGGCGAGTGGGAACCGCAAGGTAGTGGAACAGAGCGATCTGTTTCCTCTGCTTTTCGATGGGCTGGACAGCGTAGGGGGCCTGACGGTTTTCGACGCCGGACCTGCAGTACCCGAAACCGTCGATTTCTTTGCTCAGTTCAAGTGTCGGCTAATCTTCGCTGACCTGTTATCAGATCTGCCTACTGACGAGCGAGAAGACGATGGTGTTGAGGATGTCGACTTCGGCAAACTGTTGACCTATCCAATAGAAACTCGTTTCGACATCTGTCTATTCTGGGACTTTCTCAATTATCTCGACCTCAAGATGCTCCGCGCCTTCAACCTCGCGTTAACTCCGTATATCCATGACGATACGCGCGCGCACTGTTTTGGCAGGTTCAGCACGAAATCTCCAGTAACGAGCCAACAGTTCGGTATCAGGAGTATTGACGAGCTTGTTGTTCGCGATCAACCAGCGAATCTGCAGCCTTGTTATCCCCACGGATATGCAGACCTCAGAGATACATTAGGCTGTTTCAGATTCAGCCGCAGCAAGCTCTTGCAGGAAGGCAGGCTGGAAATCCTGATGTACGCCAGTTAGCAAACCTCCGCCCTTTACGCAACCCGGTCTTGGGGATCATTACCGGCAAAAAAAGCTTCGAGGTTTTCTGCGACCCGCATACCCATCGCGATGCGTGTCTCCAGAGTTGCACTGCCAAGGTGCGGTAGCAGCATCACGTTTTCAAAACTGATCAAGGCATCAGGCACCGCCGGTTCCCCCTCATAGACGTCGAGACCCGCGCCAGCAATCTGTTTGTTTCGCAAGGCATCCACGAGTGCAGCAGCGTCCACTACGTTCCCACGCGAGGTGTTGATCAGAAACGCCGAGTCGCGCATCAATTCGAACCGTTGTGCATTCATTAAATGATGCGTCGCTTCGTTGGAAGGGCAATGCAGCGAAACGAAGTCGGCTTCCTCAAGCAGCAATTCGAGAGAGTCGCACGCTTGCGCACCAACCGCGTCGACGGCTTGCGCCGGTGGCGGTGCTGGGTCGAAATAGATTACCCGCATGCCGAAACCGAAGTGTGCCCGCTTAGCGACGGCCAAGCCGATTCGCCCCAGACCGACAAGCCCGAGCGTTTTGCCGGTGATTTTTGTACCCATCATATGAGTCGGCCGCCAACCAACCCACGCACGCGCTCGAACGTGGCGCTCGCCTTCACCGGCACGTCGGGCAATACCGAGCAGCAATGTCATGGCGAGATCTGCGGTGCAATCGGTCAACACTTCCGGTGTATTCGTAACAACGATGCCACGTTCTTTTGCTGCAGTTAAATCGATGTGATCGAACCCCACACCGTAACTTGCGATGATGCGAGCCTGGATATCTGCACCGCCAAGCAACTCGGCATCGATCCGATCCGAAACGGTCGGGCACAAAGCATCTGATTGGACCAGCGCAGCCGCGAGTTGCTCTCGCGTCATTGGCTCGTCCGTCTCGTTTAGTTCGAGGTTGTAGGACGCGCGCAACCCGACTTCAACAGCTTCAGGCCATCGCCGCGTGAGCGTGATCTTATATGTAGTCATGGGACTCCTTTAAGAAGCAGGCCGGAAGAATCCTCTGTAGTCTATCTCAGTTCGCAGTAGACTCACCACGCAAAAGCTCGTGCGAGGTTAAGATTTGAAAATTCACATTTGCCTACTTAGCGTACTGGCAACGATAGTTAGCCTTTCCACACCGGCCAGCGAACCCGAGTGCAAGCCAGGCGCAGAAGATCTCTCTTGTCGGGAGGAAGCTAAGTCTGACAAACCCAAGCAAGTCATCGGTCCGAATGGCACAATCGAGCTCAAGCTAAGGATGAAGCTACGTCCTCAATTGATCGAACAACCAAATTCCTGCGATGCAGACTTAAGCATTTCATCCACGCAGATGAATGACAGAATTCGGATCAGAGCAAAGATCGTTAATAAGGACTGTGCAGCATCGAGCGGTAAATACACGCTCCGCATTCTAACAATGAACGAAGAGGGTGAAACACACCTGCGCCAGTTCCCCGAGTCGTGGTCGCGTCAGAATGATGCACCTATCGAGCTGACTCGGTATTTCGGTATGGAAAGTGATGTCGATCTGATCTGGGTCAGAGTAAGAACATCAAGTAAAACGGTTTGCACCTGCAATGACGAGCCAGCTGCCAGCTCCGAAGACACTTAACGAGCACAACGCTGTGTAGTACCAGGTTTCTCACCCGCTTCGAGATCTAGATTCAAATATCTGACTGACGGACAATACCCTGCGCGATAAGTTGACCGATCTCATCTTCCGCATAACCAAGCTCGGCAAGAACTTCATGGCTATGCTGTCCGATTTCGGGAGCCCGGCTCGGGGGTTTCTTCTGCGCTTCTTTGAGCTTGATCGGACTGGCTACTGTCCATTGGTACAACGGATCGTCCGAGCCGGTGGGTACAATGATCTCGTTCGCAATCAATTGCGGATCCGCCACTACCTCCGGCCCTTGCTGAACAACGCCAAAGGTCAGGTCGTGTTCGTCCAACCGGCTCACCAGCTCGTGCAAAGTCAACTTGCGGATGATGTCCTCCATCATGGCTTTCAGCTCGCGTCGATTTTTCATCATGCTGCGCAGATCGCCGAAACGCTCATCGGTAATCCAGTCGCGACGATCCAATGCGACACACAAGTTTTTCCACTCTTTCACAGGATCGATGATCGCAAATATTACGAACCGCCCATCGCTTGTCCCATAAACCGAAGAAAACGGATTCAACCAGCCTTTTTCCTGGCGCAATCGACCGAGGTCGAAACCCGCGATGACACCTTGCAGTTGCATGCCGTTAGCCCACGCACCATTGGCGGCAAGTGACGTCGTCACATAGCTGCCCTCCCCGGTCTTTTCCCGCCGATAAAGACCCATCACGATGGCGCCGAACAGCGACATGGCGCTGGAGTGATCGCCAAACCCCGGTGAACCTACCACCGGTGCCTGTCCCTTATCACGTACCAGGTCCATGAGCCCGGAACGCGCCCACCACGCCGTTGCGTCAAACGCTCGCCGGTCAGCTTCCTCACCCTCTGTGCCATATCCGGTCATGTGGGCATAAATCAATCGTGGGTTCAGTGCTTGCAGTTTTTCGTATTCGAGTTCGAAGCGCTCCAACTGATCGGCGCGGAAGTTCACGAGTAGTACATCAGCCCCAATGATGAGTTTCTGTAACACTTCGCGACCTTCGGCTGAGGTTATGTCGAGGCCAATACTACGTTTGTTTCTCGAAGTCAGCAGCCAGTTGTAATCAATAGCGTAGTTGCCTGCCAACGTTCGATAACGGTCACCGCCAGGCGGCTCTACCTTTATGACATCGGCGCCGAAATCGGCGAGTACCGTTGCCGCTCCGGGACCCGCGAGAAACGACGCCGCGTCAACCACCTTGAGACCACTAAACAGATACTCCACTTACCTCCTCCCCTCAGCCTCGCTGAGTTCCCACTTCATACAAGAAAGTGCCATAAGGATACAATGACGTCCAGCAACGCAAGGAGTGTGTCATGACCCAGCCCTACATCGTATATGGCGGAGAACTGAGCTACTTTACCCGCAAACTCGAAGCCGCGATGATTTTCTACGGCGCGGAATTTACTATCAAGGCAAAGACGCCCGACCTCGCAGCCGAAATTGAACAGCGCTCGGGCACTCATCAGGTACCCGTGTTGCTCACCCCCGAAAACTGGATGGTTGCCGACACAACACCGCTGCTGATGATGTTAGACGGACGATTTCCCGATCGCAGGATGTTTCCCGCCGGTACGCTCGGAGTGCTTACCCACATCGTCGAGGAATACTTCGACGAATGGATCGCCCGAACCATGGTCCACTACCGCTGGCACTACCCGGAAAGCGCGGAATTTGCATCGCTACGCATGGCCCGCGGAAACGCCGAAGCCGCCGCCCGCGTGCGCGCATGGGGCCCGCGTGCCTGTCGCGCAACCGGAACGGATTCCAAACATCAACAGCAGCAGGCCGAAGCAGAATATGTGCGCATTCTCGACGCGCTCGAACAACAGCTCGGGGAAACACCTTACGCGCTCGGCTTCCGGCCCACCGCAGTCGACTGCATTCTTCTCGGTGGCCTGCGAGCCCATACCAACATGGATCCCGATCCGAAACGAATCACATCCGGCTACCCGCGTGTGGTCGCCTGGTGCGAAGGCGACGCCGATACTTGGGACGGCGGTGGTGAACTTGCCCCGTTTGAGGAGCCAACGGCTTTTGTCCGGTTTGTTTTGGAAGAGATGGTCGGGACCTTTCAACCTTATGTGCTTGCCAACAAAGAAGCGCAGGAAGCAGGTGCGAAAGCTTTTCATGTGGACACTTACGGAGAGGATGTCAGCTACCTTGCGCGACCGTATCCGGAGCTTTCCAGGCAGATGGTGGTAGATCGGATTGCCCGAACGTTGCCGGTGGATGAGCGTTCGGCAGTTACGCTCTGGTTGGAAGAAACCGGGCTGAGCGCTGGTTTCGGTAGTTGAACCCGGGCAGCCGCCAGCTAATTTACGCTCCGGTCCTTTCCACCCCAGAAAGGCGCTCTAAGTTCGCGTTTCAGCACCTTCCCCGCACCTGTCTTAGGCAACGGCTCATCGCGAATGTCGATGGCTTTGGGTACTTTGAATCCAGCGATACGCTCGCGGCAGAAGGTGATGATTTCCAGAGGTTCGATGTTGTGGAATTCCGGGCGCGGTACCACAACTGCGTGCACGGCCTCGCCCCATTTTTCGTCAGGCACACCAAACGCCGCAGCTTCTAGCACAGCCGGGTGCTGGTACAACACCTCCTCAACCTCCGTCGAATAGACGTTCTCTCCTCCAGTGACGATCATGTCCTTACTGCGATCAACGAGGAAAACATACCCGTCTTCGTCCATATAACCGAGATCGCCCGTCCAGTAATTACCATCCTTCAGAACGGCGTCCGTCTGCTCGGGTTTATTCCAGTAACCCACCATGACGTTGCTACCCCTTACAACAACCTCGCCCACCTCGCCACGAGCGACTGCCTTGCCACCGTCATCGAGGATACGGATCTCATTGCCAAGCACCGGCCGGCCGCAGGAACGTGCCCGCGGATCGTCTAGTAGAAGTTGTTCGTCGACTAGAATTGTCGCCAGGGGAGACAACTCCGTTGCGCCATACACTTCCACCAGCCCCGCTGTTGGGAACGCGCTCTTGGTACGTCTGATTATCTCGGTTGCAATCGGCGATCCGCCATGAGCCAGCAAACGCAACGAACTCGTATCACGTGGGTTGACATGTTGCTCCTCCGTCATTGCTGCGATCATGGTGGGGACTCCAAGCGTCGCGGTGACCCCATGTTGTTCTATGAGGTCCAATGCTTTAACCGGGTCGAACGTACCAAGCGTGATCTGACAACCAGTGGTCCAGATGCTACCGAGAATGCTGTTCGAACCAGCAGCGTGGAACATCGGCGCTATCACTAGAAATATATCGTCAGGATACTGCGGAACTGCCGTCAGCCAATTGAAAGTATTGGCAATCAGGTTCCGATGACTGAGCATCACCCCCTTAGAGAGACCCGTAGTACCGCCCGTGTAGAAAAGACCCGCTAGATCGTCCTCTCCAAGCGCGTCGCCGAGCGGCGCTTCGGAAGCATCGGCCAACAGTGATTCGTACTCATCCGGGATGCTGATGACACGTTCCACCACATCGGCGAGCGCGCCAGGCTCTCGATCGGTTATCAGTATCCGGGTTCCGGAATCCTCCAAGGCGTATTTGAGTTCTGGCTCAGCAAGGCGCGTATTCAACGGCACAACGACGAAGCCTCCCGCTGGTACGCCTACGTACGTTTCCATATACGGGTGGGAGTTTCCAGCAAGGATGGCGATCCGATCACCTCTGTTCATCCCCAACGCTTGAAGTGCACCAACCAGCCGTCTGCAACGACCGTAAACTTCAATGAAAGTAAAGGATCGACCCTCGTCGACCACGGCGATCTTGTTCGGTGCTACTTGTATGGCCCGCATGAGCGGATCGGCAAATGTGTGCATGTCACCCTCCTTGCGCCGCAAGCCTGCCAGAATGCATCGGGGAAAGGAAACTCCGCAAACACCGACAAATGCGGTCAACCTTCGCTCTTCAGGCAGTCCTTATGCACCAATGACACCATCGCTCACAAAGTGTTATGTTGTCGGGCTCGACCTCATCGTCAGGCAGTAGAAATCATCTCCTCATCGTTCACATCCCAAGCGTCACTCGCTCGGACGCGTCCTCTCGTACAGCAGGGTCTCAGTCGGAAATCTGCGGTGTTAGCCACGGGTGAAATTCTCAACTTTGCACCAACTGGCAACCACCGATTAGATCGCGCTGCGATCTGGTTCTCCGGTATCTGTCTGATTCACTGTCTCGTTATTCCATTTGCCGTCCTCGCCCTACCGGTCATAGGCGATCACCTGCTCGGCAGCGAAACCATGGTGCATTGGCTACTGCTAGCCCCCGCCGTTCCCGTAAGCATATTCTCCCTCTGGTTCGGCTACCGGCGACACGACTATCTAGCAGGCCTGCTCATCGGCACTGCCGGTTTATCCCTCATGTTCATCGGCGTTTCGCACCTAATCGATCGCAGTGTCGAGATCCCGTTGACCGTAGCGGGAGTATTGCTGGTAACCATTGCGCATGTACTGAACATGCGCCGTCTGCGCAAAGTTCCCCCAAGCTCATAGGCAGAGCGCGCTACCGAACGGAGCCCCACAGCGACGAAATCCAACAGGTAGATGTCACGTTTCCAGACGGTGAAACCATTGGCAGCGACGACGACAGGATGCGCCAGAAGCTCACGGATCTGGTTGGCCGAGATGCGACACTGTGGCCGGTGCAACCGGCCGACAATCCCGACTTCTATAATTGACCGAGCGCTGGAACTGCCTCTGGTAACACAGAGGTCATTCCAACGATTCGAGTAAAAACTCGTTTATCTCCGCGGCAGCGCGCTGCAGGCGAGTCAACATGAACAAGTGACCGCAGTCATAAATACTGAGCCGCGCATTCGGTAAGCGCTTAGCCAAAAGCCGGGCATTTGCGAGAGGAATGATCGGGTCGTCATCGCCGGCCATGACCAACGTTTGAGCTTTGATCTCACCGAGCCAGAACATGCTGGTCCAGCCAGTCAGCGCGTAGAGTTGTGAGAGATAACCCCAAATGGATGGAGGCGTCATCTGGCGTGCGTGAGCTTCCGTTCGCTGTGGGGAGTCCCGGAAGTCTCCGCCATAGATATCACCGGCGATGCTGCGGAAGTAGCTCGCGCTCATGTATCGCAAAGGTGTTGCCAGCTTGAGCATCACCAACGGGCTCGGTGGCAGCATGATGTGGCCGGTTGCTGTTGCCGCCAGGATCAGGCGCTCGGTCACCTTCGGGAATTGATGCGCAAACTGCTGGGCAAGCCCACCACCCCAGGAGATCCCCATAATATGGCAGCGTTTGATTCCGAGCGATTTGAGAAGTCCACGAGAAAGGGAAGCTAATTGCTTCATCCGTTTTGGCAACAATCCTGCGGGCGAGGCTCCTATGCCAGGAAGATCGAAGGTCAACGCGGGAGATTCAAGGCTGTTCAACAACGGCCTCAACATATCTGCAGACGCGCCGATACCATTGAATATCAACAGTGGCATGCCAGGGCGTTGCAACGCTTTCAGCACCCGCAATCGGTGACCGCTTACATCGTGATAGCTCTCAACTATCACCAACCCCGACTACTCGTAAACATACGTTCCGGGTGCGTCAACGAGTTCCGGATATTGTTCGCTACCGAACTCCGTTGGAGCGGTAATCGTATCGGCACAATGCCCTTTGAGCCAAGTTCCCCAGTAGGGCCACCAGGAACCGGGTTGTTCATCGGCGTTCTTTAACCAGTCTTCGGCCACTGCGGGTGTATCGGGATTGGTGAAAAATTTCCGTTTCGACGAACCGGGCGGGTTGATCAAACTTTGTATATGACCGGCGGTGCTCAAGACGTACGTGTTTTCGCCACCCAAGAGTTGAGTCGATCGATAACAAGCCTGCCAGGGCGTAATGTGATCGGTGGTACCACCCGTGATGAAGGCTGGGCAATTCACCTTGGACAGATCTATCGGAACGTCTTTGATCACCAGCTGACCTTGTTTGGTCAACAAATCGTCTTTGAAGATGTCCAGGAAATCGCTGTGTAAGCGGGCGGGCAAGCGCGTTGTGTCGTTGTTCCAATAAAGAATGTCAAAGGCGGGCGGCGACTCGCCCATCAGGTAGTTGGATACGACATAGTTCCATATAAGATCGTTTGGTCGCATCCAATTGAATACACGTGCTGTGTCGTTTCCATCGAGAACACCCGCCTTGGCGGAACGCTTACGTGCCATCTCGATGGTTTCGTCGCTGGTGAAAAGCCCCATCACGGTATCGCTGGTGCCCGGTTGCAGCACGTTTACCATCAGCGTGAGCGATGCGACCTTGTCGAGATCATTTATTCCGGCAAGATAACCGAGCGCCGTCGCGAGCGTGATTCCACCGGCGCAGGCGCCAACCACATTTACGGCATTCCCGCCTGATAACGTCCTGGCAATATCGATTGCTGAATCCAGAGATGAAACGTAGTCTTCCATCCCCCACGAGCGGTGTTCTGCCACCGGATTGCGCCACGACACCATAAATACCTGAAATCCAGTTTCCAGCAGGAAACGAACCATGCTCTTCTCAGGAGAAAGATCGTAGACATAAAACTTGTTGATCTGCGGCGGTACAATCAGCACCGGTCGCACATTTACCTGGTCGGTTTGCGGTTGGTACTGAATAAGTTCCACTATGTCGTCGCGATGAATGACGGCGCCAGGGGTGTTTGCCAGATTACCACCGACCTTGAAAGCTGACTTATCTACCTGGCTCGGCATCCCGTTGTTGTGACGAATATCGTGAAGCATATTCCGCATACCAGAAACCAGGCTTGCGCCACGGGTGTTTACCGCCCGCTGCAACGCATCAGGGTTGCTCAGCAGGAAATTACTCGGTGCTAACGCATCGGTCATCAGAGCGGTGATGAATCTGGCGCGATCGAGGTCTTCTCCTTCGAAACCGACGTTGTTAACCCAATCGTCAACGGTTCCCTGCCAGGCAAGCCAGCTCTTGACGAGGCGCGAGAAAACCGGATTTTCACGGTAGGCTGCCGAATTAAAACGTCTATCCTTCGCAGCCGGCTCGAGCTCCGACAGACCAAACAGCACACGCACGATCTCCGCATTGAGCTGCAGCAGGTGCTGAGCCGCGACCGTTGGCTGTCTTATTCCTTCCTGTATCACTCTTGTTGCTGCTTTGAGCAGATCTTCCATGCTCAAGCCAACAACCGGGTTGAGCGTTACCACATGCTCATCCAAAGTTACTTCCGCGGCTCTTTTTGGCGCCATCTCAACCCTCCCTGCGTATGCCTTCGTCGGTGTCGACGATTCTAAAAACCGCTGCCGGGAGCATACCCGAAAGCCTCTCCCGCCTACATTCAGCTACTGCCCAACGGCGCTGAGTGAATCAGCCAATTCCTGTTCTACCAGCGCGGCTGCTTTCGCAAAATTGTCAATAAGCGCTTGTGGGAGATACTCGGCCACCGCGATAGCATAAGCAGGCTTCTGCTGGATGCGTTCGAACCAAGCAGCGAGGGAAAGTCTGCTAGCCACAAGCGAGCCTAAACCAATGTGCTCCACCCGCAATACATAGGGTAATAACGCTGCATCTGCAAGACTGTAGCTATCTCCCGCCAGCCAATCGTGATCATTCAACCGTGTTTGCAAGGCGTCGAACAAAACAACGTGTTCAGCTAACGCGCCCCGGAAGCTGGGTGCCTGAACGCCGAGTTCAATCACGGATCTTCGTGTTTCACGCCGCGTCTTGTCGGGAATCTGATCCACCAGGGCTTGTACTTCCGAGGCCGGTCTGCGCTGGAGACCGGGGCGCACGGCAATTGCATAGGTCTGCACGCCACAGGCGGGATGTAACGCATCGATGCGCTTGCACCAGTGACGCATGCGATGTCGTTCCGCGGCATCGGCCGGTTTCATCGGTGTTTCGGGATACGCATCATCCAGATACTCGTTGATGAGCGTCGATTCGATGTACACCTGCCCACCATCCTCTAACGTCGGTACGACAGCGTTCGGGTTGAGCTTCAGGTAATCCGGCGCAAACTGATCGCCGCGCTGAAGATCCAGGAACTCGCTCTCAAACGCGAGGTTCTTTTCCGCAAGAACGAGCCGAACTTTCTGCGAACAGGTTGAGGCGATATTGTGATAGAGCTTCATTTTGACTCCAGGCGGATTTACTCCAGAGAACTTACTAGTGGTACTGGATCAAACGTTAGTCGGCAAAAACCGGCATGACTTCCTCGATGAACGCATCCAGCGCATCCCAGTCCACGGGTGGGCGAAACGCGATGTTGAGCCCCTGCACCCCCGAATCTGAGTATTCACCGATTCTGTCGATGGTCTGTTGGGTGTTACCAACCAGGGATCCTTGAGGGTTTACATCCGGTACTCGCTTCGAATTCATGTAAAAGCCTACGTTTACACTGGTATCAATTTCCTCGGGATCACGGTCTAGAGCATCGCATTCGACACGTACCCGCTGCAACCGATCGGCCACACTATTGGGTGGCAGATAGGGCATATTGAAGCCATCACCATATTTGGCTGCCAACCGTGGTGTACGCCGTTTACCACGCCCACCGATCCACAACCGCATACGTGGATTGTGCGGTTTCGGACTACAGACCGCACCTTCGACCTGGTAGTACACGCCTTTGAAGTTGGTTTCCTCATCGTGCCACAAGGAGCGAATGATAGTGAGCGCCTCCTCGAGCTGATCCAGTCGCTTTCCCAACGGCGGAAAACCGTAGCCGAATTCGCGAAACTCCTCCTCAAACCAACCTGCACCGATGCCGATCTCAGCACGGCCCCCGGAGAGGTGATCGATGGTAACGGCTGACTTCGCGAGCATCCCGGGACTACGGAAGAGAGCACAAAACACAAGACAACCAACACGAACGTTGGTGGTCATCGCTGCCAGCCCGGCCATCGCGGCCACCCCTTCGAAGCATGGATTGTTTCTGTCCTGTAAAGGGTTTGCATAGAAGTGATCCCAGACAGAGATCCAGTGGAAACCGTTATCGTCGCCCATCTTCCAGAGGCGTTTTAGTTCCTCGATGCTCAGGTCCTGGGGACCTGCGTGCATACCTATCTTCATCGCCTTCTCCGTTGCGGACCAGTAACGTGTTAACAACACGCTGCTAGTCAAATTTATGACTGTAACAGGTTGCTCAACTCATCGCCGAACCCGATGCGCTGAAACGCATGCTCACCAGCCATGCTGACGGTTTCCAGGCAATCGGCAACGATTAGTCTTAATTCGTTAGAATCGAGTGGTGGCGATACGAGTAGCCCATCTGTTACCTGCCTGGGCAAGGTAAAGATCAAACTGGCATGAATGTTGGGAAACTTAAGAACGTTGGAAATGTTGGGTCGGCCACAGAGTTGAATTCGTCATTGACGCCGAAGGTGGTTTCGCGCGTTTACCACCCGTCACTGGAAGACCCATTCGTCTGATGTTTGGTATCTAAGTCGACTAAATGATATTGCTTACAATCGATGGGACGCGTCAGGTCATCCCGGAAGGCAATGAATTATGCCTTCTTACTATTTACCTTTGCCTTTGCCCTTACCTTTGCCTTTGCCTTTGCCTTTGCCTTTACCTTTGCCACCCGCTCCGGGGCCGGTATAAACGATACCGTCTGAGTTGATGCTTGCTGTCAGGGAAACCAAAGTTTTATAATCAGGGCGGATCAGAACGACCGTAGCACCTCCATCGGTTACAGACACGCCAATCGCTCCGGTGTTTGCATCACCTACGGCGCTTGCGAGAAAGCCTGGCCCACCACCAGGTGCGATTCCGCCATTCGCATTGAATGCGCTTGCCCAACCGGTATCCGTAGTCGACAGCGTCAGGGGGTTCCCAACTGCCTCATCAATTTCTCCTTTGGTGTATTCGAGTCTGGCGAACCGCACGGCTTCCTCGAAATGAACAGCCAACTTGGTCCTTTGCGCACTGCTGACGTAGTCGCGATAGGAAGGAATAGCGACGCTCGCCAGTAATCCAATGATCGCCACAGTGATCATCAGTTCGATCAGCGTAAAGCCTTTAGAAGAGTTATTCATCAGTCGATATTCTTAGTCTGATCGTTGGTTGATTTTCGAAGAAGCAACTGGGCTAGCTCGTGTAGGCTATTTGATATTGGAACAAGTTCGTCGCCACGTCTCAGTTTCCGCTCGAATCCGTAGTTACCTTTCTTCAGCTCATCGATGAAGGCTACGATGGAAATCATCGGACCGGATACCCTATGGG
>SMUY01337079.1_pt1 | contig 14356 bp, 14 predicted proteins | sample 2456441 | NCBI WGS metagenome assembly SMUY01 (sample SAMN11095931, study PRJNA526329) | marine sediment metagenome | biome: Marine sediment; feature: Surficial sediment; material: Deep marine sediment; isolation source: Hadal surficial sediment | place: Pacific Ocean | collected 2014-11 | depth...
CGCAAGCCCTCGGCGAAACGCTCGGGCTTGATTGGCCCGCTGGCGATCAGAAGCGTCACCTGGAAACGGCCTCTTGATGGGCAGTTTCAAGGTCGAAGGCGGCTGCCATCAGGGCCTTGGTGTAGGGTGTTTTGGGTGAGGTGAAAATCTGCCGGGAGGTGCCCTGTTCCACGACCTTGCCATTGCGCATGACGATGACGGAGTTGGCAAGCGCGCGCACCACTTTGAGATCGTGGCTGATGAACAGATAGGCGAGACCGTGGCGGTCCTGAATCTCACGCAACAGGTCGACAATCTGGGCCTGGACCGACATGTCCAGCGCCGAGGTGGGTTCGTCGAGAATGATCAGCCGCGGCTTCAGCACCAGCACCCGGGCGATGGCGATGCGCTGGCGCTGGCCGCCGGAAAATTCGTGGGGGTAGCGGTTCTTGGCGCCGGGATCGATGCCCACTTCCGACAGCGCTGCGTCGATCAGCGCGGCGCGGTCCGCCGGGTCCGGCGCGATGTCGTGGACCTTCAGGCCCTCGCCGACGATTTGGGCGACCGACATCCTGGGCGACAGTGACGAATAGGGGTCCTGGAAGACCATCTGCATCTCGCGGCGGAGCGGTCGGACCGCGCGCTGGTTCATCTCGCTCAGCCGGTGGGGGCCGAAACTGACCGTGCCCTGGGCGCCCTCCAGGCGCAGCAGCGCCAGGCCGAGGGTGGTTTTGCCGGATCCCGATTCGCCGACCACGCCCAAAGTGCGACCGGCGCGCAAGTTCAAGGTTATGCCGTCGACGGCCTTGATATGGTCCACCGTGCGCTTTAAGACGCCGCGTTTGATGGGGAACCAGACCTTCACGTCGCTTGCCTCCATGATCACCGGTGCGGTCTGGAGCGGCCGGGCGGGCTTGGCCTTGGGCTCGGCGGCAAGGAGGTGGCGGGTGTAGTCGTGCTTGGGCCGGGTGAAGACCTCATCGGCCGGGCCCTCCTCGACGATCTCGCCGCCGGTCATCACCGAGACCCTATCCGCCATGTGCCGCACGATGCCGAGGTCGTGGGTGATCAGCAGGAGCGCCATACCGAGCTTGTCCTTGAGATCCGCCAAGAGGGTCAGGATCTGGGCCTGAACCGTCACGTCCAGCGCCGTGGTCGGCTCGTCGGCGATCAATAGGTCGGGCTCGTTGGCCAGCGCCATGGCGATCATGACGCGCTGGCGCTGGCCGCCGGACAGCTGGTGGGGCAGCGCGGTGAGGCGCTTTTCCGCTTCGGCCAGGCCCACCAGGTGGAGAAGCTCCAGCGCGCGCGCGCGGGCGGCGATGCGCGCCAGGCCCTTGTGCAGGATCAAGGTTTCGGTGATCTGCTTCTCGATATTGTGCAGCGGGTTGAGCGAGGTCATGGGCTCCTGGAACACCATGGCGATCCGCCGGCCGCGGATGCGGGCCAATGTGGCTTCATCGGCGCCGATCATTTCCTCGCCGTCCACCAGGATCGAGCCCGTCGGGTGGCTCGCCACCGGATAGGGCAGCAACTGCATGATGGACAGCGCCGTCACCGACTTGCCGGAGCCCGATTCGCCCACCAAGGCCACGGTTTCGCCGCGGTCGATGTCGAGGTTGAGGTCCTTGACCGCGTCAACGTCTTCGCCCGGGGTGGCGAACCGCACGCCTAGGTCGCGAATGGTGATGAACGGCGTTCCGGCCACGATACCCTCCTAAAGCTGGGTCTTGCGCGGATCGAAGGCGTCGCGCACGGCCTCGCCGACGAAGATCAGCAGGCTCAGCATGATGGCGATGGAAAAGAACGCCGATAAACCCAGCCAGGGCGCCTGCAGGTTGCCCTTGCCCTGGGCCAGGAGCTCGCCCAGGGAGGGCGCGCCCGGCGGCATGCCGAGGCCGAGGAAGTCAAGAGAAGTCAGCGCGGTGATCGAGCCGTTGAGGATGAAGGGGAGGAAGGTGATGGTCGCCACCATGGCGTTGGGCAACACGTGGCGGAACATGATGGTGGCGTCGCCGACGCCGAGGGCGCGCGCGGCGCGCACGTAATCAAAGGTGCGTCCGCGCAGAAACTCCGCCCGGACGACGGCGGTGAGCGCGGTCCATGAAAACAACAGCAGGATCCCTAGAAGCGTCCAGAACCCGGGGACGAACATGGAAGCCAGGATGATGAGAATGTAAAGGCCGGGCAGCCCTTCCCAGACCTCGATCAGGCGCTGGCCGGTGAGGTCCACCCAGCCTCCGAAATAGCCTTGGACGGCGCCCGCGGCGACGCCGAAGATGGAGGCGAAGAACGTCAAGACCAGGCCGAACAGGATGGAGATGCGGAACCCGTAGATCAGCCGCGCCACCACGTCCCGGGCTTGGTCGTCGGTGCCGAGCCAGTTGTCGGCGTTCGGCGGCGCGGGGGAAGGTGCGGCCAAGAAATAGTTGGGCGTGTCGAAGCTGTAGCGGACGGGAGGCCACAGCATCCAGCCCTTGGCACCGATCAGCTTGGTGACAAAGGGGTCCCGGTAATCGGTTTCGGTGGGGAATTCACCGCCGAAGACGGTTTCGGGATAGAGCTTGAAGATCGGCATGTAGTAACCACCGTCGAACTTCACGACGATCGGCTTATCGTTGGCGATGAATTCCGCGAACAGGCTGAAGACGAACAGGCCTAAGAAGATCCAAAGCGACCAGTAGCCCCGGCGATTGCGCTTGAAGCTGTCGATCCGCCGCCGGGTGAGCGGCGCTATGGGGATGCCCAAGGCGCGGTCTTGGCCGTCCATGGTCAGTCCTGACCCTCGAAACTGATGCGGGGATCGACGAACACATAGGTGATGTCGCGGATCAGGCCGATCACCAGGCCGATCAGGGAAAAGAAGAAAACGGTCGCGAAAACGATCGGATAATCGCGGTTGATCAGCGCCTCGAACCCCAGCAGCCCAAGCCCGTCCAGCGAGAAGATCACCTCGATCAGCAACGCGCCGGTGAACAGGATGCCGATCAACACCGCCGGAAAGCCGGCGATGACGATCAGCATGGCGTTGCGGAAGACATGGCCGTAAAGGACGCGCTTCTCGGACAGGCCCTTGGCCCGGGCGGTCATCACGTATTGCTTGTTGATCTCGTCCAGGAACGAATTCTTGGTCAGCATGGTGAGCGAGGCGAAACCGCCGATCACCAGCGCCGACAGCGGCAGCGCCAAATGCCAGAAGTAATCGGCGACGCAGGCCAATGTGAACACGCACCCGAGAAAGCTGAGCCGGGCGAATTCCGACGACAGGAGGCCGCGCAGGGGGAACCAATCGAAATAACTGCCGCCGGCAAACAGCACGATCAAGAAGATGGCGAAGATGAAGGCGGGGATGGCATTGCCGAAAACCACCAGGGCCGAGGTCCAGATGTCGAAGCCCTGGCCGTCGCGCACCGCCTTGGCGACGCCGAGCGGAATGCACACCAGATAGATGATCAAGGTCGACCACAGGCCGAGGGATATGGATACCGGCATCTTTTCCAGCACCAGATCGACAACTCGGCGGTCGCGGAAGAAGCTCTTGCCGAAATCGAACTGCACGTAGTCCGCCAGCATCTTGAAAAAACGCTCATGGGCGGGCTTGTCGAACCCGTAGCGTTTCTCCAGGTCCTTGATGAATTGGGGATCGAGCCCCTGGGAGCCGCGGTAGCGGCTGGTGGGGGCCTTGCCGAGGGTGGACTGGCGGGCCTGGGCCTTGGACGCCATGTCGCCGGTGGTGGTGCCGCCGATGCGCGCCGTCGCCGCCACGTCGGTGCCGGTGAGCTGGGCGATCAACTGTTCCACCGGACCGCCGGGGGCGAACTGGATGATGGCGAAATTGATCACCATGATGCCGAACAAAGTGGGCACGATCAGCAACAGGCGGCGGATGATATAGGCGATCATCGGGAAATCCCTTCATTGGCCGAGGATCCCAGCCCGCGGAGCCCGCGTTTTCCTGCCTCGACCGCCGCGGCCTTTCTGCTATCGAGCCACCAGGTATCGACATCGGCGCCGCGCAGGGGGATTTTGTCCGGCCGGCCGAACTTGTCCCAGAAGGCGAAGCGGTCGGCCTTGATGTGCCAATTTGGAATCACGTAATGGCCCCACAGAAGCACCCGGTCGAGCGCCCGGGTGCGCGCCACCAACCCCTTGCGGTCGGGCGCGGCGATCAGTTTCTCGACCAGTTCGTCCACCACCGGGTCCTTGATGCCGGCATAATTCTGGCCACCATTTATATTGGCGTTGCGCGAGTTCCAAAAGCTGCGCTGCTCGTTGCCGGGCGAGAGCGACTGGCCCCAGCTGCCGACGATCATGTCGAAATCGAACGCCCGCACCCGGTTCGTGTATTGGGAGGTGTCCACCGTCCGCATGCGGGCTTCGATGCCGAGGCGGCGCAGGTTGTAGATGAAGGGGCCGACGATGCGCTCAAATGCCGGACTTACCAACAGGACCTCGAAGCGCATCTGTTGGTTGGTCTTGGCGTTGATCAGCTTACCTTGGCGCACCACCCAGCCGGCCCCTTTAAATATCTTCAGGGCCTTCAACAGGTTGGCGCGCAGGCTCCGGTTGGTGCCCGCGGCGGGGGGATCGTATTGCTTGGTGAAGACTTCCCCCGGGATGCGGCCCCGGTAGGGCGCGAGCACGGCAAGTTCGTCCTTGCCCGGCAGGCCGCGTGAGGCCAACTCGGAATTGGAATAATAGCTCTTGGTGCGGGTATAGGCGCCATAGAAGAGGTTGCGGTTGGACCATTGGAAGTCGAAGGCATGGGCCAGGGCCCAACGCACCCGGCGGTCGCCGAACATCGCCCGGCGGGTGTTGAAGACGAAGCCCTGCATGCCGGTCGATCGCTTGTTGGGGAACAGCTTCTTGATGAGAAGGCCGGCGCGGATGGCGGGCGAGGCATAGGCCGTGGCCCAGGCCTTGGACGAATTCTCCTCGCGGATATCGAACTCGCCTTTCTTCAGCGCCTCTATGGCCACCGTGGAATCTCGGTAATAATCGTAGCGGATGATGTCGAAATTATTCTGGCCTTTGTTCACCGGCAGATCGGCGCCCCAGTAGTCCTTGACGCGCTCATAGGTGATGGAGCGGCCGGGCTCCAGGTCCTTGATTCGATAGGGGCCGCTGCCGAGAGGCGGCCTCAGCGTCGTCTTGGAAAAATCCTTGCCTTTCCAGTAATGCGCGGGCAGCAGCGGCAATTCGCCGAGGATCAACGGCAGTTCGCGGTTGTCGCCCTTCTTGAAGGTGAATTTGACCTTGAGCCGACCGAGCCTCTCCACCTTGGCGACCGATCCGAAATAGAAGCGGTAGAACGGGTGGCCCTTCTTGATGAGAACGTTGAAGGAGAAGATGACATCATCGGCGGTGATCGGGCGGCCGTCGTGAAACCGCGCCTCTGGCCGCAGCGTAAAGATCACCCAGGAGCGGTCGGGCGGGGTCTCGATGGTCTTGGCCCCCAGCCCGTATTGGGAAAACGGCTCGTCCCGGGATACGGTGGCGAGCCTGTCGAATATCCGGCCGGCGCCTGCCGCTATGACGCCTTTTAAAATGAAGGGATTGAGGTTGTCAAAGGTGCGGTTGCCGGCGAAGCGCACGGTGCCGCCCTTGGGCGCGGATGGATTGACGTAGTCGAAATGCTTGAAGCCGGGCCCGTATTTAAGATCCCCATGCATGGCCAGGCCATGGGCCGGCCGCCCCGCCTCGGTCCCTTGCGCCGCCACCAGGGCCGCCGCCGGGGCCAAAATGGCCGCGGCCAGGACAACCGCCGCCGCCACCTGCCGGAATCTCCCGACCATCGCTCCTAGCCCGCGCCCAAGAGGTCCAGCGCCTGGGCATGGACGGCGGCGTCGCCGGCGGCGACCACGCGCCCGTCGGAGGCAAGGGTGAGCCGCTCCCCCGCCCAGTCGGTGATGATGCCGCCCGCGGCCTCCACCACCGGCACCAGGGCCGCGTAATCGTGCGGCTTGAGGCTTGCCTCCACCACCAGGTCGGCATGGCCCGAGGCCAGCAGCCCATAGGCGTAGCAGTCCCCGCCATAGAGCGGATGACGGACCCGGTCGCGGACCCGGGCGAAGGCCTCGGCATCGGCACCCTTGAACATATGGGGGCTGGTCGCGTACAGCATCGCGCCGGCGAGGTCGTCACAGGCCCGGACCCTGGCGGGCGCGCCGTTGAAGGTGGCGGGCAAGCCCGCGGCCCCGCGCCAGCGCTCGGATAGCACCGGCTGGTTGATGATGCCGAGGATCGGGCTGCCTCCTTGGGCCAAGGCGATCAGGGTGCCGAACGAAGGCTTGCCGGTGATGAACGACTTGGTGCCGTCGATGGGGTCGAGCACCCAGGTGAATTCGGCGCCGGGGTTCACGGTGTCGAACTCCTCGCCGAGGATGCCGTGATCGGGATGGGCGTCGGCGACCAAAGCCCGCATGGCGGTCTCGGCATCGCGGTCGGCCTTGGTGACGGGGCTTTGGTCGGCCTTGGTCTCCACCGCCATGGGGGTGCGGAAATAATGGTTCACCACCTCGCCCGCCGCGTCGGCCATGCGGTCGGCGAGGTCCATGAACCCGTCCAAAGTGGTGATGTCCAATGGTTGGGCCATGGTGTCCCTAGGGCAGGGGAAGGGGGCTGTCCGCGAGGCTTCGGAGGTAGAGGATCAGGGCCGCCCGGTCGGAATCCCTCTTGACGCCGGTGAACGTCATCTTATTGCCTGGCGCGAAGGCCTTGGGGCTGGCCAGGAAAGCGTTGAGCGCGGCGTAGTCCCAAACCCCACCGAGGCCCTTCAGCGCGCTGGAATAACGGAAGGATCGGCTTGCCTTCTTGGCGCCGACGACACCCCACAGCGCCGGCCCGACCTTGCGCTTTCCGCCCTTCTTGAGGCTGTGACAGGTGGCGCATTTGCGGGCCACCGACTTGCCGCTCTCGGCGCTGGCGGCGGCCAGCAGCGGCCCGATGGCGGCGATGGCGCCGGGCGTTGCCGCCGATTTGGCCTGGGTCTTGGCGGCCGGGGTGGCGGCCTCGCCCTCCACCAGATAGGCGGGGTTGGCCAGCGGTTGGGCCTGGCCCACGGCATCGCCCGCCAGATCGCTGACCTTGATGATGATGAGAGCCGTCAGAATGGCGCCGGCGATCTTGTTGATTCCCATAGCGGACATGGTGTGCTCCGGTGCGTGCTCCGGTGTCTGGGCGGGCCCTGTCAAGGGTGCGGGCGCCCAGAAATGCTGCAAATCGCGGCGCCGACCGCGGCCCGAGACTAGAGCATTTTCCGGCCCTGTCCAACCCGGCCCTGTCCAACCTGGACCGCCCCCTCCTCGGTTAGCACTGGCCCGCCGGGCGGGTTCCGGAGTAATCTGGAAAGGCGTTGAAACTTAGGGCTTTTTTACCAAAGCCGGGGGCGCCCCGGCCGAGGATATCCGAACCATGGCGGCACCCCAAAAGCCCATCGTCCTGATCCCCGCGCGCATGGCCTCGACCCGACTCGCGGGCAAGCCGCTGGCCGATATCTGCGGTACGCCGATGATCGTCCAGGTCTGGCGCCGGGCCATGGAGGCGGACCTGGGTCCGGTGATCGTCGCCGCCGGGGAGGCCGAAATCGTCGATGCCGTGGCCGCCGCGGGCGGCCGTGCGGTGCTGACCCGGCCCGATCATCCGTCCGGCTCCGACCGCATCTTCGAGGCGCTCGCCATCGTCGATCCCGACGGCCGCTTCGATGCGGTGGTCAACCTTCAAGGAGACCTGCCGACCCTCGATCCCGGGTTGCCGGCGCGCGCGCTGGAACTGCTCGGCGAGGATGGCGTCGACATCGGCACCCTGGCGGCCCGCATCACCGAAGCCCGGGAAGAGAACGACCCCAACGTCGTCAAGGTAGTGGTGGCGGCGGCGGGCGTTGCGGCGGTGGGGGACCGCGGCCGGGCGCTTTATTTCAGCCGGGCGACGGTGCCGGCGGGCGATGGGCCCTTGTGGCACCATATCGGCCTTTACGCCTGGCGCCGCGACGCCCTGACGCGATTCGTGGGCCTGGCGCCGAGCCCGCTCGAGCGGCGCGAGGGGTTGGAGCAGCTGCGCGCGCTCGAGGACGGCATGCGCATGGACGTGGCCTTCGTTGACACTCCTCCCCTTGGTGTCGATACTCCCGCCGACCTGGGCCGGGCGCGGCGCGTCCTGGCCGCCGGCAACCGGGCGGGGGACCAATGACGGCATCGGACAAAGACCAAGACGGCAAGACCGGGGCGGGCGGTGCTATTGCATTCCAAGGGTTGCCTGGGGCCTATTCCGACCTCGCCTGCCGCCAGGTCCATGGGGAAATGACGCCCTTGGCGTGCCAGACCTTCGACGAGGTTTTCGCCGCCGTCGAGGACGGCGCCGCCGCGCGCGCTATGATCCCCATCGAAAACTCGGTGGCCGGCCGGGTCGCCGATATCCATCAGTTGATGCCCCATGCCAAGGTTCATATCGTGGCCGAACATTTCCAGCGCGTGAGCCACCTTCTGCTGGCGCCCGAGGGCGCCACCCTGGAGGGGCTTGCCCGCGTCCACAGCCACGTCCACGCGCTGTCCCAGTGCCGCCGGTTCCTCCACGACCACGGCCTTACGCCGGTGCTCCACGCCGACACCGCCGGGGCGGCCCAGGACGTGGCCGCGAAGAATGATCCGACCGAAGCCGCCATCGCCTCGGAACTGGCGGCGGAGATTTACGGGCTCCGCTCGCTGGCCGCCAACATCGAAGACACCGACCGCAACACCACCCGATTCGTGGTGCTCGCCCGGGAGCTCGCCGATCCGGGCGCGGGATCGCCGTCGGTGATGACGGCATTCCTGTTCCGGGTCCGCAATATCCCGGCGGCGCTGTACAAGGCTATGGGCGGGTTCGCCACCAACGGCGTCAACATGGGCAAGCTGGAAAGCTACATGGTGGACGGCAATTTCGCCTCCACCGAGTTCTATGCCGAGATCGAGGGCCATCCCGACGACGGGCCCGTAAAGCTGGCGTTCGACGAGCTCAATTTCTATTCGGAAAGGGTGCGCATCATCGGCATCTTCCCCGCCCATCCCTACCGCAAGGAAGCCGGCGCTTTAGGGAACTAACCGCTCAGGGCGCGCGGCCCTCGATCCATTCGGAGATCAGGCGCCGGGCGATGGAGACCGGGCGCGGAAGATGCAGGGCACCGCCCAGGCGCTCGGATTCGGCGCGGTCGCGCACCACCATCAGTTCGCGGACCTCCTCGCGGCCGAACCAGCGGGCATCGGCCAACTCGTCGCTGTTGAAATTAATCTCGGTGCTGGCGGCATCGGCATAGAAACCCAGCATCAGATTGGCGGGAAAGGGCCAGGGCTGGGAATGGGCGTAGCGCACGTTGGCGACGCGAATGCCGGTTTCCTCCATGACCTCCCGGGCGACGGCTTCCTCCAGGGATTCGCCGGGCTCCACGAAGCCCGCGAGGGTCGAATACATGAAATTCTGGCGCCCGGGCCGGCGACCGAGCAGGCAGCGGTCTGCCTCGGTCTCTAACATGATGACGGCGGGATCGGTGCGTGGAAAATGGCTGGTGGCGCAATCGGCATTGGTGCAGTTGCGCACGTGTCCGGCTTCCGCCGACACCGTGGGCGCGCCGCAGATTCCGCAGAAAACATGGCGCCGGTGCCAGTAAAACAAGGCCCGGGCCAAGGCCATGAGTTGCGCGTCGGCGCGGCTCAAGAGCGAACCCACGTCACGGATATCGATGAATTCACCGCGGCCGGTTAGCTCGGGCCGGGCCAGGGGCTCTTCGATATGCGAGATATCGAAGGCGAACACCGCCCGGTCTTCGACTATGCCGAGAAGCACCATGGACTCAGGCTCCGGGGCCAGCGGCGGCACCTCGGCGGGTACCAGGAACACCGGTTCGGGCCGAGGCTTGATGAGGATCAGGTGCCGGTCCCGCCAGACCGGGATGATGCGCGTGCCGGGGTCGGTCCTGAGACGGGCGACCAGTTCAGCATCCTTGCGCAGCAGTCCGGCGCGGTCGAACTCGCCGCCCGCGAAAAAGTTCGGCTCCTTCATGGCGCGGCCCCGTCGCCGCCATCCACCTTGGCCTCGAGCCGGAACAGCACCAGGGAAAACCATTGCTTGCGGTCGGACCAGAGCGCCACTTGGCCTAAGCCCATGGCGGTAAACTCAGCCGCGAGTTCCACGGGGTCGAATTTCTTCGATATCTCGGTGCGGATGGACTCGCCCCGGGCGAGGCCCACCGACAGCCCGAGGTCGGCCAAGGCCGCCTGTTGCGCCACCCGGCTTTCCAGCCACATTTCGATCTGAAAGCGCCTGGGCTCATAGAAGGCGCGATGGGTGAAGTTGTCGATCACGATGTTGCCGTGGAACCGCCGGTTGAGATGGGCCAAAATATTTAGGTTGAACCGCGCGGTGAAGCCCTGGGAATCGTTGTAGGCCGTCTCGATGATCGCGGGATCCTTGCGCCGGTCGATGCCCAGCAGGAAGTAGTCGCCGGTTGCCATGGCGTCGCGGATTCGAGCCACGAAGGCCCTGCGTTCGGCATTGCGGAAATTGCCGATGGTTGAGCCTAAGAAAACGAACATCCGGGCCGGCGCCGGGGGCGGATGCAGGGCCGCGAGCGCCTGTTCGTAGGTGCCCGAAAAGCCGCGGATGGAAAGGGCAGCGTAGCGGGTCACCAGGTCCCGGGAGCTCTCTCTCAAAACGCTCTCGGAAACGTCGATGGGGACGAAATGCACCTCCTTGGCGCCATCCGCGTAGGCATCCAGCAGGAGCCGCGTCTTGCTGGCGGTTCCGCTGCCGAACTCGACGATCTCGCAGGGCCCGGTCAACGCCGCGATATCGCCGGCGTGCCGGGTGAGGATAGAGCGCTCGGTGCGGGTGGGGTAATATTCCGGGGTCTCGCAGATCTGCTCGAACAAGTGAGACCCCCGAGCGTCGTAAAAATACTTGCAGGGCAGGGTCTTGGGGCTGGACGTGAGGCCGGCCACCACGTCGGCCCCGTCCCGGGCTTCGGCGCTTGGCGCGAGGCGGGTGAATTGGAATCGCTGAAGTTCGTTGACGAGCTCCATGGCTCCTTTCCCGGCATGGCGTGGCCCCGCTGCGCGCAGATGATACCGGAGCCTCGGCCCCATGGCAAAAAGCGGCCGGTCAAGGTAGTCTTGCCGGAGCCTGCGGCGGCGGCACGCTGATCCGCACCGCGCCAAGACGTCTTTCAAGGGGATGAGCCAGAAAATGAAAACAAAGCGGGGATACCGGGACCTCCACGAGCATATCGAGGCGCTGCGCGAAGCCGGCCTGCTGGTCGAGGTCGACCGTCCCATCAACAAGGACACCGAGATGCACCCCCTGGTGCGCTGGCAGTACCGCGGCGGCATCGCCGAAAAGGACCGCAAGGCTTTTCTGTTCACCAACGTCATCGATAGCAAGGGGCGAAAATTCGACATCCCGGTCCTGGTCTGCGGGCTGGGCGGCAATCCCGCCATCTACGAGGTCGGCATCGGCCATCCCCTGGATCAGGTCAAGGACCTCTGGAGCCGGGCCCTGAACAACCCGGTGGCGCCGAAAATTATCGAGGGCACCGAGGCCCCTTGCCAGGAACTGGTGCACCAAGGCGCGGCGCTCCTCGACGGCCATGGCCTCGATGACATTCCGGTGCCGATCTCGACGCCGGGCTGGGACAACGGCCCCTATACCTCTTCATCCCATTTCATCACCAAGGATCCCGACAGCGGCATCCAGAACGTCGGCAACTACCGGGGCCAGATCAAGGCGCCCGACCGGCTCGGCATCAATACCTCGGTCGAGCTCAGGACCGGCGGCTATCTCCACTGGCTCAAATGGAAGGCGCGTGGTGAACCCATGCCGTGCGCCGTGGTGGTGGGATGCCCGCCCATCGTCTCCTACGGCTCGGTGCAGAAGATGCCCGAGGACCAGGACGAGATGGCCGTCACCGGCGCGCTCGCCGGCGCGCCCATCCGCATGGTCGCGGCCAAAACCGTCGATCTGCTGGTACCGGCCGATTCCGAGGTCGTCATCGAAGGCTTCGTCGATACCGAATATCTCGAGCCGGAAGGCCCGTTCGGCGAATCTCACGGCTATATCAATCTTTCCGAATACAACGGATTCCTGGACGTGACCGCCATCACCCGGCGCAAGGACGCCATCATCACCTCGTGGATGAGCCAGGTGGCGCCCAGCGAATCCAGCGTCATCCGCCGTTTCGCCTTCGAGGCCAGCCAGACCCGCTACCTGCGCGACTCACTCGGCATCCAGGGCCTGATCGCGGTCAAGGCCCACGAGAACCTGACCTCGCTGCAAAGGGTGGTCGCAATCGTTTTCGAGCGTTCGGCGCCGCGCACCGAGATTTGGCGGGCGATGTACGGCATAGCTTCGTTCCGCCAGGCCGAGGGCAAGTGGATCATCGCCGTCAACGACGACATCGACCCCACCAACGGTGATGCCCTCTTCTGGGTCATGTCGTATCGCGTCCGGCCCCATCGCGACGTCGAGATCCTCAAGAATAAGCACGAGGGCCACGGCCCGCGCAGCCAGGTGGACAGCGCCGATTCGGCGGTGCTTATCGACGCCACCTTGAAGGAAAGCTACCCGCCGGTGGCCCTGCCCAAGCGCGAATACATGGAAGCCGCGGCCAAGATCTGGGACGAATTGGGCCTGCCGGCGCTGGAGCCCGAGGCGCCCTGGTACGGCTACGACCTCGGCGAATGGAACGAAGACTTCGAGCGCATGGCCCAGCGCGCGGTCAGGAGCGAGTATTGGGAGACCGGCAAGATCTTCGCCCAGCGCCGCCGCAAGGACGTGGCGATGAACACCGAAATCCGCTCCCTCAAGGACCGGGACGGGGACGGGGATTGAGCGCGGCGACCGGCCACAGGCGCGCCATCCCTTAAAACCAATCGGCGCCCATAAAATTTATTCCATTTAACCGGGGTGCGCACGAGCGGTTGGAAAAGCGGGAAGGGGCTATACCAGCCAGTAGATGAAGCCACCGACCAAAAAGGAGGAAATAGCGACGGCAGCCGTTTGGACGAACAGTTATTTGAAAAATGCCTTGATCACGTCTTCCCTAAACTTCGCAATAACCCTTTGCCGGCCCCGGGTTGAATTCCCGGACAGAACGGCTTGGGCATCAACAAGACGTCATCAGCCACCCAATAGAAAATAATTCGCGCCGATAACCAAGACAAAGGTGGCGACCAGGATGATCACCAGCCTGACAACACTCTTTTTAAGACCACCCATCGTCTACTTCCTTGATCGACCGGAGAAAGTGGCCCCCCTGTAAGGGTAAACCCAAACCGTTCCTTGGTTCCTATGCTTCAATGGTTAAAATTATGTAAACGGGTTTAGCTCGATCCAAGCCTTGAGGGGAATGGTACGGCTACGACCTCGGCGAATGGAACGAAGACTTCGAGCGCATGGCCCGGCGCGCGGTCAAGAGCGGGTATGGGGAGACCGGCAAGATCTTCGCCCAGCGCCGCCGCAAGGACCTGGCGATGACCACCGAAATCCGCTCCCTCAAGGACCAGGACGGGGACGGGGATAAGGGCCCGTCGACGCCTCAACTGGTGTCGACCGCCGGGACCGCCTTCAAATCCCAGAGCCAAGGCTGATGGGACCGGAACCAGACCTGCCGCTTGGGGGGCAGGTCGCCGCGCTGGCGGGCGGTGGCGACGCGGACGCCCAACACCTTGGGCCCGTCTCCCACCGAGGTGGCATAGATATTGGTGCCGCATTCCGGGCAGAACACCTGGGCCCGTTTGTTGCCGCTTTCGGCCGTCTTGACATAGGTCTTGAGCGCACCGGACAGCAGCGTGAAGTCCTCTTCGGCGATCGGCACGACGATACGGAATGCCGCGCCCGAGAGCGTCTGACAGTCGGTGCAGTGACAAATCAATACCTTGGCCGGATCGGCCTCGGCCCGGTAAGCTACGGAGCCGCAATGACATCCGCCATCTATTTTCATGGTCCATCTCCCCGAGGCCCGCGCGCATCCATCGGGGCGCGGCCCCATCATGCAACCGATTAGAACATTTTCCGGCCAAATGGTGGCTATAATCTTGGGGGAGGGGCCTTGACCCGCGCCAGTTTTCAACCCCAAGGGAAGGATGCGATCATGGTCCTGAACGTGCGCCGCGTGGTGACCGGACATGATGCCGAAGGCCGCGCCGTCGTCACCATCGACGACCATCCCACCAACAGATTATCCAACCGCCCGGGCCATGAGTCCATGGTGGTGTGGACGACTTCGGAGACTCCGGCCGAAATCTCGGGTGACCAGGACGGTGCCGGGTGGCAGGTCACCACGCCGCCCATCCCCCGGGGGTCCATATTTCGCCTCATAGAATACGCACCGGGCGTTCAATCGCGCATGCAC
>SMUY01152716.1_pt1 | contig 14353 bp, 7 predicted proteins | sample 2456441 | NCBI WGS metagenome assembly SMUY01 (sample SAMN11095931, study PRJNA526329) | marine sediment metagenome | biome: Marine sediment; feature: Surficial sediment; material: Deep marine sediment; isolation source: Hadal surficial sediment | place: Pacific Ocean | collected 2014-11 | depth 0-1...
ATCTGTGCGTCCTGGGGACACAGTGTCTGCCCGGTCGAGGTGTCTTTCAGGCCGATCGCGGCAACGATTTCGCCGGGGCCAGCCGACTTTTTTTCTTCCCGGTGATCGGCGTGCATGACCATCAGCCGGCCCACCCGCTCCCGCGTCCGGGTAGTCGTATTGTAGACGGTCTTGCCAGCTTCGAGCACCCCGGAGTAGATCCGCAGGTAGACGAGCCGGCCGACATGCGGGTCGGTGACCACTTTAAAGGCCAGCGCCGACAACGGGTCGTCGACGGAAGGTTTTCGTTCCAGGACGATTGACTCGTCGGAGGGGTCAACGCCTTTTATCGCCGGGACGTCGAGCGGTGACGGCAGGTAGGCGATGATCGCGTCGAGGAGTGGGTGAATGCCCCGGTGCCGGAGGGCCGAGCCGACACATACCGGGAATATCTTGAGGGCGATGGTCGCCTTACGGAGCGCAGATTTCAGTTCGCCTTCGGTGATTTCCTCTTCTTCGAGGAACTTCAACATCAGGTCGTCATCGGTTTCTGCGACCTTTTCGACCAGGTGTATGCGAGCGGTTTCCGCAGCTTCTGCATACTCTGCCGGAATCTCGGTTATCACATGCTCGATGGCTTCAGGCGTTTCGTACAGGTACGCCTTCCGCGCAACGAGGTCGATCAAGCCGTGAAATTCCGCTTCTGCGCCCATCGGGATCTGAATCGGGACTGCGTTCGCGCCGAGGCGGTCGTGGACTGTCTGCACTGAGTATTCGAAATCGGCTCCCAGCCGGTCCATCTTGTTTACGAAGATGAGACGCGGGACCCCGTAGGTGTTTGCCTGTCGCCAGACCGTCTCGGACTGGGGCTGCACGCCTGATACGGATTCAAGGACAACGACACCGCCGTCGAGCACGCGGAGGCTGCGCTCGACCTCTGCGGTGAAATCGACGTGACCGGGAGTGTCGATAATGTTGATCTGGTGGCCGTCCCACTGGGCGTTGGTGGCTGCGGAGCCGATGGTTATCCCGCGCTCGCGCTCAAGCGACATGAAGTCCATCACGGTGGTGCCTTCATCGATATTGCCGATTTTGTAGGTCTCGCCGGTGAAAAACAGGACGCGTTCCGTCACCGTGGTCTTCCCGGCGTCGATGTGGGCTATGAAGCCTATGTTCCGAACTTTTCCAAGGTCGGTTTTCTTGGCAGATATTGTGGTCATCCCGGTTGCTATCCATTCCGTCCCCGTGGCGAACCATCGGGGCGGTATTGCGGCTGAGTTATTTTTACTGGTCCTTACCAGCGATAGTGGACAAAAGCCCTGTTCGCTTCAGCCATCCTGTGGAGGTCTTCACGTCTCCTCACCGCGACGCCGCTGCCGCGTGATGCATCGAGCAGTTCCGCATACAGCCGGTCGGCTATCGGCTTGCCCGATCGTTCACGAGCCGCGGTAATGAGCCAGCGCTGGGCAAGGGCCCCCCTGCGTTCCGGGCGGACCTCGACCGGCACCTGGTAAGTTGCGCCACCCACACGGCGGGGCTTCACTTCCAGCGCCGGCATCGCGTTTCGCACTGCCTGCTCGAAAACCTCGAGGCCGGGCCGGTTGGTTTCCTTTTCGAGCATTTCAAGGGCGTCGTACATTGCGCGCTGGGCGACCGACTTCTTGCCGCCCATCATCAGGCGGTTGATGAAGCGGGTAAGCTCGACGCTCCCATACTGCGGGTCCGGGGCTATGTGTCTGCGCGTTGCGCGGCGCCTGCGTGACATTTCGTTTCGTTACCTTCGGTTCAATTAAATTCTGGGGCGGTCTGACGACGTCGCTGGCAAACCAAGCCGCCTACCCAGTTTCGAGACAGGCGGCTGCATTTACCGTGTTTTCTTCTAATTAGCTCTTTGGCGTGCCGTACTTACTGCGACCGCGCTTCCGGCCTTCAACACCAGATGTATCGAGCGTTCCACGCACGATGTGATATCGAACGCCCGGGAGATCGGGAACCTTGCCGCCACGGATGAGCACGACGGAGTGTTCCTGCAGGTTGTGGCCTTCGCCCGGGATGTAAGCCGTAACTTCCATGCCGTTGCTCAAACGAACGCGCGCTACTTTGCGAAGGGCCGAGTTCGGTTTCTTCGGAGTAACAGTCCGAACCTGAAGGCACACGCCACGCTTCTGCGGGCTGCCCTTTTTAAGTTCGACCTGCTTGTTGGCAAATGTGTTAAATGCGTAGCGCAGCGCGGGCGTCTTCGGCTTACGTCGCTTACGTTTGCGCGGGTTGCGCACGAGTTGGTTAACCGTGGGCAATATTTGCTCCAGAAAAAAGGCCAAAAGTGTTCATACCCGACCGATTTGGTTCAGGCCACGAAGGGTAAGTATACGAACCAGTGCAATAGCAAGTCAACGAGAATTCTCGACTTTTTCGGGCATTGACAACGCTTGCGTGCCAGACACGCGACCGGGTTCGACAACAGAGTTGACGCCAAGATTGACGCCAAGATTGACGAAGGTTGTGAAATTCGCCACAAACCAATATGCTGAGTTGCTTCGCCGACGCTGCCCAACCGCTTACGAAGGCGCGGGCGCACGAGGCACAGCGCAGGGCCCTCGTAAATTTTTGGGCATGCTACTGAATTCGGGTGCAACCAAGTGAGTTCGATAGCCCTCCTGGGGTTCACAGATGCAGAGTCAGAACGCCTTGCGGCGGGCGTCGGGGCGCTCGATTCTTCTCTCGAACTAATCAAGGTCACATCGGAAACCAGCAGAGACGAACTTGCCTCCAGCGTGGAAGGCGCACTGGTCTGGGCTGCCGGTACGGGGCTTGCGGGCCCGTCTGGCCTGGTTCATGCTGCAGCCGACGCCGGAGTCCCGGTTGTCGTGATCCTGCCGGTGGTCTCACTCGACGGTATTAGCGCCGCGCGTGCGGAGATCGAAGTCTGCTTCCTCCCCTGCACCGCGGAAGAGGTGAGCCTGCGTTTGAAACTGGCGATGTCGAGACACACACCGGTCGAGGGGCCAAACACGATCACTCACGGTGAGCTGGTGATTGATTGCGACCGCTACGAGGTAACGCTCAGCGGCCGCAAAGTTGACCTGACCTACAAGGAGTACGAGTTGCTGAAATACCTGGCGTCGAACCCGGGCCGAGTGTTCAGCCGGGAAGCCCTGCTGCGGAGCGTCTGGGAATATGACTACTTTGGAGGCACCCGGACGGTTGACGTTCACATCCGGCGCCTGCGGAGCAAGATCGACGACGTTACTCACCACTTTATTGAAACGCAGTGGAACGTGGGTTACCGCTTCCGCTCGCCGGCAACCAACCGGTAGAGAAATTCGTCGACCGCAGGGGACCAAAGGAGCCTGCAACCGGTTTTCACATATTGAAACAAATTGTTAACACGTGGCGCGTGTGGCGTGCGCGTGCGAGCGCAGAATAATTAGTTCGCAGCTTCGCAGTTTCATATTCAGCGAGTGCCAGTCCCGCCGGCACAGGAATTTCGATCAACCCATTTAGCTCATGACACAAACAGCCAGAAACCCGCATTCAAGACCAAGAATCGATGAAGAAGCGATCAAATACGTCTTGTTGTCGGCGCGCGAGCATGATGTGAAGTTCATCCGGCTGTGGTTCACGGATATCCTCGGCACGCTGAAGGGCTTCGCAATTACCGTGGACGAGCTCGAAGGCGTGCTGCGGAACGGCGCCAGTTTCGATGGAGCTTCGATCGAGGGTCTGACACGGGCGGACGAATCGGACATGATCGCAGTGCCCGACCCCTCGACATTCCAGGTCCTGCCGTGGCGACCAAGTAAGAACGCGGTCGCAAGGTTGTTCTGCGATATCGAAACCCCCACCGGCGAGCCATCGGCGGCAGACGGTCGCCAGGTCCTGCGTCGAAATATCCTGCGTGCCTCAGAAATGGGACTGACTTTCTACGTCGCCCCTGAAATCGAGTACTACTACGACATGAAGGGCTCCGACGATGAAGGTCACCAGGACCAGAGCGGTTACTTCGACCAGACTTCGGTCGATGGCACGGGGGCAGACCTGCGCCGCGACACGGTGCTGACGCTGGAGCAAATGGGTATCCCCGTGAAACACAGCCACCACGAAGTGGGGAGCGGCCAGCACGAGATCGACCTGCGCCACATGAATGCGCTAACAATGGCCGATTCGGTGATCACGTTCAAGGTGGTCGCCAAGGAGATCGCCGCTCCTGCCGGCGGCTATGCAACTTTCATGCCCCGCCCATTTGGCGACCGGCACGGTTCGGGAATGCACACCCATATGTCGCTCTTCAGGGGCGACGAGAACGCGTTCTTCGACGCCGACGCCGATCTGCACCTTTCTGAGACTGGCCGGCAGTTCATAGCCGGTCTCATGCGCCATGCTGCCGAGATGTGCGTAGTGACGAACCAGTGGGTCAATTCCTATAAACGCCTGCTGCCCGGTCTCGAAGCCCCGATTTTCGCTTCGTGGACGACCGGCAACTTTGGCGACTTGATCCGGGTTCCCACGTACCGGCCGGGACGGGAAGAGAGCGTGCGCGTCGAATACCGTGCACCCGATTCTGCGGCCAACCCATATCTACTGTTCTCGGTCCTACTGGCTGCGGGCCTTGACGGCATCGAGAAGAACATGCCGCTGCCCGAACCGATCGAGGCCGACGTGTACAGAATGTCGGATGCAGAACTGAGCGAACGCGGCGTGGCAAAACTACCGCGGACGCTCGACGAGGCGATTCGTCTTGCGGAAAACAGTGAACTGCTTGAACGGGCCCTTGGAACGACCGTTATGGACAACCTCCTTGAGAACAAGCGGCTCGAATGGCAGCAGTTCTGCAATACGGTGACCGATTACGAGCTGGCGAGATACCGGTACCTGTAACACAGGTATCCCCGCTCGAGATAACGTACCCTCGCAAACAGGAGAAGTATGACCGAAGCCCGGAAAAATTTTGACCCCCGACCCGAACCGGTGTTGCCAGATTTCACCGACATCGCCGAACGCGGGCTGTACGTTCCCGAACTGGAACACGACGCGTGTGGTGTTGGAATGGTTGCCAACATTACCGGCAAACGCACCCGCAAGATTATCGACCAGGCGCTTGAAGTGCTGATCAATCTCGGACACCGGGGAGCATCCGGGGCCGACCCGTTGACCGGCGATGGCGCGGGCATAACTATTCAGATGCCCGACGAGTTCATGCGCAAGGTTGCCGGGCAGGAAGGGTTCACACTGCCGAACGAGCGCCGCTACGGGGTTGCGATGTGCTTCCTGCCGAACGACGGTGCGCTCAACGCCGCGGCGCGTGCGGCCATGGAGTTGGCGAGCACTGAAAACGGCATACAGGTCCTCGGGTGGCGCGACGTTCCGAACAACCCGAATGCGATTGGTATCACTGCCAGGGCGATCATGCCGAAGATTTCGCAACTGTTCGTTGCCGCCCCCGATGGAGTTGAAGGCGACGATTTCGAGCGCAGGTTGTACCTGGCCCGAAAGACCGCCGAGAAGCAGTTCCTGTACGCCGAGTCCGACGCCGAGACCCGCAAGGTCCTGCTCCGTGAATTCTATGTATGTTCGTGGTCGTCCCGCACCCTGATCTACAAAGGCATGTTGCTCGTCGGCCAGCTCGCTGAGTTCTATCCGGACCTGCAAGATCCGAAGCTGGTCAGCGCATTCGGTCTCGTCCACTCACGCTTTTCGACCAACACGCTCGGCTCGTGGAAACTCGCCCACCCCTACCGGATGCTGGCCCACAACGGCGAAATCAACACTGTGCGCGGCAACCGCAACTGGATGCAGGCAAGAGAACGCACGCTCGAGTCGCCGTTCTTCGGCGATAAGATCGACCGGTTGCTGCCAATATGCGAACCGGACGACCCGTCCGACACCGCATCGCTCGACAACGTGTTCGAGCTGCTCCGCATGACGGGACGTTCGGTCGAGCACACGGCGGCAATGCTGATGCCCGCCGCCTGGTACGGCCACGAATCGATGCCGCAGGAGGTCAAGGACTTCTACGAGTACCACGGCAACATCATGGAGCCCTGGGACGGCCCCGCAATGATCGTGTTTACCGACGGCGACGCACTTGGCGCGGTCCTCGACAGAAACGGCCTGCGCCCTTTCCGCTACTGGGTCACGAAAGACGACCTGCTGGTGATGGCGTCGGAAACCGGTGTCCTTGACATTGCGCCCGAGAACATCAAGTACCGGGCGCGTCTCGAACCGGGGCGGATGTTCCTCATCGATTTCAAGCAGCAGCGAATCGTCGAACCGGACGAGGTGATTCACCGGATTGCATCTCAAAACCCGTACGGGGAGTGGCTCGAAGAAAACCGTGTAACGGTCGATTTGCTGCCCGAGGCTGACAACGTCCCGGGTGCCGACATCGAAACCCTTGTCAGCCGGCAAATGGCGTTCGGCTACTCGCGAGAAGACCTGAGCCTGCTGATCAGCCCGATGGCGATCACTGCGCACCAGCCGCAGGGCTCGATGGGCAGCGACGTCCCGCTCGCCGTCCTGTCAGACAAGCCGCAAAACCTGTTTGCCTACTTCAAGCAGGCGTTCGCCCAGGTCTCCAACCCTCCGCTCGACGCCATTCGCGAACAGCTGGTCACCCAGCGCGCAGTCCCGGCGGGCCGTCGCACGAACATTTTCGAAACGACGCCCCTGCATTGCCGCACACTGCGAATCGACCACCCGGTGCTCAGGAATGCTGAACTGGCGAAGATCAAGAGTTCGAATGCGCCCGGAGTGAAAACCCGGACAATCTCAACCCTCTTCCCGGTCGCAGGCGGGACCGAGGCGCTCGATACCGCTCTCGACCGCATTCGTGACGAGGCCAGCCAGGCGATCGAAGACGGATACACCCTCCTGGTTTTGTCCGACCGGGGCGTGGACAGTGAAAACGCATATATCCCCTCATTGCTGGCAACGGGTGCAGTGCACCACCACCTGATACGGGAGCGCAACCGAGCGCAGGCCGACATCATTGTCGAGTCGGGCGAGCCGCGCGAGGTGCACCACTTTGCAACTCTGTTTGGCTACGGTGCCTCGGCGATCAACCCGTACCTTGCTCTGGAGACAATTGCCGGACTGCGCCATCACCCGACTGCTGAGGAACGGATTCCGCTGCAGGAGAAGGCCGAGGAGAACTACCGGGAGGCAGTCGAAGAAGGCGTTGTAAAAACGATGGCCAAGATGGGCATCTCTACCCTTCAGGGCTATATCGGCGCGCAGATTTTCGAGGCGCTCGGACTTTCGCAAGAGCTTATCGACGAGTTCTTCACCTGGACCGTTTCCCGCATCAGCGGAATCGGCACCCGGGAAGTGGCCCTCGACATCCTGGCCAACCATTCACATGCCTACTCACCCGACAACATTCCCTCGAACCTCATGCTGGACCTCGGGGGTCTTTACCTGTGGCGGGCGACCGGTGAACGTCACATGTGGAACCCGGACACTATTTCACTGCTGCAGGACGCGGTCACGCGAAACGATCATGGCGTGTTCAAGCAGTTCGAAGCGGCTTCGGATGAGGAAGGCAACGAACATATAACGATCAGGAACATGCTGGAACCCGTCTTCGGAGACGGAATCCCACTTGACGAGGTCGAGCCAGCCAGGCAGATCGTCGAGCGCTTCGCAACCGGTGCTATTTCGCTGGGGTCGATCAGCCGTGAGGCCCACGAAACCCTGGCGATAGCGACCAACCGCATTAAGGCCCGCTCGAATACGGGTGAGGGTGGAGAGGACCCGGAGCGGTTCACTCTCGAAGAAAACGGCGATTCGCGTTCCAGTGCTGTCAAGCAGGTCGCCTCGGGCAGGTTCGGAGTCACGACCAACTACCTGGTAAATGCAAAAGACCTGCAGATCAAAATGGCGCAGGGGGCCAAGCCCGGTGAGGGCGGCGAGATCCCCGGGCCGAAAATCTCGGACTATATCGCGTACATCAGGAAGACGACTCCGGGCGTCGAGTTGATATCTCCCCCGCCGCACCACGATATCTACTCAATAGAGGACCTGGCACAACTCATCCACGACCTCAAGAACGTGAACCCGGACTCTCGCGTTCACGTAAAGCTTGTTTCGGTGGCCGGCGTTGGGATCATTGCGGCCGGTGTTGCCAAGGGTAAAGGCGACGTGGTGCTGATCTCGGGCGACTCAGGTGGCACCGGGGCGTCGCCGCTCAGTTCGATTCGCCATGCGGGCCTTCCGTGGGAACTTGGAGTTGCCGAAACCCAGCAGGTGCTGGTTGCCAACGGGCTGCGTGATCGCATCGTCGTGCAAACGGACGGGCAAATGAAGACGTCGCGGGACGTCATGATCGCAGCCCTGCTGGGCGCCGAGGAATGGGGCATTGCAACCGGCTCTCTTATCTCGTTGGGCTGCATCATGCTGCGCAAGTGCCACTTGAATACCTGCTCTGTCGGGGTTGCCACGCAGGACCCGGAGCTGCGCAAGAAGTTCACCGGCACTCCCGATGCAGTTGTGAACTACTTCATGTTCCTTGCCGGGGGCCTCCGTGAGCTCATGGCAAAAATGGGTTTCCGCACAGTCAACGAGATGATCGGCCGGGTCGACAGGCTGAAGACCCGCGAAGACATTGTGCACTGGAAGGCGAAGATGCTCGACCTCTCGCCCATCATCATGAAGCCAGAGGTCCTGCCGAACGACCACCCGTACCAGCAAATACTGCAGGACCACGGCCTGGACAGGGCGCTCGACAACAGGCTGATCGAACTGGCACAGCCTGCAATCGAGAGGGGTGAGAAGATCAGCGAAACCCTTGCGGTGAGAAACGTCAATCGAACTGTTGGTGCCACTCTCAGCGGAATTATCGCCAAGAAGACCGGCGAGGAAGGCCTGCCAGACGGCTCTATCAACTTCACATTCCAGGGGTCGGCCGGCCAGAGCTTCGGGGCCTGGCTGGTAAAGGGCATCACGTTCAAGGTCGAGGGCGATGCCAACGATTATTTCGGCAAGGGCCTATCGGGCGGAAGGCTGGTGATCACGCCTCCGGAAGGCAGTACGTACGAGGCACACGAAAACATCATCATTGGCAATGTCGCCCTTTACGGTTCGACCGGTGGCGAGGCCTATGTGAACGGACTTGCGGGCGAGCGGTTCGCGGTCCGCAACTCCGCGGCAACGGCTGTTGTCGAAGGTATCGGCGATCATGGCTGCGAGTACATGACCGGCGGTCGAGTGGCGGTGCTCGGTGAGGCCGGACGCAACTTTGGTGCGGGGATGAGCGGCGGTGTTGCGTACGTGATCGACCCCGATGGTTCGTTCGAGAAGCATTTCAACAGCGCGATTGCCGACCTGCTTGAGGTGACTCCGGGCTCGGACGACGACCGCGTGCTCAAAGGGATGATCGAGAAGCATCTCGATTACACCGGCAGCAAGCTCGCCAGGAAATTGCTGGACGATTGGCCAACCACGGTTAAGCAATTCAAGAAAGTATTCCCGAGAGACTACGCACGCATCTTGCGAAGGCGTGCCGCGGCTGCGTCTTCTTCTGGCACCGGCATGGATTCGGGGAACGGAGCCGGAGATATGCCCGGCTCCCCCGGCTCCAGGGAACAGGTAGGCAGCCGTGGGTAAAGTGACGGGGTTCATGGAGGCCGGTCGCAGGATCCCTGCGCGCCGGGACAAGATAGCGCGTGTTGGCGATTGGCAAGAGGTGTACCTGGAGTGGGGCGACGGGGACGCCCGTCGCCAGGCGAGCCGTTGCATGGACTGCGGCGTGCCTTTCTGCAACAGCGGATGCCCGCTTGGGAACCTCATTCCCGAGTTCAACGACTTCCTCTATCACGGCAACTGGGAAGAGGCTATTCACCAGCTGCACGCGACAAACAACTTCCCGGAATTCACGGGCCGTATTTGCCCCGCTCCGTGCGAATCTTCATGCGTGCTTGCGATAAATTCAGATCCCGTGGCGATCGAAATGATTGAAAAAGCCATTGCCGACCGCGGCTGGCGGGAGGGCTGGATCAAGCCGGAACCTGCGGAAAACAAGACCGGGAAGAAGGTTGCCGTTGTCGGGTCTGGCCCGGCCGGTCTGGCGGCTGCACAGCAGCTGGCGCGGGCAGGCCATTCTGTCACCGTGTTTGAGCGTGACGAGTACGTTGGTGGACTGCTGACGCTGGGGATCCCCGAGTTCAAGCTCGAAAAGCACATTATTGAGCGACGTGTCGATCAAATGCGCGGAGAGGGCGTCGAGTTCCTCGTAAGCACCAACGTCGGGGTCGACATCACGCATGAAGAGCTGCTCGCCGATTTCGACGCTATCTGCCTTTCCGGTGGCTCTACCGTGCCCCGTGACCTGCCGATCGAAGGACGCGACCTCAAGGGCGTCTACTTCGCAATGGAGTTCCTCACTCAGCAGAACCGCAAGCAGAGGGGCCAGGAGTTTCCTCCAGAGGAAACCATCGATGTGTACGGCAAGAAGGTCGTCATCATCGGCGGGGGCGACACCGGGGCCGACTGCCTGGGCACATCGCACCGGCAGGGCGCCGCGAATATCGTGCAAATGGAGATCATGCCCCGGCCGTCGGAAACTCGCACTGAAACAAACCCGTGGCCGCAGTGGCCCACGATCTTCCGTACTTCGAGCGCGCACGAAGAGGGTGGCGACAGGGATTTCAACGTGCTCACCAGGCGGTTCGTGGGTGATGACGATGGCAACTTGAAGCTGCTGGAGTGCATACGCGTTGAGTGGGTTAAGAACGAAAAGACCGGACGTTTCGATATGAACGAAATTCCGGGGAGTGAGTTCATCATCGAAGCTGACGCCGTTCTCCTCGCCATGGGCTTCATCCACCCGCAACACGATGGTCTTCTCGATGACCTCGGTGTGAAGTACGACCCGATGGGCAATGTCGCTGCCGACGGCACGATGAAGACCAACCTCGACAAAGTGTTCTCATGTGGTGACATGCAGCGGGGCCAGTCGCTGGTTGTCAATGCGATCGCCAGCGGACGCCGGTGCGCCCGACAAATCGACATCTTCCTGATGGGCGACTCCCGCCTGCCGACTGTCAGCGGTTATGCCCGGCCACCGGTCATGGCGGCAGCTGCCCCCGGTGGCGGCCAGCCCTGGTAACAGCGATCGACAGCGGCGATAGACCCGGTTGGTGGCCAGGGGCAGTAACTGCGGTCACCGGCGGCGATAGAATTAACCCAACATGACTTCCGATGACGGCAGTTCGGGTCCGACGGCCACGATTCGCGTGGCGGCTGCCCAGATAAACACAACGGTTGGCGATATCGACGGCAATGCGCGGCTGATCGAAGAGTGGATCGGGCGGGCGCAGGAGCAGGGTGCCGATCTTGTCGCCTTTCCTGAGTTGACTGTCACCGGCTACCCCCCGGAAGACCTCGTCCTGTACGACAACTTCATAGCGGCAAACAGGGCGGCGCTGGGCCGTATCGCCCAGACTGTGGGCGACATCGTGGCGTTGGTCGGGTTCGTCGATTCAGAAGACGGCAGCCTGTTCAATGCCGCTGCAGTGCTCTACCGGCGGAAAGTGGTTGCAACGTATCGGAAGATTCATCTTCCCAACTACGGGGTGTTCGACGAACGACGCTACTTCAGCGCCGGAAACGAATGCCCGATATTGTCGATTCGTGGAATCAAGGTCGGCATCAGCATTTGCGAAGACATCTGGGAACCTGTCGGGCCGTCGGAAGTCCAGTGCGCAGCCGGTGCTCAAGTCATCGTCAACCTGAACGCTTCGCCCTATGAATCGGGCAAGCAGGGACACCGGGTCGAGATCGTCACCAGGTTGTCCCACCGCAACCGCGTTTACACCCTCTATGTGAACCAGGTTGGCGGCCAGGACGAGTTGGTGTTCGATGGCGGGAGCATGCTGGCGGGACCCGATGGCGACCTGATCGGTTCCGCCGCCCGATTTGAAGAATCGTTGCTGGTGGCCGATATCGATATCACCTCGCTCGAGAGACTGCGGCTGCACCACCAGGCCCAGGCGGTCCCCCAGGACGAACTTGACCGGATTGCCGAGCCAACGACGGTCGAGCTGGATGTCCCGGTGCCAACCGCCAGGCCGCAACTTCCTGAGCTGTCGGTTCATCGGCTGGAACGACTTGAGGCTGTGTACCGGGCGCTGATCGTCGGGACCGGGGACTACCTGAAGAAGACGGGCTTCAAAAAGGTGGCGATCGCGGTATCGGGAGGTATCGATTCGGCGCTGGTCACCGCGATTGCCGCTGATGCTATCGGCGCTGAGAACGTGGTCGGGGTCGCACTGCCGTCGAGGTATTCATCTGAAGGCAGCATCGTCGATGCCGAAGACCTGTGCTCTCGCCTGGGTGTCGAGCTGTGGAAGATTCCCATCGAACCAGGCCACGCTGCATTCGAAGAGATGCTTGGCGAAGCATTCGAGGGCACCGAGCCCGGTCTGTCCGAGGAGAACACACAGGCCCGCATCCGCGGAAACCTGATGATGTCGATTGCCAACAAGTTCGGCTGGCTGGTCCTGCCCACCGGCAACAAGTCGGAAATGGCGACCGGGTACGCGACGCTGTATGGAGATATGGCTGGCGCATACGCGGTAATTAAGGACGTGCCGAAAACGCTGGTTTACGAACTTTGCGACCATCGCAACAGGCGAGGTCCGGGGTCGCCCATACCGCAGGCGATCATCGACAAACCGCCCAGTGCCGAACTACGGCCTGACCAGCTCGATGAGGACTCGCTCCCGCCGTACGGTCAGCTGGACCGCATCATTCACATGTACATCGAAGAACGGATGTCGCCCGACCTGATCGTGCAGAAAGAGCAGGCGCTGCCGGAGGGTGGCGCGAGCGAAGCGACAGTCCGACGGGTGGTTCGCCTCATCGACATCAACGAATACAAGCGGCGACAATCACCACCAGGCGTGAAGATCACGGGCCTCGCGTTTGGAAAGGACCGCCGCCTGCCGATAGCGTCGGGCTGGCAGAGGTAACGGGTCCTGGTATGGATTCCGGGTTATCCGGCCTCGCATACGCAGACTCACCAGGTCGGATTCATGGCGACCCACAAGTTTGTTACATGTTCGCTTCGTAAGCTAAATAACGGTAATTCTTCATCCTCGGGCACAGTCAACCACGGCCAACAGGCACGGGGAGACCGATCGGTCCAGTAGCGCATCAAAATCAATATGACAGCAGTGAATAAACTCCAGAAATTTTTTATCGGCGGACTTGCAGCGCTGGTTCTGACAACCGCCATCGCATGCAGCGGCGGGACGGACGCGGTCGACCCCACGGTGTCGACCGTGCCCACGACCGAGCAGGTCTCCAACGCTGGCGACGACTCTCCGGCCTTGCTTGCTGGCACAGTTACGCCCGCCAAAGCCGGTTCTGGCGACACGGTTTCACACTTACCGGGCGATTCGGACGGTGCGGGCGGTTCAATCCAAACTGCGTTTGCAGAAGACGACAGCGAAAGGCCAACCGGCGACGCGTTGCCTGAAATAGTGGTTGAAGAATCTTCGGAACTGGCACCAGGAGTGCCGCCAGAAGTATGGATTAACGTACTCACTCCCGCGGAAATCGTGGCGGCCCAGGGCGAACACCTGGCCGATCTTTATGAGAGGACAGTCCAGTCGGTCGTGTTCATCCGGGCCGTCACAGCGCAGGGCGAGGGCTCAGGCTCGGGGTTCGTGTGGGACACCGACGGGCACATAGTCACGAACTACCATGTGGTCCAGGGCGCCAACTCTCTGACAGTCAAGTTCTTCAACGGCCGCGAGTACACTGCCGACATCGTTGCGTTCGACCTCGATGCCGACCTCGCGGTTATCAGGCTCAACGACGTGGAACACGAGCTTGTGCCGATCGCCATCGGCAGCTCGTCCGACCTGCGGCCTGGCGAGATGGCGATTGCCCTCGGGAATCCGTTCGGCGAGGAATTCACGATGACCACGGGGATAGTGAGTGCGGTGAGCCGGACTCTTAGAAGTGGGTTCTCTCTGTACAGCATTCCTGCGGTGGTGCAGACCGACGCGGCAATCAACCCGGGCAACTCCGGTGGTCCCCTGCTCGATATGAACGGTGCGGTGATCGGGGTGAACACCCAGATCCGGAGCGAATCTCGTCAGAATTCAGGTGTCGGGTTCGCGGTGCCGGTCGATCTTGTGAGGCGAGTCATCCCGTCTCTCATCGAAGACGGGCACCACGAATACTCCCTGATGGGAATCAGTGGCGACGAAGTGGGCATCCAGCTCCGCAGCGACGCAGGACTTCCCGGCGATGTGATGGGAGCGTATGTGATCAGGGTCACGCAGGACGGGCCAGCTGATCAGGCCGGGATTCGGGAAGACTCGGGTTCCCGAGGCCTCGAGAACTGGGACGGCGACGTAATCGTCTC
>SMUY01302619.1_pt1 | contig 14339 bp, 13 predicted proteins | sample 2456441 | NCBI WGS metagenome assembly SMUY01 (sample SAMN11095931, study PRJNA526329) | marine sediment metagenome | biome: Marine sediment; feature: Surficial sediment; material: Deep marine sediment; isolation source: Hadal surficial sediment | place: Pacific Ocean | collected 2014-11 | depth...
AACGCGGGACATATCCGAGCGAGGCTTGTGGATCAGGCGGCGCTTGAAGCTGGCCTCGGCCGCCTCGTAGCGCCTGAGCCCGAACTGGGCGCGGCCGAGGAAATGCAGCGCCAGTTCGAGCGCCCGCGCGGCGGTCCGTTCCGCCTCCTCCAAATTCCGCAACCACGTGTGCGATAGGGCGCGCGCGTGGTAGCCCTGCGGCTCGTTGCCGTCCACGCGGATCGCCTGCTGCGCCAGTTCCATGGCCCGGGCCGGATGATCGGGTCCGGCCTGGTTCCAGCCGTTGGCGTATTCCGTGCTGTGGACGAGGGAGAGAAAGGCGTAGGCCGGCGCGGGTTCCGGTTCGAGTTCGAGGGCGCGGTCGTAGCGCTCGGCCCAGAGGTGTCCCCCGGCCGGCCCGTCGATCATCTGGGCGTTGATGCGCACCCGGCCGCCGGCCTTGCGCACGCTGCCCTCGGGCACGTAGCGGATGCCGAGCTCGCGGCTCACCTGGCGCACGTCCGGGCTTTGCCCCTTGTGCGCGAAGCTCGAGTTGCGCGCCATCACGAACGGGCCGGAGATTTTGGACAAATCGGTGATGATGTCCTCGGTGATGCCGTCGGCGAAATACTCCTGCTCCGGGTCCCCGCTGATGTTGTTGAAGGGCAGGACCGCGATCGAGGGTTTGTCGGGCACCGCCGGGTGGTCTTCGGCGGAGGGGGCGGGCGGGGTGCGCTGGCCCGCGGTGACAGCGAGCGCGGCCCGGTAGGTGCGGACCGGCTCGGCGATGTTCTTGACCCGCCGCTCGCCCAGATCCTCGAACTCGAGGTCGAGCTTGTTGCGAACCTGGCGGCAGACGTCGCCGGAGATGCAGATGCCGCCGGCATCGGCGAGCCCCTCCAGGCGGGCGGCGATCTTGACGCCGTCGCCCAGGATGTCGTCGCCCTCGATCACGATATCGCCCGGGTTGATGCCGATGCGGTCGCGGATGCGCGCCACGCTTCGGGCCGATCGACCTCGTGGCCGGCCAGGCCGGTCTGCACCACGACCGCGCAGGCGACCGCGTCCACGATGCTGGGGAATTCGACCAGCAGGCCGTCGCCGGTGGTCTTGAACACCCGGCCGCCGTGTTCGGCGATGGCCGGGTCGATCACCTCGCGATGCAGCGCCTTGTGGCGCGTGATGGTGCCGGTCTCATCGGCGCCCATGACCCGTGAGTAGCCGACCATGTCGGCCGCTAGAGCACTATCCGACCTTACAGGGTCATTTGATGGGCCAGAGCGGCTCATTCGGACAGGCGCGGCGCGCGGCGCGATGCGGGCCCCCCCGTGTCCCAGATGGCGGGCAAGCGCCGCAACGCAGCCGATGAGCCGCTCTGGCCCACCGAAGGCCGGGTTCTTTGGTCCCGTGGCCGCGTCGCGCTTCTCATCCGATGCCCCGCATCGCATTTCGAAGCGCTCCGAACCACGGGACAAAATAATCCCGGTCAAATGACCCCGTAAGGTCGGATAGTGCTCTAGGATCGCCGCCAGCCTGCGCGTCACCTTGGCCTCTGTCACTGGAGCGCCTCCGTCACTCGGGCATCTCCAGGTTGCGCGGTTCGGCACGAGGATACCCCCGCGTGCCGAGCGCGCCAATGGGCTCGGTGGGGGAGGCGGGCGCGGGGCGCGGGTGGGTCGGCCAGCCGGCCGCGGGTCAAACGGCGCCGAACATCTCGCGCCGAATCAGGCCCTGCTCGATGGCGCCCAACGCCCGGCGCCGGCGCGCCAGCTTATCGGAGAATTCGGTGGCTCCGAACAGCTCCCGCAGTTCTGCCTCGTGGGCCTCCTCCTCGTCGAGCTGGCGCCGAACCGAGATCGCGAAATCGGCCGTCAGGTCGACTTGCAGGGTCATTTTCCAGCCCGCCTCACGCAACATCTCCGGATAGCCCATCGCCGTTTCGATGACCGGCGGGCCGCAGTCCACGGCCCGGGCATACTCGGCCGACGCGAGCCCCTGGGGGATGAATATCACCGTAAACACCATGTTTCCGCCGGGGCGGAGCACCCGCCGGCATTCCTTCAAGACCAAGAGCTTCGCCGCCAGGCAACAGAGCACGTCGGAGTGGAGGATGGCGTCGAAGCAACCGGTCTCGAACGGCAGCGCGGCGCCGTCGGCCACGGCCGCGCGGCAGGTTTGGGCGAGGCCGTCGGCCGCCGCCCGTGCCGCCGCGATCCTCAAGCCCGCAATCGGCATGTCCATCAGGACCGTATCGCAACCGCTGGTGCCGGCCAGGTAGAGTCCGGGCCATCCGGAACCGGCGCCGACCTCGAGCAGACGCCTGCCCGGCTCCAGGCCCAGGAGTTCGCCCAGCCGCCGGGCCTCGCCGCGGGTGGTCCAACTGGTGCCACCATAGTCGCAGCCGCACACGCGGCGCTCGATCGCCCGCATGATCCCGGCCTGACCAAGCCGGTAGTCCTGGGTGAAGCGCTCGATCAGCGCCTGCTTGTCGGGCACGGAGGACTCGCCGTTCGCCATGGATGATCACCCGGACTCTGGCGCCAAGGGGCGCGGACACGATCAAGAAGGGTAGCGCGATCGCACGCTAAGCCACCACCCCCAATGCCTCGGCCAGCTCGGGGAAGCTGTCGACGATGATGTCGTGGGCGGGGTTGGGTTCCGGGTCCGGCGGCCCCGCCGCGCCCCATTCGTCGGGGCGGCGCACGAAGGCGGTCTTGAAACCGACCGCCTTGGCCGCGTCGAGATCGAAGTTGTGGCAGGCAACCATGCAGCACGCGCTGGGCTCCAACTGCAGGAACCGGGCCGCGGTCTGGTAGGCCTCGGGCAGAATCTTGTACTTGCCGATCGCCTCGCAGGAGATCACCGCGTCCCAGCTCAGGCCGTTGCGCCGGGCGGTGTCGATGATGATGCGGAAGCTCAGGATGGTGAAGGAGGCGCAGATGAACTGCCCACGCAGCCGGGGCAGCACCGCCGGAAAGTCGGGCCAGCACTGGAAGTTATGTACCCGGGTGTAAGCGATCTCGTGGCGCTCGTCCTCGCTCAGCGCCTCGAGGCCATGCTCGGCGAGGACCTCGTCGAGCGCGGCCCGGTGCGCGTCGTCGAAATTGGTGGCTGGCGGTCCGTGTTCGCCCAAATTCAGCATGCGCTTGAGCGACTTGCGCCGCAGCTCGTTGGCGAGCGCGTCCCAGTCGCGCTCGACCCCGTGCCGGGCGCCGGCCTCGGCCAGCGCCTCGCGGAAGCCGGAGTGCCAGTCCAGGATGGTGCCGCCGGTGTCGAAGGTCAGCGCCTTGATGCCGTCGAGACTCATTTGCAGGCGCCCCTTTCCTCCCAAGACCTGATTTCGCGCGGCCGGCGCCGCGCCGCGTTGCCGTCGCCGAGTAGCGTCCTATCTGGAATACAGATAGACTATATCCAATCTAATCGTTTTTCATGGTCTTCGCGCCGACCTAACCTGTGCCTTGCGACGGGATGGAGGCGAGCATGCGGCGGCGCGCGGCGGCGAAGACCGACGACGGCAACAGTGTGGGCGTGTGGCGGGGCACGCTGGCCGGGCTTTGCGCCACGCTGGTCGGGATCGGCTTGGCGCGTTTCGCCTACACGCCGCTGATCCCGCCGCTGATCACCGAAGGCTGGTTCGCGCCTGCCCAGGCGGCCTATCTGGGCGCCGCGAACCTGGCCGGCTACCTGGCCGGCGCGCTGGTGGCCCGGCGCATGGCGGCCGCGGCCGGCTCGACCCCGGTATTGCGGGCGATGATGGTCTTGGCGACGGCGGCGTTCTTCGCCTGCGCCTTCCCGATTTCGTTTTTCTGGTTCTTTCTTTGGCGCTTCGGCGCGGGCTTGGCGGGCGGCGCGCTGATGGCGCTCGCCGCGCCCAGCGTGCTGTCCCGGATTCCGGCGAGTCGGCGCGGGCTGGCCGGCGGCATCATCTTCACCGGCGTCGGGCTCGGCATCGCCGCCTCGGGCAGCCTGGTGCCGGCCCTGTTGCGTCTCGGCCTGTTCGAGACCTGGTGCGGCCTGGGCGCGCTGTCCCTGATCCTCACCCTGTTGGCCTGGGGCGGCTGGCCCGGCGAAGACACCGAACGAACCGCGGAACCGGCGGCCGCGCCACCGAATCGCCGGGAGCGTCTCCCGGGTTTGGCGGTCCCGGGGTTGGCGCTCAAGGCGCTGTTCGTCGCATACGGGCTCAACGCCGCCGGTCTGGTGCCGCACATGGTCTTCCTGGTCGACTACATCGCGCGCGGGCTCGACCGGGGTCTCGCCGTCGGCGCCGACTACTGGGTGCTGTTCGGCCTCGGCGCGATCGTGGGACCGGTCCTGTTCGGCCACCTTGCGGATCGTAGCGGTTTCCGCCTGGCCCTGCGCCTGGGTTTTCTGGTTCAAGCGGTCGCCGTGGCCTTGCTGGCGCTCACGGTGAGCCCGCCCTGGATGGTGGTGTCCAGCGCCGTCGTGGGCGCCTTCGTGCCGGGCATCGTGCCGCTGGTGCTGGGCCGAGTGCACGAGCTCATTCCGCACGACAGCCGGGCCCAGAAAGCGGCTTGGAGTGGCGCGACCGTGGCCTTCGCCCTGGGTCAGGCCGGCGCCGCCTATGGCTTTTCGTTCCTGTTCGCCGAGACCGGCGGATACGCCTTGCTGTTCGTGCTCGGCGCCGTGGCGCTGGTCCTGGCGCTGGTGATCGATCTCGGGACGATCGGAGTGGGCGCGCGGCGGCGGATCAGTTGATGGTCGGGGGGGTGCTGCCCTGGGCGCCCCCGTTGGCGGCCTTGGCCTTTGCCATCATGCCTTTCAAGAAGCCGTCGCCGAGCGCTTTCCGGCATTCGTCGGTGCTCATGTTGTCGAGTTCCACGATCACCGCCTCGACCGAAACCGGGTCCATGACCACCAGACTGACCCCGGCGCCGGACTTGACGGCCATGAAGGATTTGCGCTCGTTGCTGGCGAGGTTTTCGAGTGCGGCGCCGACCGTGTCCACCGCGCGGGCCAGTTCCGCCTCGCGGGCACTCTCGCCGTGTTTCGGTTTCTTCCTGGATCGGGCCGGCATGTACCGGGGGTGGGCCAGATCGTAGCCGCGCTGCCAGGCCTGCTTGGCGTTGGTGGAAAGCCTGTGAAAGTTGTCCATCCTGGACAGCTCCTGTATGCCGGCCCTGTATGCCGGCCCTGTATGCCGAATCGCCTGTTTTCCGGCCCGGTTCGGCCGACGCCGCTGGCATGCCGCCGGGCTCTTGAGATGCCATTCTAACCGCTCCAGGGTCCGTTTGGCTAGATCATCCTTTATTTCTTGAGTAGGGGTTGTTCCCAGGCTTTCGCTGGGGCCGGGGGTGGGCTCAGGGCCGTTTCCAGGCGCTCTGACCCGTGATCAGGGTCCACTCGACCAGGCGCTTGAGGACCTTGCCGAGCGCCTGGTCGAAGGTCGAGATGATCGCCGCCATGGTGTCGGCCTGGGCCTCCAACACGGCCTCGAACTTTTCCGAGCCGATGATCGAGCGCCGTGGCATCTTGATCAGGCGGGCGATCATGGTGACGTGAACCCGGGGGTTCGGCCCCCCCAGGTACTCGGCCTGGAACTCGCGCAAGTCGGTCTTGAGAATGTAGTCGGCCCGCAGGGCGACCGAATCCCGGCCGACCGCGATGATGCGCTCGGAGTTCTCGAAGGACTCGATCATCAGGGTCTGGATCATCTGCGGCGCCCGGTCGGACCAACTGGAGCGTGCGTAGTATTCGACGCTGGTCGAACTGCGCTGTAGGCCGATGCGGGTCGTATCGATGCTGGCGTTGGTCAGCGGCGGCTCGAGCAGAAGCTGCCACTCGACCGTCGGCAGGTCCGCTGCGAAGGTGCTCTTGGGCGTCAGCCGGTAGAGGTCCGGCGGCGGGCCCCGGCCCGGGACCAGGCCCTCGCAGGCGCCCAATGCCCCGGCCAATGCCCCGGCCAGGGGCAGGGCCAGGGCGGCCCGCAGCACTTGGCGGCGGCCCCGATTGTCCGGTTGGGGGCCGTCCCGATCGCCGATGAGTCTACTGACGTACTTCATATCCCTGCTGCCGATCGCCGAAGAGGAAGCGCGCCGGGTCGCGCTGGAGTTCGGTGGTGACCCGGTTGAGCGCGACCACCAGATCGCGCATCTCGATCAGGAGGCCGGTGAACTCGGTCAGCCCGGTCGCCGTGAAGTCGGACAGCGGCTCGCGGCTCTCCGCGATCAGGGCGTGGACCTCGTCGCTGGCCTTGCGCATGCTCTGCGCCGTGTCGCGCAGGTCGCCGATCAGCGCCCGGGCGTCGACGGCGCTGTCCTCGACCGCACGGGCGATTCCATTGGCCATGCCGTCGATGGAGACCAGAGTCGTATCGACCCGGGTCACCAATCGATCCGCGTTCAGGTTGAGGTTGGCGGCGAGGGCCTCGAGGCTCGCCGTGGTCTTGCGCACGTTCTCCATGGTCGCGCCGGCGTTCACGATCAGGGCGCCGATGTCGGCACTGTGGTCCTTGAGCGTGGTGGTGAAGCTGTCAATGTTGGCGAGGCTATTGGACAGGCTGACCCGGTTTTCCGCATTCAACAGGTCGTTGGCGCGCGCCAGCAGAAGATTCACCTTCTGCACCAACTCCGGCGCGCCCTCGATGACCTGCTGCAGGGTCGAGGCCTCCGAGGCGATGACCGGATAGCGTTGACCGGGCGCGGCCTCGAGCGGCGGCGCGTCGGGCGACTTGCCGATCAGCAGGATGGCGAGTCCGCCGGTCAGGCCCTCAAGCTCGAGCGTCGCCACGGTGTCGGCGCGCACCGGCGTCTTGGCGTCGGTCTCGATGGTGACCCGTACCTCGTCCGGGCGGTCGGGAAGTAGGCTGATTTCGACGACCTCGCCGATCCGTACGCCGCTGTAGCGCACCGGCGAAGCCAGGCTGAGCCCGGTCACCGAGCCCTTGAAGTGGACGTCGTAGCGCGCGAATTCGGTGTCGAACTGGAACTTGGCCAGCCAGATCACGAACACCACCAGTCCCGCCACAAATGCGAGAACGAAAGTGCCGACCAGGAGGTAGCTGGCGCGCGTTTCCATGGCCCGTGCTGTTGCCTCACTCTCTTCCCTGGCCCGCGGCCACAGTGGCCTGGGCAGTGGCCTGGGCAGTGGCCTGGGCGGCGCGGCCCCGGGGTCCGCGGAAGTACTCCCGTATCCAGGGGTCCGGCTCGTCCAGGAGGCCGGCGATGGTACCAAGCTTAACACGCTTGTCGATCAGAACCGCAATGCGATCGCAGATCGCGTGCAGGCTGTCCAGATCGTGGGTGACCATGACCACGGTCAACCCCAGCGCTCGCTTGAGCTCGCCGATCAGGCTGTCGAAGGCGGCCGCGCCGATCGGGTCGAGGCCGGCCGTGGGCTCGTCGAGAAACAAGATCTCCGGGTCGAGCGCCAGCGCCCGCGCCAGCCCGGCGCGCTTCCTCATGCCGCCGGAAAGCTCGGCGGGCATCTTGTCCGCGGCCTCCGGCGGCAGGCCGACCATGGCGATCTTGAGGTCGGCCAGCTCGCGCCGCAGCCCGGGCGGCACCTTGCTGTGCTCCTTGAGCGGCACCTCGATGTTTTGCGCCACGGTGAGCGAGCTGAACAGCGCGCCGTCTTGGAACAGCACACCCCAGCGCTGCTGCAGCCGCCGCCGTTCGGCGTCATTGAGCTGGGCCACGTCCTGGCCGAACACCTCGATGCGCCCCGCCACCGGCCGGATCAGGCCGATGACGGTTCGCATCAGCACCGACTTGCCGCTGCCCGAGCCGCCGACGATGCCCAGGATCTCGCCGCGCGAGACGGCGAGATCGAGGCCGTCGTGCACCACCTGCGGCCCGAAGCGGGTGCACAGGCCGGTGATCCGGATGATCGCTTCGGCGTTCGCCACGGTTCCCGTCATGACGGCCTCAAATGCCCAGTACCGAGAACAGGATCGAGAACAGCGCGTCCAGGACGATCACCAGGAAAATCGCCTCGACCACCGCGCGCGTGGTCTGGCGGCCGATGGATTCTGCGCTGCGGGTGACGTTGAAACCCTCGTAGGTACCGACCGTGGCGATGATGAAGGCGAACACCGGCGCCTTGATCATGCCGGCCCAGAACGACCACAGCGGCGCCGAGTTGCTGATCTGGCGGGCGAACTGGAAGAACGAGATGTCGAGCACGGCGGTGGCCATGACCGCGCCGCCCAGGAGCCCCATGATATCGGCGTAGAAGGTCAACAGCGGCAGCACGATGACCAGCGCCACGACCCGGGGCAGCACCAGCACCTCCATGGGATCGAGGCCCATGGTGCGCATGGCGTCGATCTCCTCGTTGACGTTCATGGTGCCAATCTGCGCGGTGAAGGCGGAGCCCGAACGTCCGGCGACGATGATCGCGGTCAGCAGGATGCCCATCTCGCGCAGCACCCCGACACTGACCAGGTTGGCGGTGAAGATCTGGGCGCCGAACTTGGCCAGCTGGTCGGCGCCCTGGTAGGCCAGTACCACGCCGATCAGGAACGAGATCAGCCCGACGATCGGCAGCGCGTTGAGCCCCGACTGCTCCATGTGGCTGACCAGCGCGGTGACTCGGATGCGCCGGGGCTGGACCACGAGCCGCCCCATAACCACCACCGTGAGGCCCAGGTAGTTGACCAGCCGGACCGCCTGCCCGGAGACCTCGGTGGTCGCGCGGCCGACCCTCAGCACCAGCGCCAGCAGCGCGTTCACCGGCTTCGGCTCCGGCGGATGGGGGACGTCGAAGCGGCCGACGGTCTCGATCAGGCTGGCGGCGGCATCCGCGCCTTCGATCTCGACGGCGAGGCCCTGCTCGCCCAAGCGCTTGGCGGCGCGGTGGATCAGCCAGGCGCCGGCGGTGTCGAGGGCTGCGATCGCGCTCGCGTCGATGCGCGCCCGCTGTGCGCCGCGCGCGCCGATCTGGGCCAGCCGCGCCTGCTTGCGGCCGATATGCTTGGTGACCCAGGGCCCGCCCAGGGAGACGATCAGGAGATCGTCCTCGACTCGCGCCGAAGCCCAGGCCTCCTCGGCAGTCTTTCCGGTCCGGCCGCTATGCTCCCGTGTTTCGGACATGCCCCGAGGCCGCCTCCCCCGATCCCCACGGCGAATCAAATGGCGGTTAGGCTAACGGGTCGGGCGGCGGGGCGCAAAGCCGGCAAATGCCACGACCCGTCAGCCGTCCTCGTCGAGGAAGGCGCCAAGCGCCGCGTTGACCGCCGCGGCGGCCTCGAGCGGCATCATGTGGCGCGCGCCGGGCAAGATCTCGAGGCGTGCATTCGGCAGGACCGCGGCCATGGCGCGCGCCATCTCCGGGGTCGAGCCGGGGTCGTCCGAACCGGTCATGACCAGCGCCGGACAGGGGATGGCGCCAAGGCGGCCGGCGAGCGCGGCGTCGGCCTCCGCGAAGACCCGGTAGGCGGCCAGAAAGCCGTCGCGGTCGTTGCCTTCGAGCCGGCGCCGCAGCGCCGCCGGGACCGCGGGGTTCCGGGCCGCGAAGTCGGGCGAGAACCAGCGCACCAGCGCCGCCTCGATCAGCGCCTCCGGGCCCTGTTCCACCGCTGCCCGCCAGCGCGCCAGCACCGCGGCGCGCTGCGCGGGGTCGCGGTCGTAGACCCCATTCACGATGGCCAAGCGGCGCACGCGGTTCGGCTGCGCGATCGCAAAGGTCTGGGCCACTAGTGCGCCCATGGAGAAGCCGATCAACGCGATGCGGCTGAGGTCGAGGGACCGGAGCAGTTCGTCAAGCTGGTCGACGAAATCGCCGAGTTCGAGCCGGCCCGACCCGGACTCGCCAACTTGGGCCGGGGTCCCGCCATGGCCGATCATGTCGTAGCGCACGACCTGGTGCCGGGGTGCGAGCGCCGCAGCCAGGGCGTCCCACATGTCCAGATCGAGCCCGACCCCGTGGATCAGGACCAACGGCGGGCCGGTTCCCTCGGCCTTGTGGAAGGTGTCTGCGGCGGTCGGGCTTGGCACGCTACTCGGCCGCCTTTTGGTCCGTCGTGGTTCCCGCGAAACGCGGCATGACCTTCTCGGTGAACAGCTTGATGCTGCGCATGACCGCCTCGTGCGGCACTCCAGGGAAGCTCGACCAGACCTGCAGATGCTGAAGATTGAGCTCGTCGCGCAACTCCTCGATCTTTCCGGCCACATAATCGGGGGTGCCGAACAAGAGGTTGCGCGGGTGCAGAAAGTCGTAGCTCAGCAGGTCGAGCTTGCCCGGCGTCTCCGGCAGTTCCTCGTCCGGGTCCATGTGATTGCCCAGGCCGCGCCAGTGGCAGACCCAGCGCAGGTAGGTGAGGATGCCCTCACCGGCCAGGCGCTCGGCCTCCTCCATGGTCTCGGCAACGAACATATCGCGCACCAGCGACACGCCCTCACCAAGCGGGATCTCGCGGACCCCAGCCTCGGAGCTGGCGGCCTCGGAGCTCGCGGCCCCGGAGCTCGCGGCCTCGGAGCTCGCGGCCTCGGCGCGTGCCGCCCGGTAGACCTCGAAGCGTTGCTTGAGCGCCTTGACCGTCGGGATCCACATGATGGCGTTGAGCCCGTTTCGCCCGGCCCAGTCGATCGAGCGGTGCCCGTCCACCACCTGCCACAGCGGCGGGTGCGGTTGCTGCAGGGGCCGGGGCACCAGCCCGATCTTGGTCAGGCGGTTGGTCTCCGGCTCCACGAAGTTGGGGCTGGCCGGGCTCATGGCGTGCTGCCAGGTGAAGCCGGCCGCGGGATAGCTGTAGAATTCGCCCTGGTGGTCGAACAGCTCCTGGGACCAGGCCTTCTTCATGACGCTCAGCGTCTCCTCGAACAGGCGGAAGTTCCTGGCCTGGTCCTTGAGGTCTGCCTCGATGTTCATGTGGATCGCCTCGCGCCCGTAGACGCCGCGGCCGAGTCCGACCTCGAGGCGCCCGCCCGACATGTGGTCGAGCATGGCGATGTCCTCGGCGATGCGCAACGGGTTCCAGAAGGTAATGATGTTGGCTGCCTGGCCGAGGCGGATGCGCTGCGTGCGCGCGGCGATATCCGCGCTCATCAACAGCGGATTGGGGCAGGCCTCCATGCCCTCGTGGTTGAGGTGGTGTTCGGTGAACCAGATCGAGTCCCAGCCGGTCTCGTCGCAGTACGCCGCAATCTCGCGCACCTCGTCGAGAACCTGGGTGTAGGGCTTGTGGCTCCAATTGGTGATGTTGGCGAAGTATCCGAATTTCATTGCGGCCTCCAGGGGCGCGAGAGGTTCAGGTCCGGCGGCCCAGCTGGCCGCGGTAAAAGATCAGGGGGGCGGCACGGGTCACCGTGAGCTCGATATCGCGCACGCGGCCGATCAGGATGCGATGATCGCCGCCGGCCAGATCCCGTTCGAGCGCACAGTCGAATCGCGCCAGATAACCGGGCAGGCGTGGCGTGCCGAAGCGGCTGAAGCCGAGGTCGATCCCGGCGAATTTGTCGCCGTCCGAGCGACTGAAACAGCGCGCCAGCGACCCGCCCTCCGCGTCGAGCAAGTGAATGGCGAAGCCGCCGGTCGCCCGGATCACGCCGAGCGATCGCGAGACCGCCTTGACGCAGACCAGCAGCAGGGGTGGGTCGAGGGAGACCGAGGTGAAGGCGTTCGCGGTCAGTCCGGCCAGTTCGCCGCCGCGCGCGCCAGCGGTGACGATCGTGACCCCGGTGACGAAACGCCCCAAGGCTTCACGCAGACGAGCCGGGTGTAAATGACTTGGATCGGCAGTCTCGGCGATAAAGCCGTTAGCGCCGGATGGAAACGGATTTGGGGTGGGATTTGCGGCGTACACTGGTGCGTCCTCCCGTTGCCGAAACAAAGGGCATCACACCGTTTAAGGTCACTGCCTGCAGACTTGACCGCCGTCCCGAAAACCGAAGCCTCGGGCGACCGCACAAGTCCTACCGCGGGCCCGGTGAAACAATCAAGAGAATTTCGCGCCGCCGGCCCGGGCCAGGGGGATGGCTGCCGCGGGTTCCGCCGGCGCCGGGCTCTGGGCCAGCAGCCGCCTAGCCGGAAACCGCACGGTCACCGTGGTGCCGGCGCCGACCTCGCTCTGCAGGTCGAGCGAGCCGTCGTGAAGCTCGGCCAGGGACCTGATCAGGGGCAGGCCGAGGCCGGTCCCTTCGTACTTGCGGCCGAGCGCGCTGTCGATCTGGCCGAACCGGGACAGCGCCTTTGGAATGTCGTTGAGGGCCATCCCGATGCCGTTGTCCTCGACCTGGATGACGTAGCCGCTGTACCGGTTATGCCAGGCCCGGATGGTGACCTTGCCGCCGGGTGGCGTGAACTTGATCGCATTTGAGAGCATGTTGAACAGGATCTGCTTGAGCATGCGCGGGTCCGCGCGCAGCAGCGGAATCGTCTTTTCGTCGATTTCCGCGGCCAGTTCCAGCTCGCCGTTCCGGGCCCTTTCGCCCATGAAGCGCAGGCAGGACCGGACCGTGTCTGCGACGTCGATGTTCTCCTCCTGCAGCTCCATGCGCCCGGATTCGATTTTCGAAAGGTCCAGGATATCGTTGATCAAGGCGAGCAAGTGTTTGCCGGAATCGGCGATATCCTGCGCGTAGTCGCGATACTTGGCGTCCCCAAGCGGACCGAAACACTCGATGCCGATCAACTCGGCGAAGCCGATGATGGCGTTGAGCGGGGTGCGCAGCTCGTGGCTCATGTTGGCCAGGAACTCGGACTTGGCGCGGTTGGCCAGCACCGCTTCCTCCTGGGCGGTGACGGTGGCCAGCTCTCCGGCGTTGCGTTCGGTAACGTCGTAAAGGACGGATTGGAGCGCCGGCTCGCCGCCATAGGTGCAACCCGAGACCGAGCGCTCCACGTCGATGACCGCGCCGTCGATGCGCACGACCTTTCCCTCGACGACCGGATCCACGGTTTCGCCCGCTAGAATGCGCCGATTTTGCTCTTGGGCCTGGGTCCGATGGTCCGGATGCAGGAATTCGATCAGCGATCTGCCGATCACCTCGTCCCGGCTGGACGCCCCCAGCAGATTCACGCCGCGATCGTTCGCGAAGATGATCTTCCCATCGACGGCCGACTGCACGAAAATCGAGACCGGCGCGACCTTGATGAGACCTTCGTAGAGCGATTGGCTGTCGTGCAGCGCGTCTTCGACACGCTTTTGGTCGGTGATGTCCTGGATCGTGCCGATATGCTCGGCGGTTCGGCCCGCGGCGTCGGTGACCGCTTCTCCGATTTCCAGAACGTGGCGCACCTCGCCGTCCGACCGCAGGATGCGGTATTCGATCTCGTATCCGGCCCTCTCGGCATCTGCGCGAGCGAACACGGCGGCGACGCGGTCGCGATCGTCGGGATGGGTGACGCGCGCGTCATGGTCGTGCATGAGGTCGTGAATCTCGTGGAGCCCGACGCCGTGGATTCGGGCGTATTCCGCCGAGCAGGAGATCAACTCGTTGCGCTCGATCGACCACCGCCAGGTGCCGAGCTTGGTCAGGCGCTGTGCCTTGGCCAGGGCTTTCTCGCTCCGTCCCCGAACCGCTTCGGCCTGGGTGCGCGCCCGGCTGTAGGGGCGTAGCGCCCAGAAGTATACGATCGGGCCGGTAACGAGTGCCATCAGCGTCGCATCCAGGGTCGCCACGCCCCATAGCGAGGCCGTGCCGGCCGAATCCAGGAGCGGCACGAGCGCCGGGAGGGCGAGCATGAAGAGGCTCTCGACCGCGAACACGGCGGCCGTGATGCGGAGCGCCAACCGGAACGGCGACAGCAGGCCCTCCGGGGCGGCCGGTCCGTTTCGGGTCCACGTGGTGCTACCTGTCGCCATGCTTGGGTACCTGAGGGGGGGCGGGTTGGTGAGGGCCTGCGGCGCCGGGGCGGCCGGGAGACCGCCGTCGCCGATCGAATTGCCTTGCCGGGCTCCGGGCCAACCCCAACGCCGAGGCGGGAATGGCCAGCGGGCTGCTTTCCAAAGCCTTACAATTTTAGGTGGCTTGCGATTAAGTTTCGGTTACCGGAAGCGCCGGAACCCGCGGAAATACTGGGAAAATAGACCGACTGCGGCCTCGTGGACCCTGCGGTGGTAGACCTCAGGCTCTTGGCGGGCACCGAGCGCGTGGCTGTCGATAAACTGACCGCGGCCGCACGCTTGGCGCGGTCCGCGATAGCCGAGCCGGAAGCCGCGGCCCAGTTGGCGCGCGGTCCCGCTGGCGACCCGGATCGTAACCCCCCTCACGCCGCGCAGGTGGCGGCCTCCGGGGCTTCGCGTGGCGCCTCGGCGGCCCGCCGCTCGAGGCACCGGAGGACTTGGCGCGCCATACCCTGATCCACGTCATCGGCGAGCCGGATAACTGGCGGATGTGGCTGCAGGCGGCCGGCGCGGCTGCCGTGACCTCGGGCCATGGCCTGCAGTTCGATCTGCA
>SMUY01135320.1_pt1 | contig 14336 bp, 10 predicted proteins | sample 2456441 | NCBI WGS metagenome assembly SMUY01 (sample SAMN11095931, study PRJNA526329) | marine sediment metagenome | biome: Marine sediment; feature: Surficial sediment; material: Deep marine sediment; isolation source: Hadal surficial sediment | place: Pacific Ocean | collected 2014-11 | depth...
ATAAGGAATCCGAGTATTCTGAACATTTGACTGTCCTCAATAAATACTTCTGACGCGAATGCTGCGCCAGTCTATTGCGCTTCGCCATTGTTCGGTGATGGCAGCAAGCTCGCCAAGCCAGCGCTCCAGCTCCGCCCCTTCAAGGCCGGGACGCACAGATGCGGAACATCGTTTGGGCAAGCGTTCGATATGCTGTGCCAGTGCGCGCGCCGCTTTCGTGTCCGTTGCAGCGACGACATAGTAAGTATCCTTGTCAGGATGTAGCCGCCAACTGTCAGCAACGGCCCAGGAACTTGAAGGAAGGGACTCCAGCGGCAGGGGGAAACGCAGTTGCTTGTTAGTGCGTGCGATCTTCGCGCTTGTTTTTTGCGAACAGCTTGCATCGGAGAGTCGCACAAGGCCGTGGTTCAGCTGGTGATTGAGGAAAAAGACCACGGCGTCGGCAGTCGAGCCAACCTCAAGTGCGTAACATATATCGTCCGCGTATGAGTAACGCCCGCTGAATTCGCGCGTATTCCGGTAATGATTGCTTCCTGCTGCACAGGTCTGAACATTTCGCAGCGCAACGATTTGCAGTATGTCGAGAAAACCTGAGTTACCCTTGGCCACAGAAATTCGTACTTCGGGCTCCAGTATTGCAGATGAGAACTTATCTGGTATCCGAATGTATGCATTTGCGCTTAATGTCGGCATATTCGAGTTCGCGTCAACGGGCGTTATCGTAATCCAGTATTGAAATAATTCCGCATCGATTTGATGTGCCTTACCCTCGATTACGGCATTCGCGTTCGCGGCTGTCGTGGAATATTGCACGGCGCGATAATCCGAGAGGTTATTGCTGATCAGTTCCAGCATGTTCGTCGCGTCAGTCACCGGGTCGGTGCCGGCGTCTGTGGCGCTGACGACGTATTCACCCGCAGTCTGTCGTAACAAAGTACATCCAAGATCATGTGCCAGGTGCGCTGCCAGCAGGTCGGTTTGCGAATCTTCATAGGGAGCGCCGCGTTGACCGAGAAACGAAAGATCGGTTTCGGCTTGTCGCAGAAGACGGCGTTGTGGCGTGTTCAGCAGGCCATGCCAGGAACGGCCAAAACCGGCAACCCACGTCCGATCTTCAATATCGAAGGCACGAACCGCAATATTCACAGATCCGTTGCGATCTTCCTGAAGTTCGATGCCTATGTAATAGTGAACATCGTCTTTCGTGCAATCGATGTTGCCATTTACGGTCGATAGCGTGCTGCGCTCCGGTTGCCACGCGATTCTAATGCCAGGCTCATCGGCCAAGGAGTTTCGCAAACGGTCACGAAGCGCCAGGGCCAGCTTGTTGCTTGCGGGCTGTGGATTCTCATCTGTCATCACGACAAACCGGAGCAACTCGTTCCTGAATCTTGGCTGCGTTGTCAGTTGCGTGCTGACGTATGGCAAGAGGTCGCGACTTAGCCATGAATCAAGATCGACCGGCCGTGATGCAGCATTAACGCCACAAGCCGCAAAAGTCATGACAAGGAATAATCGGCTCAGCATTACTGAACGCATATCATTGCTCCAGCCTGAGGTCGCCGGCGGCACTGATAATCAGCGCACCTCCCTCGTGTTCAGCCAAATATCGATGCAGTTGCTGCGACATCCCGTTCGGCAGGGTCACGCCCCATTTGCTATCCGCCGGCCGGTAGCTGTGATTGCGGCGATAGGCTGCAGTTACCTGTTCCGGTACGGTCAATACATCCATTTCATGAAACTGGCCCGGCGTCGATGCTGGCCAGAAACTAATCTCGTTGTTGTCGATATTCATACGTGCCGACTCACCTGCAGTGATGACGTAAAGACCTACCGAATTTTGCTCAACCAGCCGTGTCAGGGCCAGATCCGTCTCAAACCGCAGCGTAAATCCCTTTTCTACCGGCTTCGATTCGGTGGGGGCGGCTTGTTGCAAGGCCTGGGGTGGAGACTGCGGCATGGGTGTCGCTCGTGGACGTTGTACTACTACGGTTTTTTCCTTTACAGGCGGCGTCACTGGAGATGGCCGTGTCAGCCGGATTTCAACCGGCGCATCAGTCTTGTTTTCGACCGGTGGCTGCCGCGATTCCTGGGGCTCTGTTGGCGTTGGTTGTGGAGTGGTGGGCGTCAACGGAATACTCTGCACCAGCGCAAATATCGCGACGAGACACAATGAAAGAATCGCCATGAAACGCATTACATCAGTTTGCAGATCCGCGGCACCACCGGCATCGGCATCTGCACCGCGATTGAGCGGATAGAAAAGTGGTGACCGGTTCATGGCGTGCTGCCATTTACTTCGGGCGCCGCTGAAACGGATTCGGACTTTGCCAAATGCTGTTCAATACGCTGCAGGGATTCACGCATATTCGAGGTATCGACTCGCGCAGCCTGGTCGTATTTTTGTTGCAGCAGGGTACCGAGGCTCATCGCCTTGTAGATGCGCATCAGGTAGCCGCCGATACCACCAAAAATTGTGGTCGACAATGCCAGCAGGATTCCGCCGTCAACCATGCGCTCGAGCATTGCAAAGGCGCCCAGCTGGATCACTGATTCGGAATTTCCGAGCGCAAAGATCAGGGCGCTGCGCATGCCGATTGCAGTCCAGATCACGCCCGTGCCAAAAAACAGCGTTGTCCAGATATCCGTAAGATGATCGAGCTGAACAATTTCGGTTACTGGTCGCCCGCTACTGAGATATGAGCGCAGTCGCGCAAGACTGAAAAAGTAGGCGATAAGCACCGCAGCAAAAACAGGAATTGACAAGCCAAGATTATTGTAAACCCAGTCAAGCCAGGGTCGAACAATCGAAATGCGTTCGATGGAAAACGAAACAAGCTCATTGCGCTGCAATATATAGAGCAGGGCACCTGCTCCGGCTGCAGAGCCGAAGATGCCGGTCGTGAGACCCTCGAGAAAATGCCCGCGACGCATTGCTGCGACCTTGCTACTGACCGGCCGCACAGGCGGTGCAGGTTGCCTCGAGAACGAGCTCGACTTCCTGGTACAACTCGTCGGCACGGTAATAGCCGGCGTTGTCCAGACTGACTTTCAGCAAGCCGCGTTCCTTGTCACTGAGTTCCCGTTCCATGTTGAGCATGACCCGGTCTCGTCTGGGGCAGGTGTGCGTACAATTGTTGTAGTCACTTTGCAGTGAGACGAATTTCACGTTGAAGTAGCGGTTGTAGTAATCCTTTGCTTGTCGCTGGCTCAACAGGCCCTCATCACTGGACCAAACCAGGAATTCACTAAAGATGCGTTTGTTCTCTTTTTTGGGATCACCTTCAGCAATACTCAACAGATCATCGTAATAGCGATCAAAGTGCTCAGCACAACCGAAATTCAAATTGCTTTTCACAGTACTTATTGCCGATGTCAGGTTCTTGCTCTGCGGGCTATTGCACGTTGGCGGGGACGTCGCACAGGATGCGAGGACCATGCCACCTGCAATAATCAGCAGCACGCTGCGAATGTAACTGTGACGGGCAGTTGCTTTCATGATCAAACTCCTGAGGTTCATTGCTTAATTTTCCAGCGGGCTGCGATACGCCTGCTCGAAGCTTCCTGGCGGTGGCCCGGCGATTTGTATTTGACTGGCCTCGTCACCGAACAGGATCGACTTCACGCCGCCGACGACTGCCATCATTTCCGGCGTGATCGCGCCAAAGGACTGGTTCAGCTGCCCGATCAGTGTGGCGCGTGTAATCTCCTCACGAGTCCTGGCGATTAGCTCGCTGGTCTCTTCCATGTCGAGGTAAATGTCTGAGGCGAGCACCGCCAGCGACTTGTTGTCCTGACTGCTGGATGATGCGACGAGTTGGTAATACTGGCGAAATCTCTCACTGAGTCGCATGCCGGAGCGGCCACGCATTGTCGGTGCGGGCGCGTCATTGCCATGCGGGTTACTGCCCAGCAAAGTTTCCTGCAACGTCCAGGAAGTCATCTTGTTGCCAAGCTCGCTTCGGAGTCGCTTTTCGAGGCTGAGACGCGTGTTGTTCACGGTGTGCTCCATGTCGGGCAGCCGTTGCTCCATGATGCCAAGCATTTCGAGGTAGGTTGAGCCGAGTTGTTTGGCGAGTCGTTGGCATCCAGGGTCGGATTCGGCGCCATCGCATTTACTCTCCTGGTAAAGCTGTTGTTGCTGGTCAAGCCGACCGATGACTTCCTGCAGGCCGGTTTCCATCTCTTTTGCCACTGAACTGGTCTGGCGCAGGTCCTCGACTACGGTAGTCGGGAAGAGGCGTATGGTCGGCGTGTCTTTCGCCTGCGCCTGTGCCGAAACGAGCACAGCAATAATCAGCGAAAAGCCCGCCACACGGATAAATGCATTGATAATCTGAACGCGCAGAGAATTTCCGGTGCGAAGCCGATCAAGGAAAGCGGTCATAACGCAATCTCCCATTCGATAAGTTGGTTTTACCGGTGTGTGTGGCTGGACAAAGCCCGATACGCACCGAAACTGCTTTTAGTTTCGACTACGTTAGCGGTATGTGGCTGAACGCTGGCTGAATATCAGGCAAGTGACGTCGAGATGGTGGCAGACTCTTCTAAACCGGCCTATGTCCCCGGTCGCTGATTCGATCAGCGACGCGCGGGCGAGAAGATCAATGTGGCGACCAGCTGAATCAGATGTAAACCTGGTCCCCTTCAGGGGACGCAAGGGAGTGCTACGCGGTCTCGTCATGCCGCTTTGAGCGGCTCACAAAATAAAGCCCCAGGCTTTGCCGTGGGATGCTTACGCCGTCAATACAGCGGCTCCTGCGCTCTTCGATTACGGTGCATCGATAAATTGATAGATCTCACCAGCGTAATTGATGACGTAAATCTCACCGTCATTATCTTCTGCAAATGAGGCAATGCTAAGTGTCGTGGTCAATATTTCCTCACCAACCGCGCCTTGTTGGCTGGTCGCCGGAATCGCCCAGATTCTTCCTGAGACGAAATCACCATAGACGTAGAATCCCTGCAATTTGGGAATAGCGGTGCCACGATACACGTAACCACCTGTTATGGACTGGCCTGAAGAATGTGAATATTCGGTGATCGGGTCGACGGAAATCGTCGAGCAACCAGTTGCCGGTTCAAAACAATGGGCACCTTCGCGCTCGTCCCAGCCATAGTTCTCGCCGACCTGGATTCTGTCGACTTCCTCCCAGGCGTTCTGGCCGACGTCACCGGCCCAGATCTCGCCCGTCTGTCGATCAAAACTCCAGCGCCAGGGATTACGCAGGCCCCAGGCAAAAATTTCCGGGCAATCGTTGCCGACGAATCCCTGCACACAAGGATTTGCGGCATTTGCTGCAAACGGGTTACCCGCGGGAATCGCGTAGGGTACGCCGCCATCGACATCGATACGTGTCATTGAGCCCAGGAGGTATCTTGTGTCCTGAGCGCGTTCGAACGGATCACCACCACCGCCACCATCACCCCAGCCGGCGTAAAGATTGCCGTCCGGGCCAAAGGCGATATGGCCGCCATTATGATTCGAATTATCCTGTGAAATGATCTGAATGATGTCTTCCATCGTGTCATCAAGTGTCGCGCCGTTATCGATGCTGCGAAATCTGCTGACTGCGGATTCGGGCTGCCCGCCATTATTCCTGGTGTAGGAGAGAAACACTTCGAAGTTATTGTTGGTGCCGAAATCCGGATGAAACGCCATGCCGAGCAAACCGCGTTCGCCACCGCTTACTACGCGTCCACTGATGTCGACAAAAACATTTACGTCGGCATCTGTCACATTCTGGTTGTTCGGAAAAACTCTGACGATGCCCTGTTGTTCGACAACGAACCAGCGACTGGAATCACCGGGTGCCTGCAAGAACGCGATTGGGGATTGCAGCGTTACCTGATCGAAGACCTGCGACAGCGCCACTGTGATTGCTGCCGGTGGAGGAGGTGGAGGTGGAGGCGGAGGTGGTGGATTTTGCACCGTTGAACCGCCGCCACCGCCACCGCAGGAAGAAACTACCAACAAGGAAACAATAGCTGCGGCGATTCGAATGTGCGTGAGTCGTGAATACATGAGTGGCCCTTGTCTCAACGAATTCTTTCTCGAGCATAATCCCAAATGAATAGCTTGTCACAGTGTCACCGGAAAGCGACAAGCCAAACCGTTGTGGCTGGTTAAATACTGTCATACTCTGGCGCCTGGCCCTCCTATATTGTTAAAAGCAAACCTGACATTCGCCGCATTTGCCCGACCGAAAACAGGCGATTCAGCAGAACTTTTTCAGCCGCTGAGCGTTCCGAACGTTATGAAATCGGTAATCACCTATTGTCACAACGCTCGTACAGGCTAGGATCGAGTCGTGAAGGCCGTCTTCCGCGAGATAGTAAATAAGTGAAAAGGAAAACAGTCAGGAAAGAGATTGACCGCCTGGGTGAGATTCGTCGTTTTTTCAGTCGGGTCTTCGCAAAGGAAAGGCTGGGCCTGCTTGAATCGATCGCAGGATCGACAATCAAGACTGCAGCAGAAATCCAGCGACTGCACGATTGTTTGTGTTTCATTCGCGCATTTCCGGACAACCGGGAAATTCACCAACGCGCTTGTGCATTGCTGCAGGATTTCGACTCCGTAGTTGGCAAGTTAAGTAAAAGTCAGCGAATGAAGCTTGATGACAGCGGCATCGCCGGAACGGAGCTTTATTACGCCTTCTCCTATGAAGTTGCCAGCTGGATGGCGAACCATTTTCCCGGCATGACTTCAGTCGACTGGGAGGAGTTGGAAGAAACGGACAGGCTGGATGAACTGATGGATCATCTGGTCGAGTCATCCGAAGCAGATTACTTTGATAGTGGCTGGGTCGATGCCAGAGAGTGGCTCAGAATAGCGACGGCCAATCACGCTGCGACGCGATTCGACTGGCTAATGATGCAGATGTCTGAGCGGGTGCAGCACGCTCGATTCCTGACATCGCTCTACAATGCCGCCGAAATTCCGCTGCGTTGCAAATTATCAGATACGGCGATATCGAAGTCAGTCAACACGCTTATTGTTGACGATATTTATTTTCGCAGAGACGGTATGCGCGGCCGCATAGCATTTCCAAAACGTGAGATTCGCCGGCGACTCAATTCAGTCAAGGTGCTCAGCGCAATCGAAGGGAAAAGAATTCTTGATGTCGCGATGCGTTCTTTGGCTGCCCGACATCGGGAAACCATACACTTTAACTACGCCAATCCCGCTGATGTCTTCCTTGCGAATGTCGGTAAGGGAATCAGTATCGCCGTAACGGGTCTCGTCGCCGAGCATCGCTATCCACTTGAATGCACACTGGGATTTCTTATTTTGTCCAATGGCGTACCAATCGGTTACGGCGGCGCGAGCGTGCTGTTTCAACAAGCGAACACCGGCATCAATATTTTCGATGAGTATCGTGGCAGTGAAGCTGCCTGGTTGTGGGTGCAGGTAATGCGGGTCTTTCACACTCTGTGTGGTTGCAATCGTTTCATTGCCAACCCCTACCAGTTCGGGGGCGACAATGCGGAGGCCCTGCAAAGTGGCGCTTTCTGGTTTTATTATCGGCTGGGATACCGTCCCGTTGACGCTGCTGTCAGAAAACTGGCGCGTCAGGAGTACGACAAGGTTCAGGGCAGGCAAGGATATAGAAGTCCGGTCACCATCTTGCGCCGCCTCGCCAAATGCGACATGCACCTGGTATTGCCCGGCGCTCGTCAAAGCGAGTTGTTTGAGGAAAGCTGGATCGAGTCATGCTCGCTGCTGGCGACCCGGGAGATCGCGAAGACCGGCGAGTTGTCACGCAAAAAGGCGTTACAGATAATTTCCCGAAAAATGATGAAGGATTTGGGTTTGCGCTCGATCAGGAGCTGGACCAGGCAAGAGCAGGAAACTTTCATTCATTTCTGTCCGGTCATTGCTGCTGCCGAGCCCGGGAAGTGGAAGTCGCGTGAGAAAAAAGCCCTTGCAGAGCTGATGCGGGCCAAAGGCGGGCAATCTGAAGTCGACTATGCGCGCCGCCTGCGAGCGCACGACAAACTGTTCCTGGCATTGAAGAAACAGTGCCGGCAGGTTTCTTAGCTGTTGCGGAATGTTGTCCAGTTCGTGGCAAATCGCAGGAGCGGCATTCTGCCGCATCCCACGATGCGACAGAAATTTCATCCGTTCCACTGCCTTGTCCGCTGCCAATGCTACCAGGGGCACGGCGACATTAATCGCAATAACTTGTGATAACTCAATTCACTACGTGTGAGGCGCATTTCGAAATTGGCGCAGGGCCGACGCAGGGCCGAATACTGGCATTACTTGTTCCGGACCTGCAGATTATCAGGGATAATAAGAACTAGTATTACTGCCGTTAGTCTCACTAACGGACCTCAAAGAACAAAAGAATCAATTCGGAGCCAACAGTGAACCTGACGCGCTTGAGCCTGGGTAATCCGGTTGCGGTCATCGCCGCAATTTTGCTGGTCGTACTAATGGGCGGCATCGGCCTCGTATCGCTGCCTGTGCAGATGATTCCGGACGTACAGCGACCGTTTATCCAGATAAACACCGGCTGGCGCGCAGCAGCACCGGAAGAAGTCGAATCCGAAATTATCGAACCGCAGGAAGATATGCTGCGGGGCTTGCCTGGGCTGGAGAAAATGGTCTCAAGTGCAGGGGCGGGGTCTGCCAGCATTACGCTGACTTTTTCGATTGACACGGAATTGCAGCGTGCCCTGATCGAAGTCATGAACCGACTCAACCAGGTACCGCGGTATCCCAATGACGTTACCGAGCCGCAAATTTTTGCCGGCCAGGATAGTTTCGGTCAACCGATCGCCTGGTTCGACCTGACAGTAAAGGATGGCAATCCGCGTGAGATCGCGAGCTACAGTGATTTCGTCAGAGAAGTCGTGTTGGCGCGTATTGAACGGGTGCAAGGTATCTCAAATGCGAATTCCTTCGGCGGGCGCGACCAGGAAGTTCGCATTACTTTCGATCCGTACGAGACGGCTGCACTTGGCATCGATATTCCAACGCTCGCCGGCCTGACCGGCAACAACTATGATACATCAGGCGGTTTCAATGACATTGGCCGGCGTCAATACACACTCCGTTATGCCGGCAAGTACGACTTGCCTGAGTTTGGCGAGATGGTGCTCGACTGGCGCGGTGGCAACCCTGTGCGCTTGCGTGATATCGCGACCGTGGAAGTCACCATGCGCGACACGACCGGATACTTGATTGCGAATGGTAAGGACGCGATCGCTTTTAATGCGCAGGTCGAGAAAGGTGTAAATGTTCTCGAGGTCATGGAGGATCTCAAGGCCGCAGTGGCGGAGCTGCAGGAGGGCGCATTAAACCGGGCAGGGCTGAACGTTAACCAGTCCTACGATGAAACCCAATACATCAAGAATTCTATTGCGATGCTGCGCACCAACCTGTTGATCGGCATTTTTCTTGCGGTGGGCGTCCTCTGGTGGTTCCTGCGAAAATTTCGCGCAACGCTGGTTGTAGCGCTGGCAATTCCGATCTCTCTGTTTACAGCGTTCCTTGTCATGCAGGCGACCGGGCGAACATTGAATATTATTTCACTGGCCGGCCTTGCGTTCGCAATGGGCATGGTTCTGGACGGCGCTATCGTGGTGCTCGAAAATATTGTGCGACTGCGTGAGAAAGGTGTTGACGCACAAAAGGCCGCGTTGGTGGGGGCTACGGAGGTTGCTGGAGCATTGCTAGCGTCGACGGCGACAACTGTAGTGATTTTCTTGCCGATAATGTTTCTAAAAGATATATCCGGGCAATTGTTTGCCGATCTTGCATTGGTTATCTCTGTAGCTGTAATAGCGTCATTCGTAATTGCGTTGACAGTCATTCCGACCGCTGGTGCCAATTGGTTGCGGAATGTAAGGCTGGACGATCCGCACGCGGTTTGGTGGGAACGAATAACTGCTTTTGTCATGCGACTGACAGATTCCGCGCGTATGCGCCGCATATTGATTGCCGGTTTGTTTTCGGCTGCAACTTTTTTTACCTGGGCATTGTTGCCACCGGCAGACTATCTTCCCGGTGGAAAACAAGGCTGGATTTTCGCGTTTATTATTCCGCCGCCTGGGCAGAGCGTTACCTCGGCACGTGAGGAATTCATAGACGTAGTTTATGAGCGAATGAAACCCTATCTCGCAGATGATGCTGACCTGAAGGTCGATTCCTACTTCAACGGAATGTTTGGCGGATTCGGCTTTCTCGGTGTGATGATGGATGACGACAACGACGCCGAGCGTATGGTCGGGGCACTGAACAGCGAGATTCTCACAGGATTCCCGGATACGATGGCATTTGCCGACACCTGGGGCGTCTTTCAGCGAGTGACCGGTAGCCAGGGAATTGAACTGAATATTCAAAGCCGTGATATGGATGCCATGCTCGCGGCTGCCCGAAGAGGTATGCGCCTCGTCAGCGAGCATTTGCCAGGCGCACAGGCGCGTCCGGATCCTGGTGTCGATTTCGCGGAGCCCGAACTTCGCTTCATACCGAACGAACGGCGGATCGCAGAATCTGGCTGGACGCGGCAGCAGATGTCGACGGTCATGAGAGCACTCGGTGATGGCGTTTATGTCGGCGATTACTTTAACGGTGACCGCAGAATGGATATCGTGTTGCGGGCGCCGGCCTGGAACAGTCCCGAGGAACTGGCAGCAACACCACTGGCAACGCCAGCCGGCGGAATTCAGTCTGTTGATCAGCTCGTACGCATGGAACGTACGGCAGGACCGAATCAGATTCGACGTGTTAATCGACGTCGCGCGGTGACACTGGTGGTGACGCCGCCCGATGATCTGTCACTCGAGGAGTCCATTCGGATACTGCGCGACAAAGTTGAGCCCGAACTCCTGGCGATGTTGCCGGACGATGGCGAGATCAGTTTCTACGGCAATGCTGATGATCTGCGCATCGCGCTGGGCAATATGGCGCGCAGTTTCATACTGGCGATACTGGTTCTTTATTTGTTGATGAGTGGTCTGTTCCGCTCTTTCCGCGACAGTCTGATGGTGATTTCGGCAATTCCCCTGGCGACGGTCGGTGGCGTCGGTCTGCTACGCCTGATGAACCTGCCGATGGACTTGCTGACCATGATTGGATTCATCACGCTACTTGGCCTCGTAGTCAATAACGCTATTTTGCTGGTGCACCAGACCCGGCTCGCCGAACGTGACGGCATCGATCGTCGCAGTGCAGTGGAGCAGGCAATCCGCCGCAGGCTGAGACCGATATTAATGAGTACAATGACCAGCCTCTTCGGTATGCTGCCGCTATTGTTGATTCCCGGGCCGGGTTCCGAGATATATCGTGGTCTTGCGGCCGTCATTGTCGGTGGCATGTCGGTAAGCGCCATCTTCACACTGGTATTCCTGCCAAGCCTGCTCCGATTGGGTGAAAAAGCGTCATCGCCTGCAGCCGTCGGTGCAGGTCTCGAAAATTCTCCGGTAACCGGCTGAAAAAATTATTAAATATGCTTAAGCGACAAAAACTACTGGCTGTCCTGGGAATTTGCATGTCGAGTGTAAGTGCTCTTGCGCAGATTCAAATGCCGCCGCCTGCCGTGGTGGTAAGGGAAGTCCGCCTGACCTCGCTTGCGCCAAGCGTGAATGTCCCGGGCACTGTATATAGCCGCTTCGATTCGAAGCTTGCATCTGAACTGCCAGCGAAGATCGCATGGATTGCCGAGGTAGGTACCAGGGTTGAGGAGGGGGATACCGTTGCGCGGCTGGAAGACATTACTTATCGCTTGCTTGAGATGGAGGCACAAAGCCGGGTAGCAAGAGAACAGGCCCGGGTCACTTTCCTGCGTTCTGAGAAAAACCGCCTCGAGAAGTTGGCTGAAAACAATTTGTCTGCGAAAAGCCAACTCGACCGGACTGCCTCGAACCTTGCCGTTGCCGAAAGCGAGGTTTCGATCGCGGAAGCGCAACTCGGACAGGCGAAAGTCGCAATGTATATCACCGAGATTCGTGCACCATTCAACGGCGTCGTCACTGAGAGAATGCGCAATATTGGCGAGCGATTGAGTATCGCCGACGAGGTGATTCGGCTGGTCGATCCGGACTCAATCGAAGTCATCGCGCGTGCTCCGCTCAACACGGTGAATTTTGTCAAAGTTGGTGACGTACTCGAGTTGCACAATGACTATCGCGATGGTGAGGGCAGTGTGCGAACCATCGTTCCTTTTGGCAATCCACAATCGCATATGTTCGAGGTGCGACTGAACGTTGATCCTGACTTGTGGACCGTTGGCGAAAGCGTCAGATTGGCGATGCCGACTGCAAACACGAAAGAGGTTCTTGCCATACCCAGGGATGCACTTGTCCTGCGACGGGAAGGCGCATTTGTTTTCCGCATCAAGAGTGATGAGACCGCAGAGCAGGTGAACGTCATGACAGGCCTCGGTGCAGGCAACCTGATCGAAGTTATCGGCGACCTGAAACCGGGAGATCGTGTGGTGATCCGCGGTGCGGAGCGACTACAAGACGGCATGACGGTAAATATTGGGGAAATCGCCGGGGCCGGAGGGTCTGCAACACAGGCGCAGCAGTGAGCAATTCCATCTGCTGATACCGGGTGCAGCATGATTGCGTAACGCGATTGTTGATGACCCTTACAGCCATATTCGTGTAGGGTTATGCGTGCTGGCATTGTCAGGGTTACTCGGTTTTCGCTGTCATTCACTGCACGGTAATTATTATGTCTTTCATACTAATAATAAATCTGCTCGCCTTTAGCGGATTGATTGCCATTCTCGCGCGTTTTCGAAAACCGAAGTTTTCGTTGTCGCGACAGGTACTGGCAGGTCTTCTCGGTGGTGTGTTGTTCGGTTTTGTGCTGCAATTTGCCTATAGCGGCAATCCGGGAGCAATTGCCGATACGCTGGAGTGGACCAACGTCATCGGTACCACCTATGTGAACCTGTTGAAGATGATCGTCATGCCACTGGTGCTTGTGATGATGATTGCTGCGGTTGTGAAAATGCGTGAGGTGGCAGCGCTTGGTAAGATCGGCGGAGTAGTCATTGGCATACTTATTGGCACGACGATGATTGCCGCCTTGATAGGCATCCTGATGGCAAACACATTCGGCCTCACGGCAGAAGGCTTGACGGAGGGTGCGAGAGAGCTTGCTCGTGCGGATGTCCTCGCCGCTCGTCAGGAGGCTTTTGCGGATTCCGGTCTTGCAGACATGCTGGTTCGATTCGTGCCCAGCAACATATTCTATGACCTGACCGGGGCGCGACCGACTTCGGTAATTGCTGTTGTCGTGTTCGGCATTCTTTTCGGCATCGCGACGCTGCTGGTTGCGAAAGAGCAGCCGCAACGTGCTGAAGCAATTTATGGTTTCATCGAAACCGTCCAGTCGATCATCATGAAGCTGGTGCACATGGTCATGTCACTTACGCCATACGGCATTCTGGCGTTGATGACCAAAGTCGTTGCCGGTTCTAATGCGAGCGACATTCTTAACCTGATAAATTTCGTCATCGCCTCGTATCTTGCCATCGCCATCATGTTTGCTGTGCACGGTCTGTTACTGTTGCTCAACGGTGTCAGCGTAAAAGACTACTTCCGCAAAGTCTGGCCGGTGCTGACCTTTGCGTTCGGCTCCAGGAGTTCGGCAGCGACAATACCGCTCAACGTCGAAACCCAGGTCGAAGAGCTGGACGTGCCGGTGCCGGTCGCCAATTTGTCGGCGACCTTTGGTGCGACGATTGGACAAAATGGTTGTGCAGGAATCTATCCGGCGATGTTGGCCACCATGATCGCGCCGACGATGGGCATCGATCCGCTGAATCCCGGCTTCATTGCCGGCCTCGTTGGTATTGTGGCAATCAGCTCGTTTGGCATCGCTGGAGTTGGTGGCGGGGCGACATTTGCGGCGCTGGTCGTGTTGCCTGCCATGGGCATGCCTGTGACATTGGTAGCGCTCCTGATATCGATCGAGCCGCTGATCGATATGGCACGAACAGCTCTGAATGTGAACGGTTCGATGACAGCGGGTGTGCTGACGGGGCGATGGTTTAAAGGCCTGCAGGATGAAGCAAGCGATACTGGTCCAGGCGGTGAACCGGAGCCTGCTGCTACAGATTGAATTAAGCGCTTCCCCGCGATTCCCGAGACAAACCCTGGATATACGCGAGGGATGTCCTGCAATCGACGGCAACAATAGCCGTCCGGACCATGATTGATTTACGAGACTGATTTATGCCAACATTTTTGCAACTTTCGCAGCAGCTTCTGTAATTAGTGGTGCCGCATGTCGCATTGACTCTTCCACTGGCAGTCCTTCGCCAATAAGGAAAAAATCATCAAGGCCGGCCGACAGGCTTTTCTCGGCACCA
>SMUY01394470.1_pt1 | contig 14320 bp, 11 predicted proteins | sample 2456441 | NCBI WGS metagenome assembly SMUY01 (sample SAMN11095931, study PRJNA526329) | marine sediment metagenome | biome: Marine sediment; feature: Surficial sediment; material: Deep marine sediment; isolation source: Hadal surficial sediment | place: Pacific Ocean | collected 2014-11 | depth...
ACAGGCGTTTGGTACCTCCAGTTGAATCGTCAAATCGGGCCTGGGAATGCGGAAGCTGTGATCACGGCGTGGGTCTATTTCCATGAAAACAGTGGCTGGCATATGGCAGTTGACACATTGAGCACCTGAGGAGCGCTCGGTGTGAAAGTGATGTTCGAAGCTCTCGTAGTCCTTTCCGCCCGCCATTGGAAAGTCTGCTCTGGCGTTTGGCTGATGACAAGTTGTGCAGACGGCATTGCCGGTGAGGTGAAGTTGTGCACTGTGAGGGTCATGGCAATCGGTACACCGTACTCCGCGCCGGTGCATCTTGCTCTGCAGGAACGATCCGTATACGTACACCTCATCACGAATTTGTCCGTCCGCATAGTAGAGTCCTTCGTCCAGCAGGGCGGGAGCGTAGTGGTCGAAGTAGGAGTCCTCAGGGCGAAAGCCATCGGCCAACTGGGATCGGCGCGAATGGCAGGGAGCGCAGACGTTGATCTGAGCACCTTGCGGCCGGATATCGGTCAAACCTCCGGGGGCCCGGTCACCATTGTTTGCGAACGTAACATGCACCGAACCCGGCCCGTGGCACGCTTCGCAGCCAACATTCACTTCGGCGAAGGTTGTCGCGAAGCTATCGGTAGCCACGGCGTAGTTTTTTTTCACACCCGTCGAATGACAGTCGGCGCACATGCTGTTCCAGTTATACGCGCGACCACTCCAATGTAACGTATCAGTGGAAGTAATCGCTTCTCCGGGCCGAAGATCGAACCAGCGTTGCCCACCCTGGTCTTCGACGCGGGCATCCCAGGCGACGGTAAAAGCTTGTAACTTACCATCGCCGGTATCGAGCAGGTACTGTTGCAGCGGATGAATCCCAAACGTGTATTTGACCGGAAATTCCGTTTCGTGATCGTCGCCGAGGGAGGTCGCGATCGTCAGGCCACCCGCGGCACCTTCATCTTCTGCGAAGAGTGCAGAACCGTTTACCGTTGTAACCGTGGTATTCGAAAAATCACCAACCACGTTGGTCGAAGTCGCTTCGCGCATTGCCTGGTCGTGGTGGGAGTCCTGCCATTTGCCAGCTTCCTCTATATGACAGGACCCACACGCGGCTGATCCAATGTAGCTTGCGATCGTTGGACGCGTCGCAGCGCTTGCCTCGGGATCGACAGTTTCGCCGCACGCGACAAGCAGCGAAGTTGCCAGGATTAAAAGGAGCGTGTAGCTGGAACTTGGACTGGGTGCCTTCATCTGCCAAAGAATAACAAACCGAAGCATAATCGCCCGCTTGTTATGAGCCTGCCAGGCGATCAGTTTCCGCCGGCTATGCCCTCGGCCAACTCCCTTTCCAGCAGGCGTGCGCCTTTCAGGATACCTTCCATCGCGTAGTTGCCTTCATGGCAGGCATATTCATAGACGCGGGTATCCGCTGCCGGCCAGGGATACTCGCCGCTCCACGGGGCCTTCCAGGAACTCGGATCATCAACGGTAAAACTGTAGAGCAGGGTCTCTTCGTCCAGGCGCTGAAAGCGTTCAACGACGTGCAGGTCCCGGCTCGCGCCGTACAGTGAGGGCTGGTCGGGGAAGTTGGTGGTATCCACTACCAGCGTATCGCCTTCCCACCAGCCGATGGAATCCCCCAGCCATTTACGCACCGACTCATCTGGATGCGTGCTGTTCAATCGGATGATGCGCGCATCGTGCACCATTTCGATCAGGATCAATACGTGATCGGGTGTCTGCACGATCCTTTTTAAGTTGTTGTAGAACGTAGGCAACATCGGCGGACCACCGGTGGAGCCGAATCCAATGAGGCAGCGATCGCTCAAGGTCATAAGCTCGGGGTCATCGTAGGGCCCCGGTCCTGCTTGATCGACCCACCAGGCATCACCCTTGTTCTCATGCAGCACCTGGCCGAAGAACTTCGCCATCTTCATACCGGCGAGGGGTGTCATTTCAGGCTGCCGACCGTTCGGCGGATCTGTGATGATCGACGTTCGATACTCGCCATTGATCTTGATCGCCGTGTCGCCGAAGTCGATCCAGAATGAGTTGTAGCCGCCGACGTTACCTGCAGGGCCGGCTGAGCCATCCCCGCCTGCTGGCGGAGCTTCCCGGTTCGGGTCGCTGGCAGCATCAGCAGCCGTTTTGAAGGCCGCCACTTGAGCAGCAGCCTGCAACCCCTCCGCCTCGGTCAGTGTCAGTTTTTCCCCCAGTGCCTCTGGCCGCTGCAACGGAGTGATGGTCGCAATGTCGTAGGTGCCCGTCAGGTCGGGTTTGCCATCGCTGGTGCGCGGAATGTCCGCGTGACTCAAACAGGAAAGGAGCAGCCCCGTGGCCGTTGCTGCAAACAGGATTTGGTTTTTCATCGCAAGTCTCCTTTCGACTTGTTGCGATTTTTCGCTCAACTTTTGCATCATGCGCCTGCGCATTGCCGCTGTCATCCGGCTTGAGAGGCCTCAACCCGGAGATTGATTACCATCAGCCTATCTCGTATAAGTTGTCGAATTGAGGTTAGGTGCTCGTCTCGATGGCAGAATTTACGGATTTTCTCGTAGCAGAGTGGAAAGTCCTTTCTGGTGCACCGCTTACCTTTTTTGTTGGTTGGTTAATTCTCACGGGCGCCGCATATATTTTTCTCCGAAAATTTTTGCTGGATCAAAAGGAAGCCACCATTGAGACCCTTCACGAAAGAATTTCGTGGACGGAAGAGCAGCGTAACTCCTATAAGAACAGAATCGAAGAATTCGAGCGTAGCGCGGCAGCGATCGAGAATACCTCGCCTCACGAACTAAAAGAAAAAGCACTTGAGCTGGTTTCTGAAATCCGTGATTTCCTCGGACGCGCCAGGAGTGAATCAGACCGAATCCATTCTCAGGAATGGCGCGAAAGGAATTCAGTCAACGAGGAAGAAAAGAAGAAGCGGTGGGCTAATTTTACGGAACAGCTAACTCGTCAATCGTCGGAAACAATTCTAGAGTACGACCGTAGATTCAAGGTAGTCGCTCTAGTCATGCGGGATCAGCTTTTGGCAAACCTACCCGACTATTCGGTCACAGAAAGCCCTTCGCTTCACTATGAGCACCCTACAAATCCAATGGGCATGGGCATGGTTGCAGATGATCTCGAAAAGATGGCTAATTCACTATGAGACGCGCACCTGACCAATACCTGCTCATGGCCGAGGCCGTGGGGAAACTTTAACGCCACGGATGACCATTAAAATCACGTAAGGGGCTCATGCTTCCTAAACGGGGACGAACATGGGAATTGGCAAACTTGACCGACTGGGGGCGGCGGCCGCCTTACTTCTGATAGGCTGCACGACTCCCGTCGACATCGACTACTCGGGCCCCGTTGCCCAATGGCCTCAAGCCGGGGCTGCCCGCGGCGGCGGTCACTACTCGGTGCTGACGCAGATCGACAAGACCAACGTCAGCCAACTCGAAATTGCCTGGCAACACAGGTCCGGTGATTTCCGCGCGGGGGGTAACACAATCGACGGCGTGACCGAGGGCGAACCCTTCCAGACTTCTCTGCAGGTCACACCCGTACTGTTCAACGACACACTTTTTTATTGCACCCCCTACAACCGCGTCTTCGCACTGGACCCAAACACGGGAGAAGAGCTGTGGATGTACGATCCTCGAGTAGAAATCGGCGACTTCGCGGGACCCTGTCGCGGCGTAGCCACGTGGACCAGTTCGCAGGTGGGCGAAGGCGAGATCTGCCATCACCGCATCATTACGGGCACCATCGATGCCCGATTGATCGCCTTGGATGCACAAACCGGCAAACCTTGCCTGGATTTTGGTAACTCGGGCACCGTGGACGCTCGGACCGGGCTCGGTGAACACCCCGTGGGGGAATACCGGCTCACGACTCCCGGCGGAATCATCGGTGATCTGATCGTCATCGGCGGTGCCATTTCGGACAACCTGAAAACGACTGTTCCGGGTGGTGTCGTGCGCGCCTATAACCTGAACAACGGCGAACTCGTCTGGTACTGGGACCCCATCCCGCCGAACCAAGTACCGATCCTCGATGGCGACGAGCAGCGCTACCAACGCGGCACCAGCAACGTGTGGTCCTACATCTCTACAGATGAGGATCTGGGGCTCGTTTACGTGCCGACCGGTAACACCTCACCAGACTATTACGGCGGACATCGTGACGGTCTCGACTATTACTCCAGCTCCATCGTTGCATTGGACGCAACCACCGGTGCCGTTCGCTGGCATTTCCAGACGGTCCACCACGACATCTGGGACTACGATCTACCGTCACAACCTACCCTCTTCGACATCGAGATTGCCGGACAGTCGGTGAAGGCTTTGGCGCAAACGACCAAGATGGGCCACATATTCATCCTCGACCGGACGAATGGTGAACCGGTTTTCGGCGTCGAGGAACGCCCGGTACCACAAGGTGCCGTCGCCGGTGATTTTACCGTCCCAACCCAGCCCTTTCCCGTAAAACCACGCGGACTGGTGGACACCGATTTTACGGCAGACGATGTCTGGGGTTTCACACCGTGGGATAAGGGCGCGTGCGAAGACATGATGCAAAACATCCGTAGCGAAGGCCTGTTTACGCCGCCAACGCTGCAAGGGTCAATTCATTACCCGAGTGCAGTTGGTGGCCAGAACTGGGGTGGCCCCGCGGTTGACCCCGAGCGGGGCTTACTATTGGTGAACACGTTGCACATGGCCAGCATCATTCAACTGGTCCCGCGCAGCGAATGCGAGGCCGCGGAAGCTAAACGCTTAGAAGATCCGTTGGGATCGAAATATGCCATGGTGGAAGCCAGCGAAGGCACACCCTATTGCGACGTTCGTTGGATGGGGTTCTTCTCCCCGCTGGAAGTGCCCTGCACGCCACCACCATGGGGGACCTTGGCGGCTATCGATCTAACGTCCGGCGAAGTGGCTTGGCAACGACCGCTCGGAACCACACGGGATCTTGCACCCTTTCCTTTCTGGTTCATCGACGGAGTGCCCAACATGGGCGGCCCAATTACGACCGCATCGGGACTAACATTTATCGCAGCAACAACCGACTTCTTTTTGCGTGCATTCGACAGTGAGACGGGCGAAGAGCTTTGGAAAGGCAGGCTGCCGACAGGCGGCCAAGCTACCCCCATGACCTATCGCACTGGCCCGGGCCAGCGGCAATTCGTGGTGATCGCAGCGGGAGGCCATTGGGCGCTTGGCACGCCCGCTAGCGATCACATTATCGCATTTGCGTTGCCCGACTAATCAACAACTCGCTACAACCCTGATGCCAAGAATCACAGCATTCAGAATAGCTTTGACGACCAGTGTGGTTATTCATGGTGTTATTTTGTTTGTTGTGATCCAGCAGGAATATTCGATCACCCCTGAGATGACGAAGGTCGATGAGACCTTCCTCGTCTCTTTGAGCTCAACTGCCCCCAAAGCAAAACAAATGGAACCGGTGGCAGAATCACTCCCTCAGCTCTCCCAACCTCCGCCAACACCGGAGATTGCGGACATAGAACAACCAGCACCCGTCAATAAGGAACAGGAACCAGTTGTACCCCCGATTATCAAGCCGGTGGAAGTGAAAGAGCCTAGGCTCAATAAATCGGTATCCTCAATGATTACGGCCGCGGTAACGCAGGAGAGAAACGATGCGTTTGACGCGTCTTTGACACCCGGCTGCACCTTGCCCGAACGCGCATCCGAAGTGCGAATTTGTGAGCCCGATGACAGCGACGTCACCGGGCATGGGCCTGCAACTGCGTTCGTAGGAACCTTCAGCAATGCGTTTAGACCTCTTTCCGCAAGAGGCCCTAGTTTTAACGATGACATGGCCATGGTTGAAGGCCTGATGCGAAGGCAGGAGGAATTGGCAAGCATGAACCCGGCAGAGGGGCTCGAAGCCGCGTTTGTCGCCCAGGAACGCAGGGATATCGCAGAGCAGATACTTCGTATCGACCGTAGGTACCAACAAGTCAATCTGTTGAGGTTAATCCCCATCGGCGTAAAAGTGGTAACAAGATTGTGGGAAGCGTCGAAGTCTAAGAACTGAAGGACACTAGATTACATCTACGTCCACTTTACCTGGCTTGGACTTTGTAACGCTTGCGATTTAACCGAGAGTACAATGGGCTAATAAAATCCACAGGTAAGGACCATGCAACTAGCCGACGCTGATCTCTTAAGAACCCAGGCTTATGTAAATGGGGAGTGGATTGATGCCGATGACGGCGAGACTACGCCGATCATCAATCCCGCGAATGGAAATTCGATTGCGCAAGTAGCCAGATGTGGAACAGTAGAAACCCAACGCGCCATAACCGCAGCAGCTCGAGCGCAAGAGGAGTGGCGCGCACGCACCGCAAAAGATAGGGCACAATTCCTGCGCCGATGGTTTGATCTGATGATGCTCCATCAGGATGATTTGGCAGTCATCATGACGGCAGAACAGGGTAAACCTCTGGCGGAGTCGCGCGGGGAGATTGCTTATGGCGCGAGCTTTGTCGAATGGTTTGGCGAGGAGGCCAAACGGATATACGGAGACACAATTCCAGGCCCATCCGCAGATAGACGAATCGTGTGTATTAAACAACCTGTTGGAGTTGTTGCCTGTATTACGCCATGGAACTTTCCCAACGCGATGCTCACCCGCAAGATTGCCCCTGCCCTGGCGACCGGCTGCACAGTCGTTTGCAAACCTGCTAACTCAACGCCGCTCTCCGCGCTCGCTATTGCGGTGCTTGCCGAGCGAGCCGATATTCCACCTGGCGTCATCAATATCGTGATGGGCAAAACCAGTGAGATTGGCGCCGAGATGACGAGCAATCCAATTGTTCGCAAACTCACCTTTACTGGTTCGACAGAAGTTGGCAAACAACTCATCCAGGCGTGTGCTGGAACAGTAAAACGTACGTCCATGGAGCTTGGAGGCAATGCGCCGTTCATCGTCTTCGACGATGCGGATCTGGATGCGGCGGTGCGTGGCGCTATGGTATCGAAGTACCGGAATGCAGGGCAAACCTGCGTTTGTTCGAATCGAATTCTGGTGCAGTCGGGAATATATGATGCGTTTGCGGCGAAACTCGCAGAGGCGGTTGCGCAGCTCAAGGTGGGAGACGGCGCGGATGAGGGAACGACCATCGGACCGCTCATCGACCTGAACGCGGCAAACTCTGTGCTCAGTATGATAGACGACGCTGTGAGTAGCGGGGCGAAATTAATTGCAGGTGGTAAACGTGCGGCCAACGGAGAGTGTTTTGTGGAGCCAACCGTGCTCACAGATGTTACCCCATCGATGCGTGTCTTCCGCGAAGAGATTTTTGGACCGGTTGCGCCGCTCATGGCGTTCGAAACCGAAGCGGAAGCGATTCAGCTTGCCAACGATACCGAGTTCGGTCTGGCTGCCTATTTTTACACACGCGATATCGGTCGCATATGGCGGGTAGCCGAGGGTATCGATTACGGCATCGTCGGTATCAATGAAGGCATCATCTCCAATGAGATGGCGCCTTTCGGGGGCATGAAGGAATCCGGTGGGGGCCGCGAAGGCTCCAAGTACGGTATGGATGAATACCTGGAGATCAAATATCTCTGTATGGGTGGCATCGATAGCTGAGTGGTTCTCGAGGGTAACTCAATGAGCAGGTATAGCTTGGACAGTCTCGAGCGTACGCACCTAGCCGATCAGGGTTACGTGTTGCGCGAAGCTGTTTTCTCTGCAAAGGAAGTTGCATCCATTGCAAAAAGCTGTGAAGCCGTGCTTGCACGTGCGGCGAGCGGCCCTCCGACACGTAAAATTCAGATGGGTAAATATCTGTTCGAAATCAATCCCGATCTCGTGACGGTGATAAAATGGGAGCCGGAATATCCGGACCAGTTGCAGGGCCTCGAACCGTTTGCACATTTTGACTCCGCTCTCGATGCGTGGGGGAAAGATCCGCGATTCGTGGATCCAATGCGAGATATTCTGGACACGCCTGACCCTTCGCTTTTTACCGAGAAGTTAAACGTCAAACGTGCCCACGTTGGTGGCGCGATCTTCTTACATCAGGATCGGCCTTATTGGGTCGAAAACTCGGAAAACGCGGATGAGATTGCCACCGCTGTGTTGTTCCTCGATGACGCCACTCGTATCAATGGGTGTCTGGAAGTTGTCCCTGGCAGTCATCTAACTGCGCTTGCGAAAGGTCGTGAAATAGAAGGATTTGGCAGCTTCGAAATGGACCCTGATCATTTCGACACCGAACAGTTGGTTGCACTGGAAGTTTGTGCCGGGAGCGTTGTATTTTTTGGACCCAGGTTGGTGCATCGGTCGCTGCCGAATACGACCGAATGCGACCGGCGGACACTGTTATACAGCTATCAGCCTGCGGGCCGTGCGACGTCCTCGGAGTTTCTCGCGCGGATGCTTGGCGCAAGGGTAGGCGAGCGTCTTTAAAGTTCATGTTTTATCCAACATGCAGTGACGAACAGCTTCGGTTTTTTCGAGATAACGGCTATTTAGTTGTAGAAGACGCGGTCGCTTCTAACGATGTGACTGAGGTGCGCGAACATTGCGACGTGATCGTTGAAAAACGCCATAAACTCGCATTCGATTGGGCGTGGGAAAAAGGCACGTCGCGCGAGGAGCGCAAGTTCCGGATTGTGCAAGGCAGCCCATCGCACATCTGGCCGGAAATCAACGATATGCGGTTTCGTCAGTGGATGATCGGCTTTGCCGCGGATCTTCTCGGAAAACCCGTTGAATTCTGGTACGACCAGTATCTCGCGAAACCGCCTCATGAGGGTGCCGAAACATACTGGCACCAGGATGAAGGGTACTGGGGCCGGAACCTGTTTGAGCGAGGTATCACTTGCTGGCTGCCGTTGCACGATGTGAACGCCGCGAACGGCTGTATGCACTTCATTGCAGGCGGACATCGCGATGGCGTGCTCGAGCATTTTCAGCCGTCTCATATCCAGAGCGATCTACTGTATTGTGAGCCGGACGTCAGTCGGTCGGTGGGTTGCCCCATCTCGGTTGGCAGTGTGACGTTCCATCACGGCAAAACGCCGCATATGACACCACCGAACAAAACGGGCGACTGGCGGCGCGCAGTTACCACCCACATGCGGGTTGTCGGTAGTGACGGCGAAGGCGACCACTACCCGTGGAAGGTCTACGTCAACCAGTTTACGGGGGTTCGCACCATCCCACCGTCACGCTGATTTTGTCAGTGATACCGGGATAGTTTCTGTTCGAGAAGGAGTCCGATGATCCCCAAAGTTACCATCACAATACCGATAAAAATCACCAGTTTGCTCTGCCAGGGGACTATTTTCGAAGTGCGGGTGAGGTAATAGCTCCTGGAGCCACCGGCAACTTTCTGGCTATAAATGTCTCCGCGGAAGTCGCTGACCACCATGTACTGCTCATTGAGCCTCGCTTTGATTGAATCGACAAACATAGCCCCTTCTTTCGTCCCCGCTGTACTAGGTATCGACCGTTCCGGGTGTTCAAAAATTTCTTTTGACTCTCCTTCCACAACAACACCAGGTGAGAAGTACTGGTAGATCATGTTCGAAAAAAACAGGTTGACGCTACCCGCGTAAATAAAGCCGGCTCCCAATGCCACGAGAACGGCTGAACCCAACAGCCAACGTTTTCGGTTCCCGATGATCAGCAGCTTCTGCTGTTGATAATGGTCGGCAACCTCCGACAGTTGCCGTAGCTGATTCTTGCTAGTGGGATCCAGCTCATCGACGATATCGGCAACTCCCAGTTCGAACACCTCGAGTATTCGGACAAAGGTGTCTCTGGATGGCAGTGACTTGTCATTCTCCAACTTCGACAGGTAGGACTGCTCGATTCCAATTGCCTCTGCCATCTCAGGCTGAGTCATGCCTTTCTCGTTGCGGAGCTCTCTGAGTTTTTCACCAAATTTCACTAAGGTTACCTTTTGACTCGAACTGGCGACATTCTTTGATATTCATTGGTGCATAGGAAGGTGAATATCCGCGAATATTGGCGAATAGTGGTGCATAAAACCCTTGTAACACAAAGGCGGACGGTTCTCAGAGTCTAATAGTCGCGATTGGGACCTCAACCATTATGGATTTGTGGCATCTCCCCAATATCACCTGCCTGACTCGTTTTGGATTGTTGACGATCCTGTAAAACGCTTCGATGTAGGAAATTGAGGTCTTCTTTTTACGTTCAGGCAAGTAGAGAGACGCCTGGAACAGATCGAGAATTTCGGCCTTTTTGTCATTGAATAATTTGATGTTCTCGTCGAGGAAGTTGTTGTTCCGGCAATAACCGCGGTAACGGCGATCCCGGATGGTTTTGAGTCCCATTTTAATGTCGGGTTTCGCGTACTTCGCGTTGACGAGTCCTGAGAGATCAAAGTCGTATGGAATGGACAATAGTTTGTCGCCTTCCTCGAAAAGTTTGTAGTTGTGACAACACTCATTGGTTTTGATCGACGTTGCCGACCAATCCACGTTTCCGATCAACAGCTGGAACAGACTGGTCTGATTGAGATGAGAACTGTCGAGGACAACGGCAGACGTTTGATCAATTTCAAGGTGTGTGGCGCCCAACCGGTTGGCCAGACGTTTTTTGTGTTCGATAAAAAAAGCCAGGTTGCTTCTTGCTTTAGCGGTGTCGGTATCCTGATAGGTGATTCTTGCCAGGCGGACGTTAAAACTTCGCGGAGTGATCTCGTTGAGAATCCTGTAGGCGAGGTATTCACGTACCAGATAGGACTCATAGGCTTTGTTGTAGGGATCACACTGCACAACCAGTTTTAGCCTCGTCTGGTTCTCAAAAATCGACCCTTCCGCTTGTTCCTCATCAAACAAAATTCTCAGAGGCGGGGATTTGCAGACAGTCCTTTTTCGACGGTTTTTCCCACGAGCCTCGACTTGGACGTCCAGATTGACCGTTTCATCATCAATTCGGAAGCTGAATCTGGCTGGATAGCTGATTGATCTGTCGCGCTTCCTGTTAATCATTTTTATCGGCGCGTGTAGGGTCAATTCGAGCAACTCGTGTGTCTCAAATAGTGGGTCGTTGCCATCAGCCATGGCGGATTGGGCAATCACAATTCCCGTCATTGAGACAACGCGCATCAACGTATGCCAGACCCCTCGGCAGGGCAAAACATGCGACCAAAACGATGTCTGGCTGCTGAAAGTCAGTTTTAACCTCCTTCTTATAGAGTGCAAATTGTGACTTCTACACGTCAAATTGGCCGCCGTCGTAGTTCAGTAGCTACTCGTTACATTCCACGATGGTCCAAGCCGAGGCTCACATCCAGGAACGATTGGTGGATTCTGTTTCGAACAGACAGTAGTTGATGACCCCACGCACCACTTGGTCGGGCAGGAAAGGTACTGACACTTTACTGGATGCGACGGTGATACTGATCGAACTCAGTTCGTGGCGTTTCATCAATGGTGTTCGCGAGCGTTCGACTTCCTGAATCTTGAACGCAGGAATCAGAATATGATCCACACCGAGTACACCCTTGCGTACCACAACCAGTCCATCGTTGATCGCCAGACCCCAGCGTTTGTAACTCATATACAGTAGGAACACGTGGATCGTCAGTATCGGCAGCAAGCCAAGCACCCAGACGAAATCGAGTGGCATCAGGATGGAAAAAAAGACGATACTGATGGTGAGGTAACAAACCGTGGTGATCGCCGCAAGCTTTTTGAAGTAGCGATGGCTGATCGGGGTAAATTCGAGCGCCTCGAGACGTTCAGCCGAGAGCGCTTCGTTGGTTAGTTGATCGGTGTGAATGGCTTCGACCGACGGCACCAGAATCTGTTTGTCCGATCCCATGCCCACCGCTTGACGAGGGCCATATGAGATCTGCTCGAAAACGACATTCATTCTTCCAAGTACCATGTCGAGCCAATCCCGGCGCACCCGCACCGCTTGAATACGCGATTTTTTCATGTTGATTTCGTGATGAGTCAGCAACCCGCGGCGAACCATGAAAGCGTCATCGGAAGTGTGCAGTTCGTAGTTGTAATAGGAAAAAATCGATCCGAGGACGGATAGACCAGCAACGATCATGATCGCCATCATGATTGCGCTGAACCCAAGTAGAACAAGTGCGATTGCCCCCTGGTCAGACACGAAGCCACCAAAATCAAGGCCTAAACTCGCGATGTAGGTGTTGATGTTGTCCGCCGCCTGTCCGTATACGGCACCGAGGGCACCTAAAATGATCCAAGCACGGTTGTTGGTGAGCCCGTGAAGTACCAGATCCGGAAGGCTTCTGGTAAGCATCAGCTTCCACGGCGGTGGCGAAACCTCTTCGTTTAAGCCGGATTCCGAAAATACTTCTGCAGCTGATTTCGCTACCGATTTTGATAACCGATTGTGTCTGTGGATCTGCTCGCGTATCTGCTCTCCCTGTTCCAGTTCAAGTGCGGCCAGAAAGACTTCTTCAGATGCAGAGCCGGCACCGTCTATTTTTACCGTAACGAGACCCAATGGCCGAAAGTAGAACGGGTGTTCGAAATTGACGTTCTGAATGCGATGAAACGGCAGATTGAGCTGTTTTTTCGAGAAAACCCCCTCCCTGACCTGAACACTCTCGTTGTGAATCAGGTAGGAAAAAAACAAATACCTCAACGCTGCGGACAGCACAATCAAGGCAAAGATCCCGGCTACGATGGCCATCGCTACTACCACGCTGTTCGTCTGATACAGGCCGAAAGCCATCGGCACGATCGCATAGGCATTGCTGACCAGTTGCAGGATAGTATGTGCACTGAAGTGGAGAATCGCCCAGGGTGACAGCCGCACGAAGTCGGCACTGACTTTTGAGTCGGCACCTGATTTTAAGCCGTCGTTTACCTTGTTGATCGAGGCGTCATTCAAGGTCAGCTCCGCTCCATCTGCAGAACATAACGTCGTATCCGGGCCGCAGTAATCAGCCGCAGTCCGGGAATCGTAAAGGTCGCTCCGCTGGTCCCGGCGCTGAAGAGACTGATGTTGGCGAGACCTATCCGTTTTTCCAGGGGGCCACGGGTCAATTCCACGTGTTGGATGCGTCTGATCGGTTGAATAACTTCTTTCTGCCAGAACAACCCAGACTTCAACACAAGGTCGTGATCGCGGATTGAATATTTGATCGCGCGTTTTGCCTTGAATACGTACAACGGAAAGATTGCCATGAACAACAGCACCGGTCCCCAGATAGACGAAGCCTGTTCCTTGAGCTGTTCTGGGATTTCTGCCAACCACCAGATCGTGATACCCATTCCAGCGATTAGGCACTCGACTAACACCACGACTAGACACACCAGACGCGCATACGACGGGTCGAGGTTGCTGAACTCGATGTTCTCGAATGTTGGCAGATCGGAAAGAGTCACCTGAAGATTACTAAACGGCATCAAAGGACCTTGGATTGTTACAGGGTCCAGTCTATCAGCTAACCCGGTAGGAGCGACCTCAGGGTCAAATCCTTGATATGCTCGCACACGTCATGTCGAACATAAAATATTGGGAGGTTGCGGATGGCTCCAGTTCCTGAGGGAGGTACGGTCGCGGTTACAGGTAGTGCTGGTTTCATCGGAGGCTGGGTTGTGCGACTTGCGTTGGACAAGGGTTATCGCGTGCGTGCATGCGTCCGTGACGCGAATGATCCGGCAAGAACCACGTTTCTCAAAGAAATGCCGGGGTATGCTTCGGGGAGGCTTACCCTCCATGAAGCTGATCTGGACAATGCAGGGAGTTTCGACGAGATATTCAAGGGATGCCAGGGTGTGTGCCATGTTTCCCACGTGAGCAATTACGATGACCATGACTACGTCAAAATGGTTTGCGACCACATCATCGAAAGTATCAACCAGTCAGGCTCAGTCAGTCGCGTTATTGTCACCTCCAGCATTGCGGCGGTCATATCTGAAATGGATTTGCAGGAGCTCGTGAGGCGACCTGTTTGTGACGAAGATCGATACCCGGACGAACAGAATCCGAAAAGAACAATAGAAAGAGGGCAAGGCTACTCAATGGGTAAACTCATCGCCCAACGCACTTTCTCTGAAGCAGCGCAGCTGAGCGGCAACTGGGACGCAATCACCTGCTGTCCGGCCGACAATGTCGGCCCTATCCAGTCTCCACATCAGAAAGACATGGGACCCTGGCAGCATATCATTGAGATGATGTTGTTAGGCAAGTACTACCAGACCGGCGTTTACAGGCCATGGATGACGGTAGACGTCCGCGACGATGCGGCAAGTCACATCGGGTTGCTCGAGAGTGATCAAGTGAAAAATGGGGAGCGATACATCGCCTGGTCCACCGACACCCGTAACGTGGAAGATAT
>SMUY01066912.1_pt1 | contig 14316 bp, 8 predicted proteins | sample 2456441 | NCBI WGS metagenome assembly SMUY01 (sample SAMN11095931, study PRJNA526329) | marine sediment metagenome | biome: Marine sediment; feature: Surficial sediment; material: Deep marine sediment; isolation source: Hadal surficial sediment | place: Pacific Ocean | collected 2014-11 | depth 0-1...
CTCGTCCTCCACGTCGGTCAACCGCAGGTCGCCAGCGAGGCCGTGCTTGCCCGGATCGACCTCCTCGGGGCTGAGGATCTGGAGGCAGAAGGTGTCGTAGCCGCCGCCGGCGAGGTACCGCAGGCCCTTCTCGTAGCCCTCCTTGAACATGAAGTCGGAGAGGATCACCATCAAGCCCTTGCCCTGGCGGCCCAGGGCGATGGTCCGCATCGCCTCCCCGAAGGCGCCGGCCCCGCCGGTGTCAAGGCCCAGGATCCACTCCCCCATCTCCCGGGTCCGGCGCCGGCCCCGGAGGTTCGAGAGCGGCCGCACGCCCTCGCTGTCGAAGGCGTAGAGGGTTACCCGGTTGTGGTTGGAGAGAGCGATGTAGCCGAGGGCCATGGCCAGCCGCTGGCAAAAATAGAACTTGCTCGGGTTGCCCCAGTTCATCGACGCGCTGCTGTCGATGGCGATGAGCACCGAGAGGTCCTCCTCCTCGAGGAACATCTTGAGGAAGAGCTTGTCGAGCCTCGCGTAGATGTTCCAGTCCACGAAGCGCAGGTCGTCGCCGTGGGCGTAGTGGCGGTAGTCGGCGAACTCGACGCTCACACCCCGCCTCTTGCTCCGCCGCTCGCCCTGGAGCTTGCCGGCGAAGATCTTGCGGGACATCACGTCCACCTGGTCGAGCTTGGCCATCAGCTCGCTGTCGATGAGCTCATCGACGCGCTTGGGTCGGCTCTCGGTTGTAACCCCGAAGTCGGGCACTATTGCTCCCGGGGAACATATTCCAGCAGTCGCTCGATGATAGCGTCGGTGGTCACGCCGTCGGCCTCGGCTTCGAAGCTCCGGATCGTGCGGTGGCGAAACGCCGGGACGGCGGCAGTCTCCACGTCGTGGAAGGCGATCGCGTACCGGCCGTCGATCAGCGCCATTACCTTGGCGGCGCAGATCAGGGCCTGGGCACCGCGGGGGCTTACGCCCACCGAGATGTACTTGTCGGTCTTGGGGTCGGCGAAGGGACTGCCGGGGTGGGTCGAGAGGGTGAGACGAACGGCGAAGCTCTGCACGTGCGGAGCCACCACGATCCGCCGCGCCAGCCGCTGGGCCCGGAGGATGGTCTCGCCGTCGAGGATCGGCTCGACGGTCGCCTCGACGTCGGCGGTCGTGCGGTTGACGATCTCGTTCATCTCGCCCCGCGTCGCGTAGGGAACGATGATCTTGAAGAAGAACCGGTCGAGCTGCGCCTCCGGCAGCGGGTAGGTGCCCTCCTGCTCGATGGGGTTCTGGGTGGCCATGACGAAGAACGGCTTGTCGAGCACGTAGGTCTTGCCGTCCACGGTCACCGTGCGCTCCTGCATTACTTCGAGCAGAGCCGACTGGCTCTTGGGCGTGGCCCGGTTCACCTCGTCGGCCAGCAGCAACTGGCTGAAGACCGGCCCGCGCTTGAAGCTGAATATCCGGCGGCCGGTGACGGCGTCGTCCAGCACCACGCTGGTGCCGGTGATGTCCGCCGGCATGAGGTCGGGCGTGAACTGGATGCGCGCGAACGGCAGGCTCAGGGCCCGCCCGAGCGTGCGCACCAGGAGCGTCTTGCCGAGGCCGGGCACCCCTTCGAGCAGGACGTGGCCGTTGGCGAAGAGGGCGACGAGCGTTTGCTCGAGGATCTCCTCCTGGCCGACGATCACCTTGGCGATCTCCGACCGCAGCGCCCCGAAGACCTCGCGGAAGGTGGCGCACGCCCTCTTGACCGACTCGATGTCCTCGAACGCGGTCACGAGATGCCCGAACGCCGCGACCTCAGGCATCGGGGCCGCCCTTGCCCAAATCGTCCACCTGCCCCCGCGCCCGGCGCTTGGCCGCGAGCAATCGCGAGGTGTAGTCGCCCTCGTCCTCGGTCGGATCAGGCTCGGCATCCGGCTCGGCGCGGGTCACCGCGGCGGGGCCGTCGCGGTGGTCGCGGGGCCCTTCCCGGCCCACGTCGATGGCCACCCCGAGATCGGACTCGTCGGCCTCGAACCGGGCTCGGGCGTCGGCCGGCTCGAGCGGGCCGGCGGCGTCAGCCTGGCGGTGGGCGACGCGGGCCCGGGTGCGCTTCCACGCCGCGACCGTGTCGGTGGTGGCCTCCCCCCGCCGCCCGACGGCCTTGCCCACCAGGGCCATCAACCGCCGGGGGTCGATCGACACCCGCCGGGCCCCGACGTCGAGCACGAAGAGCACCGCCGCGATGATCGCCAAGAGGTCCCAGATCCGCTTGTGGCTCCGCGGCACCTCCAGGCCCTGGCGGTCGAAGAGATTGACGAGGGCGGGGTCGGAGCCGGTGAGCACCCGCCCGCCGGTCCGCTCGGCCAGCTGTGCCAGAAGGGCTGCGTTGTGCTTGATCGCCCGAAACTCGCGCGAGTATGGCACGCTCACCGCCGCCTGGAGGTTGCCCTGCAGCGGCGCGTCAGGTGAGCCGCCCGCGTAGTTGACGTTGATGAGGTAGGCGCCGGCGTCGTCGACCCGGAACTCGCCGCGGTAGCGCCCCGGTCCGATCTGCTGGAGCGCGAGCGGCGTGGCGGTCGAATCGGGCCGGAGCACCACCGCTCTCGTCCGCAGGAAGTTCATGAACGACGCGTCGGCGTCGAGGGCCTCGATCTCCACCACCGCCACGTCGCCCTCGAGCCGGGTGTTGACGATCATGTTAGCCGGCGAGCTGGGGCGCATGACCCATCGGATCGACTGCTCCCAGAACGAGCGGAACTGCGCCCACCCCGCCCAGCGGCTGCCCCACTTGCCCGTCAGGTCGGAGGTGTACGCGATCGACTTGCCGAGTCCGTAGTTCCAGTAGGCGTAGATCGGGTCGTCCCCCTCCGACGTGCGGTTGACGATCGGAATCTGGCTCAGGCCCTCGCGGGCGGCGGTCAGCACGTACCCGTCGATGCTCGGCACCGCCGCGAAGCCTTCGGTGGGCCCGGGCAGGCGGCTCACCACCTGCGGATGGTAGAGGTCTTCCTGGATGAGCGAACGCGAGACGATCTGCGCCTCCTTGATGAAGATCTTGGGGAGGTTCTTGGGGTTGGTGATCCGGTAGAACCGCCCCCCCGTCTTGTTGGCCACCACCTTCATCGTGCCGGATCCGCCGTGGCCGGCGACCATGACCGTGGTGACCGTGATCTTGGCGTTGACGTAGTCGTCGAGCAGCTTGGCTCGCGGCGGGGAGGGATCGCCATCGGAGATGATGATGACGTGCCTCTGCCCGGCCCGCAGCCCCTTGAGCCCGTCGAAGGCCAGCTGCATCGAGTCCTGGAAGCTGGGCATGTCGCCGACGGTCATCTGCTTGGCGGCGGCGATCGCCGCGCTCTTGTCGCCGACCTGATTCATCGGGAACGCCCAGGAAGCGTTGAGCTTGTTGAACTGGACGTTGTTCCAGTTGTATTCGATGATGCCCACGTAATCGAGACGGCTGAGCGCCTCGATGGCCGAGATGGCCACCCGCTGGCCCCAGTAGTTGCCCTGGGGCATCTCGCAGGAGTGCATGATCAGGGCCAGCGCCCCCCGCGGCATCTGGCGGGTCTGGGGCGGGTCGAGCTTGACCGGCAGCACCTTGGAGACCTCCGAGTCGATCCAGCCGCCGGCCCCGAACGATTGCGGCCCACCCACCATCACCAGGCCGCCGCCGAGATCGTGCACGTAGGCGTGGAGCATCCGGTCCTGGTCGTCGTCGAAGGCCCAGCGGGCGACGTTGGGAAGGATCACGGCGTCGTACCCGCTCAGGTACACCAGCCCCCCCACGAGCGCCTCCGGCCTCTGGCGATCGACGGTGATGTCGCTCTCGATCAGGGCCTGTACGAGGTAGTCGGCGTCGCCCGTCTCCTCGTCGATCACGAGCACCTTGCCCTCGCCGCCCACGAAGGTCACCGCCACCGCGGAGTTGTTGCGGTCGATCACGTCCGACCCGGGCACGTCGGGCTCGAAGGTGGCGTTGAACTGCTGCGGACCGGACTCGTCGAGGCTGATGGTGACGGGAATGACCTTCACCCCGGGCTCGAGGTCAATGCGCAACCCGGTGCCCGGCGCGTCGCCGTTGAGATCGAGCGGCGCGCCGTTCATGCTCAGCAGGATCGTTCCGGACGCCTCGGATTGGCTTCTCAGGACGAGCTTGATGTTCACCGACTGGCCCTTGCGGGCCCGCGCCGGAGCCACGATGCGATCGAAGATGACCTCGTTGGCGTGCTCGTACTCGAGGACGAGCACGTCGATCTTGATGCCGTTGGCCTGCGCCACCTCCGCGGCCGCAAGCACCGACTCGACCGTCTCGTTGCCGTCGGAGGCGAGGACGATCCGGTTGGCGGTGTCGTTGGGCATGATGGCCAGGGCCAGGCGCACCCCGGCGGCAAGGTTGGTGGCGGTCAGGTCGGCCGGCTCCTGCCCGGCGGTGACCACCGAGTAGCGATCGGGCAGGGCCGCAATGTTGGCGTCCTTGGCCACGGTCACCACGGCGATCCGGTCCTCGCGGTTGCGATTTGCCTCGGCGGCCTGCCGCAGGAACTCCACCGAGTGCTTCTTGAGCGGCAGCGGGATCGACTGGCTGCGATCGAGCAGGATGGTGACGGTCAGGCCCTCGCCGCGCTTCTGCCAGCTCGGGTGAGCCAAGGCCATCGTCAAGAGCGCGATCACGATCACCCGCAGCGCGAAGGTGAGGTACGCCCTGGTGGGCGAGAGGCCGCCGATGGACCGGCGGCTTATCAAGAAGACCGGCACGATCAGGAGCAGCAGCAGCAGAAAGATCGGCTCTTCGAAACGAATCGGCAGATTTGCGAAGTTCATTCTGAAGCGCTCCGTACGGCCCTCCGGGCCGACACTCGCTCCTTTGGGCTCCGCGGCGTATCAAAAGCCGCTCCGCCCGGCCGCGCACACGCGGGCCGGGTGTCCCCCCCCCTCATCGAGGTCTACGAATCACCTGCACCCGGTTGTTTCCCGAATCGAGCACGAAGATCAGCTCCCCGGTGCCGTCTATCCCCCAAGGGTATTGCAGCTGGCCCTCCCGGGGGCCGACGCGGCCAAAGAGCCCCAGACATTCTCCCTCGGGCGAGAGCCGCTGGATGCGGTTGTTGCCGAACTCGCAGACCAGGAGCGACCCGTCGGGCAGGAGCATCAGGTCGTAGGGATAGCTCAGCTCCCCGCGGCCGCGACCCGGTCCTCCCAGGACCCGAAGGGTCGTGCCCTCGGGGTCGACCACCACGATGCGGTGGTTGCAGGCGTCGGCGACGTACAGCTCGGTCTTGGAGGGGTTAAAGACGAGCGACTGGGGGCGGTCGAACTGCCCCACCTCGAGGCCGGGTGACCCGAAGCCGAAGAGGTGCTCCCCTTCGGCGGTAAAGACCTGGATGCGGTCGTTGCCCCCGTACTCGGAGACGTAGAGCCGGCCTCCGGGGCCGAACTCGACGTCGGTAGGGAAGATGAACTGGCCCGGCCCCTCGCCGTACTCGCCGAAGCGCATCAGCTCGGTGCCGTCGCGGTCGTAGGCAATGACCCGGAAGTAGTGGGTGTCGGCCACGAAGACGCGCCCGTCGGGGGCGACGTTGAGCCCCGTCGGCTTGCCGTTCTCCTTCCTGGGCGTCCGCCACTGGACCTGCGGCTCCCCCTCGAAGCTGAACCGCTGCACGCGGGCTGATTTGTCGACGATGTAGACGAACTCGCGCTGGCGATCGACGGCGATCCCCCGCGGGTAGTTGAACTGCCCGAGCGCCTGGCCCGGAGAGCCGAAGACCAGCAGTGGCCGCAGCGGCTCGGCCTGGTTGGGATCGTCCGGCACGCAGCCGGCGGTCCCGAGCAGGACCACCACGCCGAGAGCCAGGGCCCCCGCGGTCACCGCGCCCGATCGCGAGACGCGCCGCAGCCACCACCACCCTCCGGTCACCACGAGCGCCGCGCCCGCCGCCGCGGCCACCAGGACCAGCACCGAGAGCATGACCGTGTAGGGCCGCTGATAGTGCATGGCGTTGAGCACCGCCAGAGCGAGCGGGTCCGAACCCGGCGGGTGCAGCCGGGCGGTCACCGGTATCTCGCCCAGGGCGAGCACCGCGATCACCGCGCCGGAGCCGAGCCCCGCCGCGAGCATTCGCGGCCAGGCACAGATCATCAGGCCCAGCCACGTCTCGGCTCCGTCGAGGCGGCGCAGATCGCCCTGTGTCCTTGGCTCCTGCGCGATCAGCCACCGGCCGAACAGGGCCGCCACGAATCCGAAGCGCGCGAGGTACCCGATCACCAGGACCGCTTGGCTGCTGTAGATCACCTCGGCGGTAACCCCCGTGTTGTAGGCCGCTTCGACCGCGACCCCGACAATCGTACCGGGCACCGCCGCGGCCAGAAGCCAGCCGAGGGCCTGGGCGTGCCCGACCGCCCGCACCCAGCGCCGGGGGTCCTGCCACAAGCCCGCCAGGCCGATCGCCACCACCGCCCCGACCCCGCCGCAGAGAAGCGCCAGGGCCACCGTGTTGAGGAGCGCCCCGCCATAAAAGGCCCAGAAGGTGCCGCTCTTCCGCACGCCGGCGAGGCCGACCAGAAGCAGGACGAGCGGGATCACCACCGAGAGCACCCAGATCAGAGCGGTGGCCCCGATGGTGACCCGGCTCGCGCGACCGGCGCGCGTCGGTGCCCGCTCGGGCCGGCCCGCGATCAGGAACCACACCGCCGCCGCCCCCAGACCCCCGATCAGGACCGCCGGCGCGGCTGCCGCGAGAACGTCGCGGGCGTTGGCCCCTAGCGCCGCCACCGCCCGCAGCTCGTTGGCGAACGTGAACACCTCGGCCAGGTCGAAGCAGGTGGTGTTGTTGAAGGCGGCCACGAAGGCGATCAGACCTCCGATCGCAAGCCCCCGGCCGTCGTTCCGCGCCCGATCGACGAGCCGGGTCACCGCGCCCGCGCCGTCGAGACGCAAGAGCTCCTCGCGCTCGGCCGGAACCGCCGCGACGCATCCCGCCACGCACCACGCGACCAGCGGCCACGACCACAGGACCAGCGCCAGAAAAAGCGTCGCGTGGCGCATGAGCCCGACGCGGCCGGTCTCGATGACGAAGCGCCCCAGGGCCGAATCCGCCGGCCACGCCTGCCACCAGCACCAGAAGACCACGTAGGCGGGCACACAGATAGGCACGAGCATCGCGGTGGCGATGGGCAGATAGCCGCGCCCCTGCAGCGCCCGTCCCAGTAGCCGGCCCGGCGCCCAACCGACGACCACGGCCCCCACCGCCACCGCGAGCGCCCAGCCCAGACTCGTCGCGAGAAGCGTCCCGGCCCCGCGGACGTCGACGTCGCTTCGCGGCATTCGGCCCATCGCGACCACGGCGGCCACGGCGGGATAGCCCACTGAAGCGACCCAGATCACCAGGGCCGCCCCCGGGAGTGCCCAGACGCTACCGCGCATCGGCGGCGTCTTCCTTGCGCAGGTAGCGCATCGCCAGCCGCACCGCGTCGACCCGCATCGCCGCGGCCAAGGCGTAGTTGACCTCGAGTGGATCGGGGACGGCGTATTCGGGGTAGTCATCCCCGAGACCGGGGCGCAGGGGAATGTTGTGCGAGACCGACTCGGCGAGCATGCGCTCCACCCGCTCCGAGAGCAGAAAGTCGATGAAGCGCCGCGCGCCCTCGGGGTTGGGTCCGCCCTTGACCCGAGCGACCGTGTTGGGGATGAGCAGCGTGCCGATCCCCGAATCGGCGGCGCTGGTGCTGTGATCGGGATAGACCAGCCGGACCCGGCGGCCCTGGGCCATGGCCGCCCACACGTCGTCGGTGTCGGTCATCCCGGCGTCGGCCTCGCCGCTGGCCACCGCCCGCACCACGCCGGCGTTGCCGCTGGGCAGGAGGCGGATCTGGTTGTGGGCCAGACCCATCAGGAAGGCGGTGTAGATGCCGGGCTGGAACTCGCGATCCCAATACGCTTTCATCACCCCGAGATGACCGCCGGTGGTGCCGAACCGGGGGTCGGCCATGACCAGCCGTCCCTTCCAGTGATCGTCGGTGAGGTCCATCCATGTCCGGGGCAGCTCTTCGGGGCTGACCCGCGACGGCGCGTACACGATCACCCGGGCCCGGGCCCCGAACGCGTACCAGCGATGCTGCCGGTCACGCCAGGTGGCCGGCCAGTCCGCGGTCGACTCGGAGCGGTGCTCGGCGAGGAGCGACTCCTGGGCGAGCCCGATGGTCATGAAGATCTCCGACGACCAGAAGACGTCCGCCTGGGGATGATTGGCCTCGGCCCGCAGCCGCTCCACGAGGCCGGTGGTCTTCTTCGCCTCCGTGTCGCCGACGAGCTTCACGCGAATGCCCGTCTCGTCCTCGAAGGCGACGATGACCTCCCGCGCGAGGTACTCGTCCGCCGAGACGTAGACGACGACCGGCGGGTCGGCGCCACGGGAGCAAGCCGCGGACACGAACACAAGAAAGATGACCAGCAAACGGCCCGGCCGGCGGGGGGGCGTCGACGAGCGACGAGCGACGATATGACCTCGGTTACGCACAGACCGGGTGGCGGCTCGAGGATGGGTCCGGAGGATCAGCCGTCCGACTCGGGTTCATCGGCCGGCTCGTCGGGCTTCGGGGACGACTCCGTCGGCGTGATCCGCGCGTCGAGCTCGCCGAAGTAGTGCTTGTGCGCGTCGTGGTACTTGCGGGGCAGCTTCCCCTCGATCACCGCCTCGTCATAGCCCTCGACCACCTCGGCCACGACCTCGCTGATGGGCGTCTTCGACTCGCCCACGAACTGGGGTCCGTCGATGAGCTGGCGGGCGATGATGTCGCCCTCGATGGTCTTGATCGGAGCCTGCACGATCCGCGTACGGGTGGGCGTGGGGGCAATCGGCGCCTTGCCGCCGGCGCCCTGGCCGGCTCTGCCGAACGCGCCGCCGCCGCCCTGGCACCACTGCTGAAGCGCCGCCTGCATGCTGAGGCCCTGGCCGAGCCCCTGTGACTGTCCCTGGCAGGCGTTGGCCGCGGCCTGGGCCTGCTGGAGCAGCATCTGCAGCTGTTCCATCTGGGTGAGCTGCTGGGACATGCCTTGGCCGGCCTGACTGAGCTGTCCCTGACCCGCCATCATGCCCTGGGCCATGCCCTGGCAGGCCTGGCCGAGGCTCTGGCACATCTGACCGGCGGCCTGCTGGGCCTGGGCCATCTGTTGGAGCTGCTGCTTCTGCTGGTCATTGAGGTTCTGGTTGTCCTGGAGGGCCTGCTGGAGCGCCTGGGGATTCTTCGCCAGCTGGGGGTCGAGCCCCGCCTGCTTGAGCGCGTCCTCGAGCTGCTGCTGCTGCTGCGCGAGCTTCTCGAGCTGCTCGGCGAGGTTCTGGAGCTGCGCCGCGGCCTGCTTTTTCTGCTCCTCGGTGAGCTGGCCGGTCTGGGCCTTGGCCTGGAGCTCGGCGAGGGCCTTCTGCGCAGCCTGGAAGTCCCCGCGGGCAAGGGCGTCGGCGAGGTCCTTGGCCGGACCGTCGGGCGGGGACTTGATCTGCCGCAGGGCGCGGTTGAGGGCTTGGGCGGTCATGCCCTTCTCGCCGTTGACGATCTCGTCGAGACGCTTGCTGAGGTCGGTGACCTTCTTGATGGCGTCGCGCTTCACCTGCTCGGGCGTGCGCAGCGCGTCAGGATCGGTCCCTTCCTGCGTCAGCTCCCCGAGCAAATCGGAAAGCTCCGAGCTGAGCTGCGGCTGCTCCTCGATGGCCTTGATCACCGCGTCGATCGACTCGTCGGCCTGCTTCTGGGCTTTGACCACCTCGACGTTGATCGGGGTCTCGCGAGCGAAGAGGTCTCCCTGGGGCAGCAGCGACGCCCCCACCACCGCCAGCACCAGGGCCGGGGTCATCCACCACCGCCGCGGCGCCGTCACCGCGAACCGCCGGCTGACCTGCTCGCGAACCCTCGGGTGGCGGGCGGTGCGGACCGCGTCCTCGATCGCCGCCTGGGCGAAGGCGTCGTCGCGGCCGTGACAGTGCAACGCGGTCGAGAGCTTCTCGCGCAGATCCAACCGCTCATCCACCGCCATCGCCACCTGGATCTCGCTGCAGCGACCCCGCGCCCACCACGCCAGGACCACCGCCAGGGCAACCACGCCCAGCGCCGGGCCGACCCAGATCCAGGGAACAATCGAGGCCGCCGGCATCCGGTCGATCAGCATCAGCAGCAGGGCCGCGGCTGCGAACCACACGGCCACCTGGTGAGCCCGGCCCAAGAACGCCCCGAGCTCGATCCGGCGAACGGCGATTCTCAGGAGGGTGCGAATGTCATTCATGGCGGCCGTCCTGACGTAAGGGGTTGTTGGGAGAGGTTGCGCGCCGGTTCCGGGACTCGCCTCGGGGGTCATCGGTTGGACGCCGGGCTCCCCGGTGATGTTCGGGCCAAACCCACCTATGAACGCCTCGTATGTATGAATAGTATGTATCGATCGGCCGGTGGTGCCAGTCGGCCACTCTAGGGCTGCGCCGGACACTGGCCCCAGACGCCTGGAGCCTTGTTTTCGCCCCTCCGGACCCGGGGAGCTCCGGAGCCCTCGCTCGTCCCGGAACCGCGCCATGCCCACTTCACACGCTCGATTCGGACTCGTGATCGCCGCTCTCTGCCTTGGGGGAGGTCTCGCCGGCCGTCCCGCCGCGGCCCAGCAGAGCCCGAGCGATCTTCGCCGCGAGAACCAGTCGCTGCGCACCCAGGTCCGCGACCTCGAGCAGGAGCTGCAGGCGGCAAAGGACCGGATCGATCGGCTTCAGCGGGACATCGCCGAGCTCCACCGGCGGCTCCAGGGGACCCGATCCCGTGGGCCCGTGACTACTCCCCCCGAGAAGGTGACCATCGACGAGTCGGTCCCCCATGCCAGCCCGCGGGCGCTCTTTCGGGCCATCGTCGACAGCTACCGCCAGGAGCTGCACGACCGCAACCTCGCGAGCGACGACTACCTCCAGAGGAGAGCGATCTACCTCCGCGCCATCGATCGTTGGGCCAACCGGGTCAACCGCGAGATGAGAGCGCCCATCGAGTGGCACGTGCGCCTCGTCGAGGACCAGCCGGTCCGCTCCCCCTACGTGCGGAGGATGATGGCGGTCGACCCCAAGACGCACGTCGAGCTTGGCAACTCATTCGGGGTCTTGCTGCCCAGGGGGCTCGCCCGGCGGATCGACGAGCAGGTCCAGAGGGGCGACGTGCTCGTCCTCAAAGGCGCCCTGTCGCCTCGCGTGCGGCTCAACCAGGAGCGGGCCGAGCGGGGCGTGTTCGACAAGCCCCGGTTCATCGGCCCCTTCGCTGAGTTCGGCTTCACCGTCGACGTCACCAGCCTGCTTCCGGCCGTCCCCGAGCCGGAGGAGGACCAGGAGACCGACCCGGACGACCGCGACGCACGAAGCCCCCGCTAGAGCATGCTCAGTTCAGCTGTAGCATCCTGAGCGCGGCGAAGCCAGCGTGGCGCGGAGGGCGAAGCAGGCGTATTGCCTATACGTCGATGCAGCCCGACAAAGCCACGCGCAGGTGCAGCCCACTCAGGACGCTACAGATGGACGGAGGATGCGCTAAGACCGCCGATTGCCTGCCCGTCCACCCACTGGAGTAAACGTCGCCCCGCGCCCGGTCGATACGTAACGAGCCGCTCCGCGACGAGCGCCGCTGCGAAAGGCCAGGGCCGCCAATGAGCAATACCGACCGGGTCATCAGGTATCTGAAGTCGAACCCCGCCCGAGGCGGCTGCGACGACTGTCTCGCGAGAAAGACCGGTATCCGGGCTCGCCGGAAGGTCACCGAGGCCTGCCGCCGGCTCGCCGCCGACGGCACGCTCGTCCGCAAGAAGGGCAAGTGCCCCCTCGGCGGCCACACGAGGGTTCTGAACACCCTCGCCCCGCAGGTTGCGTCCAAGCGCAGCGGTCGGCTCAAACCCCCTCGGGCATCCCGACCGGCCGCCGGCGGCGGGCGCACCCGCGCCCCCGCGCCCCCCGCGAGCGCCACCCTCGGTATCGAGGAGGCGTGGCGCTACGTCGACCGCTTCTGCCGCGCCCTCTGGGTCAAGCACCTGGATGCGGAACCGCCCATCAGCCTCGCGGAGTCGATCACGACCTTGAGGAACGAGGAGCTTCTCCCCGCCCACGAGGCGAACATGATGCACACCATCCGCGCGCTGCGGAACCTCGTCGTGCACGAGAACCTCGACTTCGGCGACCACGAGAAGGCGATCGCTCGTGCCGCCTGGGAGATCGTTCGCGCGTGGGCCGAGCGGCGGGAGCGCGAGGCGTGGCGTCTGACTCTCAAGATGTGCGCGTGAGCGTGTCGGCTCGAAGGGAGTGTGCACCCGAAGGGCGCTGGGGGCGCTTTTCTTTCTCGTCCCGCGTCCCTCGTCCCTCGTCCCTTCTACCTAGAGCGTCTGCGGGACCAGGGCGTCCAGGATGGCCTGCCGGGCCTGGTCGATGTCCATCTCGAGCCGGGCCCCGGCGGCGTGAGTGTGCCCGCCGCCACCGAAGCGCCGGGCGAACTGGTTGACGTCCCAGGGGTCGTCGAGGACGCCGGGGCTGCCATCGGCGTCCACCGGCGGCGGCTTCGAGCGGAAGCTGACCTTCGTCTGGCCACGATCGGTCTGGGCCAGAAGGATCGAGACGCGGACCGAGCCGATCGACAGCGGCGCGTTGACCAGGGTGGTGAGATCCCCAAGGCTGCCCTCCGTGGCCCGGAAGTCCTCGGGGCCCAGCGACATGAGCGCGACCGCGCCGTCGCGGGCGTACTCCACCGAAGCGAGGGCCCGGGCCTGGAGGGCGAGGCGCCGAGGCTCGTACTGCTCCTCGATGAGCTGGTAGAGCCGCGACTTGTCCACCCCGCACTCGAGCAGGCGAGCAGCGACGCGGAAGGCCTCGGCGCCGGCGGCGGCATACCGGAACCAGCCGGTGTCCGTAGCCAGCCCGACGAAGAGCGCTTCGGCCACCCCGCCGGGGCCGCCCGTCAGCGGGCAGCGCATCTCATCGAGCAGCCCCACGATCAATTGCGTGGTGGAGGCGGCCGAGGCGTCGACCAGCCGCAGAGACGCGACGTCGTCGCCGTGGGAGTGATGGTCGATGCCCAGAACGTGCTCGTGATGGCGCCGCAGCCAGGGGCCGAGCGGCTCGAGCTGCGACCACGCCCCGGTGTCGGTGACGATGGCCAAGTCGTAGTCGTCGCTGGGCAACGATGACTCGGCCGCGTCCACCATCGCCAAGGGCGTCTCGCCAGCGATCGTCCGCAGACTCGCCTCGAGCGGTCCCATGAGGTAGATGTCCGCCGAGCGGCCCTTGGCGGTGATCGCTCGATAGAGCGCCAGGGACGAGCCGATGCCATCGCCGTCGGGCTTGGCGTGGGTGGTGAGCATGATGCGGCGGGCGGACTCGATCCGCCGGGCCAGCTGGGGAACCGTCGCGTTGGAGACGTACTGGCTCATGGGCAGACGGGGGACGGGCGACCGCTCGAGGCGACCTGCTCGAGGTCGCGGCGAATCTGATCGGTGAGCAGGTCGATCTGCCGGTAGGCGATCTGGTCGCGAAGCCACCGGTCGAAGCGCACGCGGATCTTCCAGCCGTAGTCGTCGAGGGGCCCCTCGTACCCGATCAGGTGGGCTTCGCACACCCGCGGGTGATCGCCGAAGGTCGGCTTGACGCCGACGCTGATCGCGGCGGGAAAGCTGCAGCCGTCGGGCCGGACCGCGACGCCGCCGTAGACCCCGTCGGCGGGCAGGAGACGATCGCAATGGTCGATGTTGGCAGTGGGCACGCCGATCTCCCGGCCGCGGCGATCGCCGGCGACCACCTCGCCGACCAGCTCATAGGGGCGGCCGAGGAGCGCCGCGGCGTCGCGGACGCGGCCGCGGCCGAGGAGCCACCTGATCATCGAGCTGCTGACGACGACGACGTTGTGATCGGTGAGGGTGGCCTCGACGGGATCGATGATGATCGTCCGGTAGCCGTGGCGGGCCTCGAGGTCGATCAGCGTCTGCGGCGATCCGGCGCGGCCGCGGCCGAACCGGAAGTCGGGTCCCTCCACGATCACCGTCGGCGAGTACGTCTTGACCAGCGATTCGAGAAACGCCTCCGGCGACTGGCCCAGGACCTCGGGGGTGGGCGACAGCCCCACCACCTCGTCGGCCCCCGCCGGGGGGCCGTCGCCGCTCAGATCTGTTTCGAGCGCTCCGTAGCGGCCTCCAGCCGCACACTCGCTCTGGTACGGCCGCGCCGCAGTGTCGGCGGGCCTGATCGGGCGCGAGTCGCTACACCTTGAAGAAACCTGCTTTAGCCACTCAACCCGCTGCTCGAAGCTGCTCAGCCGACTCGGGGCGTCTTCGGGGCGGAGCACCGAGAGCGGGTGCGGATCGAAGGAAAG
>SMUY01130222.1_pt1 | contig 14286 bp, 14 predicted proteins | sample 2456441 | NCBI WGS metagenome assembly SMUY01 (sample SAMN11095931, study PRJNA526329) | marine sediment metagenome | biome: Marine sediment; feature: Surficial sediment; material: Deep marine sediment; isolation source: Hadal surficial sediment | place: Pacific Ocean | collected 2014-11 | depth...
AGGATGTTATTGTCTTAATCCAGTCAATGAATCCGCGCCCAGGCGGACAAATACATGAGACACGCACAGAATATATTACCCCGGATGTTTATGTTAAAAAGGTCAAGGGGCGCTGGAGAGTTGAGCTGAATTCAGAATTAATGCCCCACCTAAGAGTCAATACCAGCTATGCTAGTATGATACGCAGAGCAGATAACAGCGAAGACAATGTATCCCTGAAATCTCACTTACAAGAAGCCAGGTGGTTTATCAAAAGCCTGCAAAGCAGGAACGAAACCTTATTACGTGTCGCAACATGTATTGTCGAGCGGCAACGTGCCTTCCTTGAATATGGAGAGGAAGCTATGAAGCCAATGGTGTTGCATGATGTGGCAGAAGCACTAGGCATGCATGAGTCTACTATCTCACGAGTAACGACACGTAAATATATGCACACGCCTAGAGGCATATTTGAACTCAAATATTTTTTCTCAAGCCACTTGAGCACAAGCCATGGCGGAGAGGCATCATCGACAGCGATCCGCGCACTCATTAAAAAATTAATCGCTGCTGAAATACCCAAAAAACCTTTAAGTGATAGTAAAATTTCAGCATTATTATCAGAGCAAGGGATAAATGTTGCCCGTAGGACGGTGGCAAAATACAGAGAGGCGATGGCAATCTCACCTTCTAATGAAAGAAAACGGCTTGCCTGATATCAAGCAGTTGATATCACAATAATAACGATTACTACAAACCGCAGGAGTGAAATATGCAAATCAACATTACTGGTCATCATGTCGATATAACACCCGCTTTACGCGCCTATGTTGAAGAGAAATTAGAACGCCTTGAAAGGCATTTCGACAACATAACAAATGCCCACGTTATCCTTGAGATAGAAAAAGACAGACAAAAGGCAGAGGCAACTATTAATGTTAGCAGAGGGCAAGTTTACGCAGATTCAGAAGATGAAAATATGTATGCGGCTATCGATAGTCTGGCTGACAAGCTTGATCGCCAGATCAAGAAACATAAAGAAAAATTAAAAGATCATCATCGAGGTGAAGGGCTTAAAAATCAGGAAGCTATCTAACGTCGTAGCCGCTGATATCCATACAAAAAAACAAACTAAATAATCATGCAAATATCAGAAATACTTTCTTCTGACAGTATCCTTTGTAGCCAGGCATTTTCGAGCAAAAAAATGACACTGGAAGAAATATCAAAACTTCTGGCCAATACCGACCCTTCCATCAGCTATATCAAAGTCTTTGATTGTCTGGTGGCCAGAGAAAAATTAGGCAGCACAGGGCTTGGTAATGGCATCGCCATACCACATGGCAGGCTGAAAGGCAGCAAAAAAACCATTGCCGCCTTTATCCAGTTACAACATGGGATTGATTATGACGCTATAGATGAGGCCCCTGTCGATCTCCTGTTTGCCCTGCTTGTGCCCGAAGATTCCACCGACGAGCATTTAAAAACACTATCTCATCTGGCGGAAATGTTTAGTAACACAGAAACGCTAGAACAACTAAGATCAGAAACAAGTGTCGAAGGAATACACAAAATACTCACAGGGTGATCATTCATGCCGGATATGACCAGTCAAATTACTGTAAAAGAACTCTTTGACAGTCACTCTGAAAAATATGGTCTGCAATGGATAGCAGGACAACAGGGCAGCATGAATATCATCCTTCCCGAGAAGTCAAAAGATAGGCAAACGACCAGTACCAGGAGCAAGAAAAAAAATAAAGCTAGCGTAAAAGGCAAAACAATCGAAAGCAATTCACTGGTAGGTTATCTGAATCTGATCCATCCCCACCAGATCCAGATTCTTGGTGGTACTGAATTAAAATATTTCGAGGCTCTTAGAAGCATCACAAAACAGGATGCAATTCGCCAATTATTTGCAGCGGATCCTGCCTGTATTATTGTATCTCATAAAAAAGCCGTTCCCACTTTTCTAAAGCGAAAATGTAACGAACATGGTGTTCCGCTTTTCAGCTCTCCACTAAGCAGCAATACCCTCACAGATTCCTTACACTATTATCTGAACAATCTGTTTGCCGATGTTTTAATATTGCACGGTGTTTATATGGAAGTTAATGCTATCGGTGTGTTGTTAACCGGTCCTAGCGGCGTCGGCAAAAGTGAACTGGCACTGGAACTGATTACCCGCGGACATCGTCTTGTCGCCGACGATGCACCACAATTTTCGCGTATTGCACCGGACATCATTAATGGTACTTGCCCAGAGGCATTACAGGATTTTCTCGAGGTAAGAGGCCTTGGAATTATCAATGTTCGTGAATTATTCGGTGATAGTGCTATCAAAATCAACAAATACCTGAGGCTCATCATACGACTCGAGCCTTTAAGTAAGGAAAGTATTAAACAGATCGATCGATTGGAAGGTAGCTATACCACACAGAACATTCTGGAACTGGAAATACCGGAAATCACCTTGCCAGTCGCGCCAGGAAGAAACCTCGCTGTTTTGCTGGAATGTGCGGCAAGAAATCATATGTTACGAATGAGTGGTTACAATGCATCTGAAGAATTCTCGGAAAGACAAACGGCCATTATTAAGAAGCAAGGGAAAAAATAGTGCCGAAGAACAAGCAACGGTTGATTGTGATCAGCGGCCTTTCAGGCGCTGGCAAAACAGTTGCCTTGCACACCCTTGAAGACTCGGGTTTCTATTGCATAGATAATCTGCCAATTGGACTCCTCAATGAGTTTGGACATCAATTGACAGATCTTAAATCCATCCCTGCAGAAGAAATTGCCGTCGGCATAGATGCCAGAAATCCTGAACACCTGATTGCCAGCTTACCCGAATCGATAAAGTTACTTAAGCAACGAAATCTGTCTGTCGAGTTGATTTATATAGAAGCGAATGATGATGTACTGACAAAACGATATAGCGAAACACGGCGCAAACACCCTCTTTCAACAGAGACAATCTCTCTGACAGAGGCAATCGAGAAAGAGCGCGGAATCATGCAGCGATTTTCTGAAAGTGCAGACTTGCGTATCGATACCAGCCTGTTGTCTATGTATGGATTACGCGATCTTGTTCGAGAACAAATCGTCAATCATCCAACAGAGGCCCTGTCTATACAGTTTGTTTCTTTCGGCTATAAAAACGGTGTACCCAAAGATGCTGATTTTGTTTTTGATACACGTTGTTTACCAAACCCTTACTGGGAAAAAGATCTTCGCTTGTCTACTGGCAAAGACAAGGCTGTAATCGAATTTCTGGAGAATCAAGATTTGGTAAAAGATTTATATACACAGCTAAAGGATTTTATTTCTTACTGGACACCGCATTTCGAAGCCAGTAACCGAAGTTACCTTTGCTTTGCGATTGGCTGTACTGGTGGACAACATCGGTCTGTTTATTTGGCAGAAAAACTCGCCAAATACTTTCGGCAACAGGATAAACACGTCATCATCAATCACAGAGATATTTAACGGAAAAGAATTTTTATGAGTGTTGGGGTTTTAATTATTAGTCATGACGGTATCGGCCCTGCATTGCTTGGCACCGCCACATTGATGTTGAATGATTGTCCTTTACAAACAAAACTATTAACCGTCTCTCGTGATTGTGATCCAGATCAACTTACTGAAGATGCTGTTGAACAAATAGAAGCGCTAGATGCTGGAGAGGGCGTCCTGGTGTTAACAGATCTGTATGGCTCGACACCCTGTAATATTGCACGAAAATTTACCTCGAAAAAACATGTTCACGTTGTTTCCGGGTTAAATCTTTCCATGCTGATCCGGGTGTTTAACTATCCCAAACTCACACTTGAGGAACTCTCTGAAAAAGCAGTCAGCGGAGGCAAGGATGGTATCTCAAAGACAGTGGCAGAGAGTTAACTATGGCCAGTAGAACAGTCACCATCATCAACAAGCTCGGACTACATGCACGCGCGGCGGCTAAATTCGTCCAGACTGCCTCAGGCTTTGGCTGCGAAATTAACCTTAAACATGGTAACCGGGAAGTCAGCGGCAAAAGCATTATGGGGGTGATGATGCTGGCAGTCGGCAAGGGCACAGAGATTGAAATCATTGCGCATGGCAGCGATGAAAAACAGGCGCTGGATACCCTGGAAAACATGGTGCTGGATCGTTTTGGAGAAGATCAATGACCATCGCCCTGCTTGGTGTGGGGGTATCGAGAGGGATTGCCATCGGCAAAGTCCATATCGTTAAAAGGGATCAACTTGATGTTCGTGAATACAGTATCAAGAAACCCCGGCTTGATGATGAAATAAAACGTTTCGAAAATGCACTGGCAAATGCTCGCCAGCAACTCCGGGCAATTCGTAAACATATTCCTGACTCTACCAACGTAGATATTGAAGCTTTCATCGACACACACTTGCTGATGCTGGACGATGCGGCCCTGACTGAGGAACCGATGCGCCTGATCAAGGAGCTTTCCTGTAATGCTGAGTGGGCACTCAAACTTCAGCGGGATGCGTTGGTTGCCGTGTTTGATGAGATGGATGATGCCTATTTGCGCACGCGTAAAGATGACGTGGATCATGTAGTTAACCGTATTCAACGTGTGTTGCTGAAACAGACACCGCTACAACACGAAAAATCTGATCAGCAATTAACGGGTTATATCGTCCTGGCCAACGATTTAACCCCTGCCGATACGGTGTTGATGCAACATCATGGCATCGCAGCTTTTGCCACAGAGTCTGGTGGGCCAACATCACACACTGCTATTCTGGCTCGCAGTCTTGGCATCCCGGCAATCGTTGGCCTGCAAAACGCCTTACGTTACACCAAAGATAATGAAGAGATCATTCTCGACGGCTCGCGCGGCATAATTCTAGTCGACCCAGACAGGCACGAGTTGTTGCACTATAAACGTTTGCAAAAAGAAGAAAAACGCTATCTTAATACACTTCGCAAACTCAAAAACAAACCCGCCATCACGCTCGATGACGTCCCTGTCGCATTACAGGCAAATATTGAACTGCCAAAAGATTTCGAAACCGTTGTTGAAGTCGGTGCTAATGGTGTAGGTCTTTACCGCACAGAATTCCTTTATATGAATCGGGAAACTCCTCCTGACGAAGAAGAACATTATGCCACCTACAAAGAAGTCATTGAAATCCTGAAAGGACTGCCTTTAACTATTCGCACTCTGGATCTGGGTGCTGATAAACAGGTTGATGGCGGAAGACAAAGTGGACCGGTCGCGACCAACCCCGCGTTGGGCTTGCGTGCGATCAGATTATGCCTGAAAGAACCGGCTTTATTTCGCCCACAGTTACGCGCCATTATTCGTGCCTCGGTGCATGGGCCCGTTCGTATTATGATACCCATGCTTTCCAACGTGCATGAAATGCAACAAGTCTTACAAATGATCAATGACATCAAAACGGAGTTTGATGAGCATAACACCCCTTATGATCATGACCTAAAGATTGGCGGCATGATAGAAGTCCCGGCAGCAGCAGTCTGCGCTGACATCTTTGCCAAGCAACTGGATTTTCTCTCCCTTGGCACCAATGATTTGATTCAGTACACAATGGCCATTGACCGCGTAAACGATGAGGTCAACTATTTATATGATCCGTTAAATCCGGCCGTATTACGATTGATTCACACCACCATCAAGGCCGGGAAAAAAGAAAACATTCCAGTTGCGATGTGTGGGGAAATGGCAGGCGAAACAAAGTACACGCGGCTATTGTTGGGGCTTGGCCTGCGCGAATTCAGTGTGCATCCAGCAACCTTGCTGGAGGTTAAACAGATCATTATCGACAGCAATATCAGCGAGCTTCAAGTACTGGCTAACAAGGCATTAAAAGCAAGCAGTGGTATTGAAGTCGCCAATATTATGCGTGACACCAAACCCTGACAGCAAAAATATTATCCTAAAAATTCCTCTGAGAATTTTCATAATATCATGCTAATGAATTAGCTACATAGATTCCACTGCCTATTCTTTTTACTGACTGTTACACTTGCGTCATCTATTCAGGGCATTAATCATGAATGATCTGACACAACCAGGCGTAACTCAGGATACACTTACACAACTGCACGAGATGCTTGCAAGCAAGTCGCTCGATCGCGCACGTGATTTATTATCAGAGATGCACCCTTCAGAGGTGGCAGATTTACTGGAAAGCCTGCCAGGAAAATCCCGCGAAAAAATATGGAACCTTATTGAGTTTAACATGGAAGGTGATGTCCTGGCTCACCTTCAGGATGCCGTCCGTAGTGAATTGCTTGGGCAAATGCACCCTCATGAAGTTGCAGAGGCAACCAAAGACCTGGAGACAGATGATGTTGCCGACATCATTCAGGATCTACCCGAAGATGTTCAGAATACAGTATTGCGATCCATGGACGAACAAAACAGATTGCGACTGGCCTCGGTTTTATCATATCCCGAAGACACAGCCGGCGGCCTGATGAATACAGATGTCATTCCAATACGTGCCGACGTCACGCTAGAGGTAGTCATCCGCTATCTGAGGCTGCTGGAAAACATCCCGGAAAAAACAGATAACCTGATGGTAGTCGACAGGGAAAATCAGTATCTGGGTGTGCTTCCTGTACTTGATATCCTGATCGGTGATCCTGATGAAAGCGTCGGGGAGTTGATGATAGAGGAAGCGGGTATCTCGGCTGATCTCTCGGCCAATGAAGTTGCCAAGATCTTTGAACAACGGGACTGGATTTCCGCCGCAGTCATTGACGAACAAGGTGTATTACTCGGACGTATCACCGTAGACGACGTTGTCGATGTGATTCAGGACGAAGCGGAACAAACCGTCAGAAGCATGGCAGGTCTGGGTGATGACGATATGTTCGCACCGATATTCACCAGCACCAGGCGTCGAGCTGTCTGGCTGGGTATTAATCTGATGACCGCCTTCCTTGCAGCCTGGGTCATTGGTCGTTTTGAAGACACCATTCAACAACTGGTCGCACTTGCCGTGCTCATGCCTATTGTTGCAGGCATGGGTGGTGTGGCTGGCAGCCAGACACTTACAATTGCTATCCGTGGTATTGCGTTGGGTCAATTAGGTAAAAGTAACGCCCGCGCCCTGATGTTAAAAGAAATTGCAGTTGGTTTATTAAATGGCTTGATGTGGGCCTGTGTAGTCTCTGTCATTGTCATCTTCTGGTTTGGTAATGTTTTGCTTGGCTTAATTATTGGCCTGGCAATGATGGTGAATTTACTGGTAGCGGCATTGGCCGGGGCGGTGATTCCTTTGGGTTTGAAACGGTATGGGATTGATCCGGCGATTGCAGGGGGCGTCTTGTTGACGACGGTAACAGATGTGGTTGGGTTTATGACTTTTCTGGGTTTGGCTTCTATATTTCTTGTTTCGTAATTGACGCTTGTCGCCCACTCAATTATCGTCATACTGGCCAGAGTGTCGGTATCCAGTAAGTACAACCATCATCCGTCATTCCAGCGGAATGCTAGAATCCAGTGCTTCTTTCGTCATACTGGCGCATGCCAGTATCCAGTCAATTAATAAGCATCAATATTCTTTTTTAGTTTTGATTCCGCCTTTTAACGGCGTGTATTGGGTATTAAAGGGGTAAAGCGCGCTCTTTTTTCAAGTAGATTATTGACATAAGATATATCCATCTCTATTCCTTTAGTAAAGAGAAACAATACTCAGGATAAACTCATTTTTACCGTTATTCCACTTTAGTAAATGTTCTGCAGTTTTATCCCCGTTGATGTCTTGCTGAATTTATTTTGATGAGCAGCGAAAAAATCGCAGGGATGCGATTTTTAGTCCACCGGATCAGGATGAGTCCTGTGGACGGCGCGTTGATCATTGAAATAAATTCAGGAACCCGTAGGGAAAGACATAAGGGAAAGGTTTTCTTGGTCCCTTCTTTTTGAAAAGAAGGTACTCGCCGTGCAGAACGAGACCAAATCTAAAATGAAACCTCATTTTAAATCTGCCAAAAAGATACAATAAGAATGTTACTCAGGCCATATAATGGCTAAACGAGGAAACGCATTGATAATAGTAATCGGAGACAGGCCAACAATTAAGTAATAATTATGAATGATCATGAAATAAAAACTGGATTGAGAAAGATCTGGATACGATATGAAAACATGAAGTTTGCTGTCTTGATTGCAGTGATGTTGGCTATTCTTGGAACTGCATTTCTTCGAGTCATTCCATTATTGGGTATTGCCAGCGAATTTTTTGCCTTTTTAATGGCTTACTATTTCTGGCTGCGTTATTTTTCAAGCCCTTGCCCGAAGTGTGGCGACAGGTTCACTGGTCTCTGGGGGAGGTCCTTGTTTGGATTTGCTCGTCCTACAAAATGCCAGAACTGTGGCCTTCCTGCTGGTGGTTGGTCTCACGAGATAAAGAAGCTCGAGAAAAAACCATAGAAAACCTACCAGCTAAACAACACCCACTCTGAAACGCAAATATCGTCGTAGATATTATTTACCTTACAATCCATTTCTCCATCTCCATTTCTGTCTATCAGGTAGTAGGGGGGGCCGAATGCGGGGGTAATTTTTACCTTGTACACGTTGCCATTAACACTGTATTCGGTAATGGTTCCACCATCTTTCCCGGGAGTAATGGTGATCTCAGGCTCAAGTACTTCGCCACTTTCTACAGGATCTGGCAATACAGGGGGTTCAGGGACATCGACATATACTGCTGTAACCTCTTCGTGACTATCAGAAAACACGAAATAAGGTGCTAACAGAACGGCCACCAAGCTTAATTTTAATAATTGTAATTTATTCATCTGGCTCTTCCTTTTCCGATAAAACCCATCTCGAGCCTCATCAAGTAACTCAAGTGTATCAAAACCAATCTGTAAAACCATACGTATATTGGTAAATACAGGGGAAATATTACTACAGCGCCTGAATGGTTGGGCAGATTACATTTGATCATTCATAATACGGAAAAATTAAATAATTCTCATTTCAGGAATTTCCACAACAAAAATGGATAATAAAACTTTCGTTCTGGTCGACGGTTCATACTACATGTACCGTGCCTATCATGGCATGCCAGAATTTACTACCGACAGAGGAGAGCCTACCGGAGCGATTTTTGGCGTCATCAATATGCTTCGCAAGCTGATCAATGAGTACCAGCCAGATTATCTGGCGGTGGTCTTTGATGCCAAAGGCAAAACCTTTCGTAACGATTTATATGCTGAATATAAGGCGCATCGGCCACCAATGCCGGACGATCTTGTCTGCCAGATCGAACCCATCCACGACATTATTCGCGCACTGGGACTACCGCTATTGATCATTGATAATGTCGAGGCCGATGATGTCATCGGTACGCTTGCTACCCAGGCCAGTGAACAGGGCTTAATGACCTATATTTCATCGGGAGACAAAGACCTTGCGCAACTGGTTGACGAACATGTCCGTCTGGTCAACACCATGAACAATACGGTTCTGGATAGAGACGGGGTGCTTGAGAAATATGGCGTAGTACCTTGTTCTATTATTGATTATCTGGCCTTGATGGGCGACAGTTCTGACAACGTACCCGGCGTTCCTAAAGTTGGCCCAAAGACAGCGGTTAAGTGGTTAACTGAGCATGGATCTCTGCAGGAAATTGTTGCGCATGCCGATGAGATCAAGGGCAAGGTCGGAGAAAGTCTGCGTTCGAATCTGGAATTGCTTTATCTCTCGAAAGAACTGGTCACACTGAAACTTGATGTTGATCTGGAATTCAAACCACATGAACTTGTGCAGACCGAACCCGATAAGGAGGCGCTCAGAGAAGCCTATAGTCATTGGCAGTTTAGAAGCTGGCTTTCTGAACTTGATCAGACAGAAAACAATAATGACGACCAAACCCCGGCATCGGGAAAACCAAAGATCTTTACAGCAAAGCATAAAGAACCTGCAGATGCCCCTGTCCCGATTCAGAAAAAAAAGATGGACATCAAAACTACCGACAAACGAGAATATGAAACCATATTCACATTGGATGCCCTGGATCGCTGGCTAGAAAAACTTGAGCAGTCTGAACTGTTTGCCTTTGATACCGAAACCACCAGCCTTGATTATATGCGAGCGGAACTGGTTGGGTTTTCGTTTTCCGTTGAAGCAGGTGAGGCTGCCTACGTGCCTGTGGCACATGATTATGAAGGCGTGCCAAAACAATTATCTCGTGAACTGGTGCTGAAAAAGCTTCGACCGTTACTGGAAGATCCAGATAGGCCCAAGCTGGGTCAGAATATTAAGTACGACAAAAATGTCCTGGCCAATTATGATATTAATCTCACGGGTATCGCTCATGACTCCATGTTGCAATCATATGTCCTGGACAGCACTGCCAGTCGCCATGACATGGACTCGCTGGCACTAAAATATTTACAACGCACCACCACACACTACGAAGATGTTGCCGGCAAGGGCAGTAAACAAATTCCGTTTAATCAGGTTGCCATTGGAGATGCCGCACCTTATGCGGCTGAAGATGCCGACATTACATTACAACTGCACCAGAATTTCTGGCCTGAGCTACAGAAAAACAAGAAGCTGCAACATATTTACCAGACCCTGGAAATTCCTCTTCTGTCGGTTTTGTCTCAGGTAGAGCGAAACGGTGTGGCGGTTGACGCAGACATGCTTGCCCAACAAAGCCAGGAACTCGGGTCTCGGCTGGGCGAACTTGAACAGCAGGCACATGATCTGGCCAAACAAACATTCAATATTAGCTCGCCAAAACAGATACAAAAAGTTCTTTATGAAGATATGCAGTTACCGATCCTGGCAAAAACGCCAAAAGGACAGCCATCAACGGCCGAGTCTGTGCTAGAGGAACTAGCCCAGGATTATGATCTGCCACGTTTGATTCTTGATTACCGACGCCTGAGTAAATTGAAGAGTACTTATACCGATAAATTACCGGGGCAAATCAACCCCGATACTGGCAGGGTACACACGTCTTATCATCAAGCTGTTGCCGCGACAGGTCGACTGTCTTCTTCCGATCCTAATTTGCAAAATATCCCTATCAGAACAGAAGAGGGTCGGCGCATCCGGCAGGCCTTTATCGCGCCAGAAAATAGTGTGTTACTGGCTGCCGATTATTCCCAGATAGAATTACGTATCATGGCGCACCTTTCTCAGGACAAGGGCCTGCTGGAGGCCTTCAGCCAAAATGAGGATGTGCACAGGAAAACAGCCGCTGAAGTTTTTTCAATAACGGTTGATGATGTAAGTAATGATCAACGACGTGCTGCCAAGGCAATAAACTTTGGCCTGATTTATGGCATGTCTCCTTTTGGCCTCGCCAAACAACTAGGCATTACACGAAGGGAGGCCAAAGAGTATGTTGATCGTTATTTTGAACATTACCCTGATGTTAAAAACTACATGGAAATAACCCGCCAACAGGCCAGAGAACAAGGTTATGTTGAGACCGTTTTTGGCCGACGACTCTATCTGCCGGAAATTAATGCGCGCAATGCAGCGCGTCGTCAATATGCAGAACGGACCGCTATCAATGCACCGATGCAAGGCACTGCCGCAGACATCATTAAACGTGCGATGATTGATATTCAGGCCTGCTTGAATAAAGATTATCCTGACATCAAACTCATCATGCAGGTACACGATGAACTGGTATTTGAAATACCTGAAGACAAGGTAGAGGCTTTTAAACCTGAAATCATAAACATTATGACCCAGGCTGCAGATTTGTCTGTACCATTGCTGGTCGACATTGGAATCGGTAATAATTGGGACGCAGCGCACTAAAAAGGTATGATTCACCAATAATATTATTCTAATTGCTCCAAGCAACTATAACCCAAGCAAATATAACCCAAGCAAATATATAATTACCTGACAGGATATAACGATGCTTTTAATTCCAGCCATTGATATTAAGGACGGCAAGTGTGTGCGTCTACGCCAGGGTCGTATGGACGATGAAACCGTCTATGCAGATAACCCCCTGGATATGGCTAAACGTTGGGTTGATGCCGGCGCCAGGCGTTTACATCTGGTTGATCTGGATGGCGCACTGGCGGGAGAACCTATCAACGCAAAAATTGTGCATGATATCGCCGAAGCATTTCCGGATGTCCCCATCCAGATTGGCGGCGGGATTCGTGATGAGGATACCATCCAAGCCTACCTAAGCGCTGGCGTCAGCTATGTTATTATCGGCACCAAGGCTGTGACCACGCCACACTTTGTTTCGGAAGTTTGCCTGGAGTTTCCGGGACACATTATTGTTGGTCTAGATGTCAAAGACGGTAAGGTTGCAACGGACGGCTGGTCAAAACTCTCGCGCCATGATGCGCTTGATATGGCCAAACACTTTGAAGATGATGGCGTCGTTTCTATCATTTTTACCGACATTGGTCGTGATGGCATGATGAATAGTGTCAATACCGAAGCAACTGTTGAGTTATGCAGACATATTAATATTCCCGTGATCGCCTCCGGTGGCATTACCAACCTGGATGATATCCGTTCGCTTTCTGAAGCAGCAAAAGAGGGCATCGAAGGAGCTATTACTGGCCGGGCAATCTACGAGGGCACGCTTGATTTTGCAGAAGCACAAAAACTTGCTGACGAAATTTGTACCTATACCGAAAAAGCATAAATAATGCTTAGCAGATAACCTGGTCAAAATGACATTAGCCAAACGAATCATCCCCTGTCTCGACGTTGACGCTGGTCGTGTCGTCAAGGGCGTCAAATTTGTTGAAATACGAGACGCAGGTGATCCTGTTGAAGTCGCCCGGCGTTATGATGAACAGGGTGCTGATGAAATTACTTTTCTGGATATTACCGCGAGCAGCGATAACCGAGACACCATGGTTCATGTAGTTGAACAGGTGGCCAGCCAGGTGTTTATCCCGCTGACGGTGGGTGGCGGCATCCGCACACTGGATGACATACGCCGCATGTTGATTGCGGGTGCAGACAAGATCAGCATTAATACTGCCGCAATCAAAAATCCGGATTTTGTTGGTGAGGCTTCTGCTCGTTTTGGCGCACAATGTATTGTCGTTGCTATCGATGCAAAATGTACTTCAGCGGAAGGCGAAGCAAAAAAATGGGAAATCTTTACTCATGGTGGCAGGAATGCCACGGGGATAGACGCCATTGAATGGGCCGTCAAGATGGAACAACAGGGTGCTGGAGAAATATTGCTCACCAGTATGGACAGAGATGGTACACGCGATGGTTTTGATCTGGAATTAACCAGGGCCGTCAGTGAAGCTGTCAATATTCCTGTCATCGCCTCGGGTGGGGTGGGGTGTCTTGAACATTTGGCCGACGGTATCATTGAAGGCAAGGCTGATGCCGTTTTGGCCGCCAGTATTTTTCACTTTGGTGAACACACTATACAGGAAGCGAAGGCCGTCATGGGTCAGCGTGGGATAGAGGTACGAAATTAAATGTCTTCCTCTAAAAATCAAACCGGGGAAAATCAAGCCTGGCTGGATGCCATTAAATGGAATAATGATGGCCTGGTCCCGGTTATTACACAGGATTTTGAGACAGGCAATATCCTGACTCAGGCCTGGATGAACCGCGAAGCCTTATCACTGACGCAGGAACAGGCACGTGCAGTTTATTGGTCTCGTTCCAGGCAAAAACTATGGCGCAAGGGTGAAGAATCCGGGTACCAGCAAAACATCAAGGAGATCCTTCTGGATTGTGATAATGATGCACTGGTAATCAAGGTTGAACAGGTGGGCGGTATCGCCTGCCACACAGGACGGGCGCGTTGCTTTTATCAGCGGCTTGAAAACAATAAATGGGTAATCACTGATCCGGTGATTAAAGATCCTGAAGAAATTTATAAAAAATGATCTCTGTAAATAGATCTCCCTCAGCGATACAATCGTTCGAATATTCTTTAAATATTTTTATTTAAATAGCGACTTTCAAACATGGCGAATGATGTGCTTAGCGAACTGGCCCAGACCCTGGAAAGCAGAAAAAATGCGGAGCCAGACTCGTCCTATGTCGCATCGCTTTATGACAAAGGTCTGGATGAAATCCTGAAAAAAATTGGCGAAGAGGCAACAGAAGTCGTGATTGCTGCAAAATCGGGCGAAAAAACCGCTATAATTCATGAGACAGCAGACTTATGGTTTCACACACTTGTCATGTTGGCGCAACAAGGTTTGAGCCCTGATGACGTGTTATCGGAACTGAGTCGAAGGTTTGGCTTGTCAGGGCTTGAAGAAAAAGCCAACCGCAAAAAATAAACAGTTTTCGACGTTTTTACTTGAGCATAGAATGTGGAGATA
>SMUY01240816.1_pt1 | contig 14269 bp, 10 predicted proteins | sample 2456441 | NCBI WGS metagenome assembly SMUY01 (sample SAMN11095931, study PRJNA526329) | marine sediment metagenome | biome: Marine sediment; feature: Surficial sediment; material: Deep marine sediment; isolation source: Hadal surficial sediment | place: Pacific Ocean | collected 2014-11 | depth...
AGGCTAGTAATTATTCCGAAGAAAATAAAAAATAACATTTTCATTTTACAAAATGATCTCTTTCGAAAGTAAACGTGATAATTCAATAAGTATTTTACAACCCATAGTATAGCAAATTAAATTGGTTGCTATAACATTACCCATTCACAAAAAAAAGTAATTCTAACACGATCACCGAGCGATCCAAACTATCTCTTTTTCTTCTTCTTCTGCGCCTCAGCTTGCTCCATCATCTCCCCCATTTTTCGTGAGAATCGGCTTTGTTTTTTAGGCTTTTTCTTATTCTCCTGGATTTTCGCATGGATCTTATCCTCGTCGATAATATATTTTTTAATCACTAACATGATCCCAATGGTTATTACGTTTGAAGTTAGATAATATACCGAAAGACCACTTGCATATTGATTAAAGAACACCAACATAAAGACCGGTGACAAATACATCAAGAACTTCATGTTAGGCATTCCAGGCTGCTGTTGCGCCTGCATACTTTGTCCCATAGTCATCATCATATAAATAAAGATGGCTATGGATGCCAGGATGGGAAATAGGCTCACGTGATCCCCGTAAATTGGAATATAAAAAGGTAATTCGGCAATTACATCGAAGCTCGATAGATCGTCCGCCCATAGGAAACTCTTTTGTCGTAGATCGAAGGCCATTGGAAAAAATGTGAACAAGGCATAAAAAATAGGGATCTGTAACAAGGCCGGAAGACATCCTTTCAATGGACTTGCTCCCGCGATATTCTGCAGTTTCATCGTTTCCTGCTGAACCTTCATCTTGTTGTCGCCATATTTCTCGCGAATAGCATCGAGTTCGGGTTTTAATACCTTCATCTTAGCCTGAGAGACATACTGCTTGTATTGCACTGGAGAAAGGAGTAACTTAAATAAAATAGTTAGAACTATGATAGCGATACCGGCAGGAAACCACTGACTCAACATGCCAAAAACAGGGATGATCAAGAATTTATTAATGAGTCCGAATATCCCCCACCCCAATGGCAAGGCCTCATCGAGGTTACGATCATATTGCTTAAAGATCTTATAATCGGTTGGGCCGTAGTACATATTCATATTATACAACAAGGCTCCACCTTTAGGCTCCAACAACATTCTGGCACTATATTTTTTGGTGTAAACGGTGTCCACAGCGTCATTCTTAACCAGATCTTCTGAAGTAAATTTGACTTCCTTAAAAGGTGTATCAGTGAATAACATCGAACTAAAAAAGTGCTGACGGAAATTCATCCAACTCACATCCTTCTCTGTCTCTTCATCTTCTCCCGTTGGAGATAATTTACTGTGATCGCCCCCATTCTCATGTTCATAAGTGAGACGTGTATAACGATTTTCGTAGGTAATACTTTTAGCATGGCGGAATCCTTTCAACTTCCAATCCAGATAAATAGGTTGAGACATATTGATCACACCCTCCAAGCCCTGACTACGAATAGTGAAATCCAACATATATTCACCGGGTTTCAACTCATAACGGTATTCCAGATAGCTGTTTTCCGAAGTTTTCAACTTCATCGAAAGCACATTGTTCTCTCCATTATTGGAAAGTGCCGGCTCGAAAAACAGATCTTTTGAGTTCAGGTTTCTGTTCTCTGAAGTAAACTGAAGATTGAATTCGTTATTTCCATCCTTTATCAGATAGACATGTTCGCCTGTGTACTTTGTTTGATCTTTCAGTTTTGCCTCAACAATATATCCACCTTTATTGCTCACCAATAATTGTAACACATCGTTTTCCACGATCGTGGTTCCTTCAGTTGCTGACGGCAAAGTTCCCGAATAGGCAAAGGAACCCAATCGGTTCTGTAGTCCCATAACTGCGAGGGAATCTCCCGCATTAGCAGCGTTTATTTGAGTAGGCGTTACTTCAACGACCTCCTTGCCTGCTTCGGTAGTTTTTTCGGATTCCGCTTGTTCGATTTTGGCTTTTTCGGCTTCTATCTCCTCGGGGGAAGGTTGACGATACATCATCCACACCAGAATTCCTCCTATTAATGCAATTCCGATAAATGTGTTAAGATCAAATTTCTTTTTTTCCATTAAGGTGCTTCGGGTACTGCCCGTTTTTATTAGTAATGTTCAATCGGGTTTCTACTATGCCTGTACACCGACAAGGGACAACCCTATATTATAATTCCGACTTCAAATTAACAACAATCCGGCCTATTTCAGCATTACGCCATATTGTCTTATTTTATTGAATGTTCGTATGCGGCTTTTACAAATCCTACGAATAAAGGATGTGGACTTTCCACAGTACTCCTATATTCCGGATGGTATTGTACTCCGACAAACCAAGGGTGTTCAGGAATTTCTACTATTTCAACCAAACCTGTATCCGGATTGATTCCGGTAGTTTTCATCCCTGCTTTTTCGAGTGCATCTCTGTAGTGGTCATTATACTCGTAACGATGCCTGTGCCGCTCCTCTATAGTTTTTTCACTATAAATACCGCTCACAATACTACTCTCCTGAATATCACATTTCCAAGCCCCTAAGCGCATGGTTCCTCCCTTATTGGTTATGTTTTTTTGTTCCGCCATCAGGCTGATCACCGGATGTGGTGTGTTTTCGTCCATTTCGGTGCTGTTCGCTCCTTCCAATCCGAGTATATTTCTAGCATATTCGATCACAGCCATTTGCATTCCCAGACAGATTCCCAAAAATGGTAATCCGTTTTCACGAGCATATCGCACAGCCTCAATTTTTCCCTCGACACCTCGTTCTCCAAACCCTGGAGCTACTATAATTCCGTTAAGGCCCTTTAGTTCTTCGGCAACATTTGCGTTATTGAGATATTCAGAATGAATGGGTTTCACCTCCACCTTCGCTTCGTTCATGGCGCCGCCATGTATTAAGGATTCCAAAATAGATTTATAGCTATCCTGAAGCTCAACATATTTTCCGATCAATCCGATATGTACCGTCGCTTTCGGATTTTTAAGACGCTTCAAAAAACCGTTCCAGCTTTCCAGTTTTGGAGCCTCGGCTATGGGAAGGTCCAATTTCTTCAAGGTTATCACATCCAATCCTTCATCCAGCATCATATTGGGAACATCATAAATTGTAGAGGCGTCGATCGACTGTATTACGGCTTCTTTTTCAACATTGCAGAATAATGCTAATTTAAGTTTCAATTCGTCACTCAATTGATGCTCGGTACGGCACACAAGAACATCCGCCTGAATTCCACTTTCCATCAACGTTTTAACCGAGTGCTGTGTGGGCTTGGTCTTTAATTCTTTGGCCGCGGCAAGATAGGGTATTAAGGTCAGGTGAATTACCAAACTGTTATGTTCCCCTAGTTCCCATTTCATTTGTCGAACCGATTCTATATAAGGCAATGATTCTATATCACCCACGGTTCCACCTATTTCGGTAATGACGATATCGTAGTCCCCACTCTTCCCCAAAATTTGGATACGCTCTTTGATCTCGTTGGTAATATGCGGAATTACCTGTACCGTTTTCCCAAGAAATTCACCTCTACGTTCTTTATCTATCACGCTTTGGTAAATACGCCCGGTAGTTACATTATTAGCCTGGGATGTTGGCACGTTGAGAAAACGTTCATAGTGACCCAGATCGAGATCGGTTTCGGCACCATCATTGGTTACATAACATTCGCCATGTTCGTATGGGTTCAACGTTCCGGGATCTATATTTATATAAGGGTCTAACTTTTGAATGGTCACACGGTAGCCACGTGCCTGTAAGAGCTTAGCCAGCGATGCTGCAATGATTCCTTTTCCTAGTGATGATGTTACCCCGCCCGTAACGAAGATGTACTTTGTAGTGCTCATAAAGTGTGTAGCGTTGTTGATACCTATACGGGATGCAAATGTAAGGATTTATTAGCGACGGTAATAAATAAATCTAAAGTTTCAAAAAACAAATTCCAAATGAACCATCAGGTCAATTATATCTACCTAATTTACATTATTTCCATCGCTGATAGACTCGCAATTGTTCAGCGATGTATGCCCTCCAGAGGAATTCCTCTTCATTTGCATTGGAATGGTCGGATTCCACATCATATTGCGACTGCATTTCACGGCGATCTGCCTCAATTATCTCATATAATGTCTCGGCTTTGGACCTAAAATCTCTATCATGAGGAATAACAGCGAGACGTTGCCGTAATTTTCTGGCATGTAATTCAGAAATGTCAAAATGAATTTGCTCATGTGCCAGTATATAATCAGATACTTTTGAAGAGCGATACCAGGAAAGGTTGGGATAAAAATAACTGAGCACGGCAAATTTGATTTCCCCTACTCCATTTCGTTCTCGATATGAATAGGAAAAAGAAACTCCTGTGTTGGAACTGGCAACGTAAGCTAACGGACCATTCGGAACTCCCTTGAAATCGGCCCAGGTTAGTTTTCGATCTTCGTTCCAGGTAATTTTTTCCTCATTGATCTCTGAAGGAATTAGAAACAATACCAGTATGGCTACGGAAAGCAGTTGCATCGTATTTCTAACGAGAGATTTTGAGATTTATTGACTATTGTTCCCAACGGTAATCGATCACCATCTCAATATCGGGGTGTAAACTTTGAAATACCGGACAATTATTTCCCGTATTTTCCAGGATCTTTTGTTGATTGTGGCTTAGCCCTGAAGGCAATTGCAATACGATCTCAATTTTTGAAATTCGACGCGGTTCACTAGCCATGGTCTTCGTCACCAATGCAGAGCTTCCATCCAGTATTACTTTCAGATCGCGGGCTTTGATTCCCATAACGGTAAGCATACAATTTGCCAGGCCGGTTGCCACTGTATCCGTAGGTGAAAATGCCTCTCCTCTACCGTTATTATCGGTAGGAGCGTCTGTAATGTATGTGTTTCCAGATTTTAGATGTACACATTCCGTACGAAGATTGCCAAGATAGGTGACTTTAGAGGTGCTCATTATTTCACTACTTCAAAACGAAGATCTTCATTATATTTTAATATGTAGAAGGCGATGTTGGTATAGCCTGAGAACATTTTCTTACGATACCGGAATTTATTCTCAATATACTCTGTTTCAAAATCATCATTACTCGCATCGTAAACATTCCCTCGGGCTGCAAGACGGAGCAATACGTCATAGGTCACATCAAAACCACGAACGGCGAAACGATTGGGCAGTACACCGTATTTGTTCTTATAGCTCACTAAAAAAGCAATCTTTTCATTATGGTCATAACTTTTACTAATTGAAGGAAACGTAAAATTCAGATTGGCCAGATGCAAATTTGAAATATCGTCATAGTCGTAATTATCATTTTTATCGGTTGTGAAGAGTCGTATTATATACTCTTCAGGCATTCCGTTCAACAATGCCACCACATTGCTGATAATCACAGGATCCTCAGATTCGAGGATCACCCAATTCTCACGCCCTTTTTCGATCTTATTTTCAATATCCACGATATATAGAAATCCTTCCTCTCGTGGCACCAGTGTTCTGGCGTTAGGTATGGCCGCAAGAATGGCTTCTTTTTGATTGCTTTTGGTATGGTCACTGATCAGCAGTACATTTCTGGTTCCTGCATTTTCCTTTAAATAATCGATCATTGCGGTTTCCAATAATTCACTGCTGGGAAGGGTTTGGAAAAGATTGGAAGTAAGTTTAATAGTTCTGTTACTCAATGGTGAAAAGACCGGAATATTATCTCTCTTTAGTATTGCAGCCGTTTTCTCTACATTTTTACTCAATAGAGGGCCGATCACCGCATCGACAGTTGAAAAATCGTTTCTGGTTAGAATGCTGTTTGTTTTATTGATGTTTCCTTCGGTATCGTATATATCCAATTCAATGGAAAGTCCTTTGTCTTTAGCAAATTCCGCGGCCATAAGTACACCACTGTAAAAATCCAGTGCAATTCTGGCCGTACGATTGTTCTTTATAAATTCGATCTTCCCAGAGATAGAATCGGTACTATTCCTGAGTTGAAATGGCAATAATACAGCTACTCGTTTTTTGCTCCTGTCATCGATATAATTTTCGAGATCTACTCTTATTGTGCTTTCTGAAAGTGTGGTCGCATTTTCCTTCGGAATTTTTAATATCATCCCGTCTTTCAAGCCGTCCATAGCATACGGATTCAAAGTGACAATTTCTTCCTGTGTCAGTCCTAATTTTATTTTCAAGCGGTAAAATCCTTCTTTGGGTTGTACTTCATAAAAGTCGAAGGCAGACTCCTCGATGGTAGCGGAAGCTGTCACCGATGTATTTGGAACTTTTAGAACAGTTCCAATGGGGAAATTCGTAGGTACATTTGGGTTGAGTGTTTCTAATTCGGCTATAGTTATCCCGTATTTTCTGGCAATTCCGTATTTGGTTTCTTTTGCCAGAATAATATGAGCTTTAGTCTCACCTGTTTCTGTATGGGGTGTAACTTCCGTAGTACTTTGACTTTTCGGAATGATAGGAATTTGAAGCTTCTCCCCTTTTTTTAGTCCTTTGGAGTATAAATGTTTGTTATACTTCTTTATGTCATCAACCGTAATATTGTAGTTTTGAGCAATACTGAAAAGCGTCTCTTTGCGTTTTACCCTATGCTTCTTAAATTTTACTTGTATAGAGCCTGCATTGCTAATACCTACTGAAGGAATAATAAGAACACTACTGGAGTTTATACCATTCCGCGCATCCGGATTCAAAATATAGATGGAAGCTTCGGAAACACCATATTTTTTGGAAATACTATACACCGTTTCCCCTTGTTTCACCTGATGACTGCGATAGTTCTGTTGTGAGGGCCCTTCAGCATAACTCACACCAAACACCATGAGAAAAGATAAAAAAATTATTAATTGCTTCACTATAATTAAATTACTAAGTTGACTTGTCTATAAATAATAACGTCTCAGATCACGCTATTCCCACTCTATCGTTGCCGGTGGTTTTGAGCTTATATCATACACCACCCTATTAACGCCTTTTACCCGGTTTATTATATAATTGGAGGTCTCCCGTAAAAACTCATAAGGCAGGTTCACCCAGTCTGCCGTCATCCCGTCCGTGGATTCAACAGCTCTTAATACCACGGCTTTTTCATAGGTTCTTTCGTCTCCCATCACCCCTACACTCTGCACCGGTAGCAAGATGGCTCCGGCTTGCCATACCTTATCATACAGATCCCATTTTTTTAATCCGTCGATAAAGATCGCGTCCACCTCTTGTAATATACGAACTTTATCCTCTGTGATATCACCTAAAATTCGAATGGCCAATCCGGGTCCGGGGAAGGGATGCCGTCCCAATAATTCGGCGTCGATACCTAATTCCGCACCAACTCTTCTCACTTCATCCTTGAACAACATTCGCAAGGGTTCAACAATTTTCAGCTTCATGAAATCCGGCAAACCACCTACATTGTGATGAGACTTGATAGTCGCCGAAGGGCCATTCACCGAAACACTTTCGATCACGTCCGGATAAATAGTGCCTTGCGCCAGCCAATCTACATTTTCAACCAAATGCGCTTCAGCATCAAATACTTCAATGAACGCTCCGCCAATCGCTTTGCGTTTTGCCTCAGGCTCACTTTCTCCTTCCAGTGCTTTCAAGAAACGTGCCGAAGCATCCACCCCTTTTACATTGAGTCCCATTCCTTTGTACTGATCCAAAACACTTTGGAATTCGTTTTTGCGTAATAATCCGTTATTAACGAAGATACAATACAGATTATCACCGATAGCTTTATTGAGTAAAACCGCTGCAACGGTCGAATCTACTCCTCCACTCAAGCCTAAAACCACTTTCCCATCACCTATTGTATCTTTTAATTCCTGAACAGTTGTCTCCACAAATGCCGCCGGCGTCCAGGTAGCATTTATCTTTGCGATATGAATCAGGAAATTCTCCAGTAATAGTTTTCCGTCAGTGGTGTGATATACCTCCGGATGGAATTGAATGGCGTAGGTATCCTCGCCATCTATACGGTATGCGGCATTAGCGATATCGTTGGTACTCGCCAAACGCACACCATTTTCAGGAAGTTCGGCTATGGTATCGCCATGGCTCATCCACACCTGAGTGTCTTCCTTGATCCCTGCAAAAATCCCATTATGATCATGGATGGTCGTTAAGTTTGCGCGTCCATATTCACGCATATCAGATGGAGCCACCTTCCCCCCATAATAATGTGCCAGGTACTGCGCGCCGTAACAAACCCCTAACAGCGGTTTGTGACCTTTTATCTTTGAAAGGTCAGGATGCGCGGCATCCTCGGCGCGCACCGAGAACGGGCTCCCTGATAAGATCACGGCTTTAAAATTTGATAGATCTTCCGGAACTTTGTGATAAGGATGAATTTCGCAATAGATATTTAATTCTCTTACACGCCTGGCGATCAGCTGAGTGTACTGCGATCCAAAATCTAAAATGAGGACATTGTTATGCATGCGCAAAAGTAGTCTAAAAAAATAATTTGGGTGAATACTTTTACTATAATTTTTAGGATCCTTTGGCATAAATCCAAACCGAAGTCAGGCAGGCCCGTTCAGACATCATTCTGTATTTCTATGATAGTGAACTCATTCGCCAAAGGATCCAATTGCGATTTCAATACTGAAAGCAAGCCTTCCCCGTACTCGAGATAAAATTCCGAAAAATTCATCTCGCGCTCCTGTAAATGTTGGTTGGGAAACAGCTTATCCTGAATAGTGGTCAATCGTGCCAACCGGTCCGCTAATTTTCGCTTTTGTGCTTTGAGCAGACGTTTTTCCAGACGATCGAGTCCGTTGAGCTGCTTCTTTTCCTGAGCCGCTACTGCTCCCACGAATGAAGCATCCGTTTTTTTGGCGAGTTCATACAAGTCCTTGAATTGCTGCTGAAGGTGCTCCCGCTGACTTTTGAGATCAATATCAATTTCTGAAAGTTGACCTGTGTATTCAGTTTGTAATTGATGTCGTTTCTGAAAGAGCCGCGAAATATCCACTTCCAATTTCTTTAGTTTTTTTGAATATTTCGTAGGCATCAGCAACACTGAATTCCGAAGTAATAAGATAGGAAAAGGTATTTTTACACTTTCAAAATAGTCTTTTAACTGAAACCAATACGCCAATTCACCACCGCCACCTACATAACATACATTGGGTAATATCACTTCCTGATACAATGGTCGCAACAAAGCATTGGGTGAAAACCGTTCGGGATGGTTGTGGAGCTCATTTTTTATCTCGTCAGCGGTGAAAACGAGATCTGATCCGTCGATATAGAAATCATTATCTTTTTCAACAATACGATCGCGGCTCCCTTCGGCCAGGTAAAACAAATTGATCTCCCTGGGATACACTTGCTCACCGTATCCGGCGGCCACGAGCCTTTTGGTAGTTTTGGTTATATTTTCGAACGATTTATTTTCGGTTAGTTCGATTTCAGCATAAGGAATAAGTGCCCTCTTTAATTCGGTATCGTTTCCGTCAATGATGACCAAACCATGATCTTTGAAAAGTTCGTTTCCTAAATAACGGGTAGCATCAGCAAGGTTTTGATGATCGACATAAGCCTTGGAGAAAAGTGAGATCAGCTTTTTAGCATTTGCACTATCCCCCAATTCCTTTCTTAGTACCTTTAAAATCCCATTCAGGCTTTCCGTGGACAATTCACCTACGGCCCCATCACTATTTCTTTCCCAAACCACTTTTTTACCGTGAAGATTGAAATAATTGATCTCCTCAAAATCGTGATCTTCGGTCGCCATCCAGTAAACAGGCACAAAATGATACCTGGGATTCGCTGTTCTAAGCTGTTCACATAGGTTGATCACCGACAAAATCTTATATAAAAAATATAGCGGACCCGTGAATAAGTTTAGCTGGTGACCTGTGGTAATCGTAAAGGTACTCGCTTTAGAAAGTGAATCGATGTTTTGTCGGGTAGCTTCGGAAATGGAGAAGTCCTTATACTGATGTTTCAACCGGTTCACTAAGGTATTCCTGCTTTCATCAGAAAAAGTACCTCGCTTCTCCGTCAACTGTGCCTTTAAATTAGCCAGACTTGGAAACCGATGGTAAAAAGGCACGGTAGCCTTAACTTCAGATAGATAATCGCATATCAACTTCGAAAAGTAGCCTGTTTTGTGATACGGAAGGAGTTGTTTTGGCATCGGTCTTTTTAGAAAACTGAAACAAAAATAAACAGATTATAGTCTTTAACATCTAAAAATAAGTAAATTCAGTTAGCTAAGCACCAAATCGCAAGTCCCAAATTCCAAATAAATCTAAAATCGCAGTCAACAAATCTCAAAAAGATTTGGATTTTGGATTTTGATTTTTGGAAATTCCGTTACCTTTAGCATCCAATAAACCAAAAGAATGCAATGTCAAAATATATAGCCCTCCTCTTTCTATTCGTTTCTGCACCCGCCATAGCTCAATTACGATCACCATCAGATTTCCTCGGCTACGAAATTGGCACCGAATTTTCCCGCCATGCCGATGTTGTCAAATACTTTGAGCACATAGCAGCCAATAGTGATATGGTTACCTATCAAACCTATGGTAAGACCAACGAAAGGCGTTCTCTCACCTACGCCATCGTTTCTTCACCAAAGAACATGGCGAATATTGATGAGATCCGAATAGACAATCTTATAAATACAGGGATCAAAGCCGGTAGTGCGAATCCTCAAATTGCGATCGTCTGGTTAAGCTACAATGTACACGGCAACGAAGCTTCCAGTACCGAAGCCGCTATGCTTACCCTTTATAAGCTAATCACCGAAAATAAAGCCTGGCTGGAAAATACCGTGGTGATCATTGACCCCTGCGTGAATCCGGACGGTCGAGATCGTTATACCAACTGGTACAACCAGGTAAGGTCAAAACCCTACAATCCTATACAGATCGCAGCTGAACATCACGAACCCTGGCCGGGTGGACGGGCCAACCACTATTTGTTTGATCTCAACCGTGATTGGGCCTGGGCGACCCAGGTGGAGAGCCAGCAACGATTAAAGATCTACAATATGTGGATGCCACACATTCATGTGGATTTCCACGAGCAGGGGATCAATGAACATTATTTCTTCGCCCCTATGGCAGAACCTTTTCATGAGATCATAAGCGATTTCCAACGAAATTTCCAGGTGGAGATCGGTAAGAACCACGCCAAATATTTTGACAAGGCAGGCTGGTTGTTCTTTACCCGAGAGCGATTCGATTTGCTATATCCAAGTTATGGCGACACCTACCCCACTTTTATGGGCGCCATTGGCATGACTTACGAGCAAGCAGGCCACGGTAGTGGCGGATTGGGAATCGATAATGATGAAGGCTTCGAACTCACATTGATGGACCGTGTCGCACACCATACCACCACCGGACTTTCTACGGTAGAAATCGCCTCCAGGAATGCCGCAAAACTCAACACCGAGTTTAAGAAGTTCTTCCAAAACGGAGATTTAAAATACAAGAGTTATATACTTAAAGGGCATCCCGATAAAATTGATGCGCTCACCAAACTATTAGACAAACACGAGATCAGATACGGCTTCTCCAGCGGAGGAAATGTAAACGGGTATAGTTATACGGAAAACGGCTACGGCAGAATGAATGCCAATGGCGCTTTGGTAGTAAGTACCAACCAGCCGAAAGGAAAAATGGTCAAAGTGCTTTTTGAGCCGGATGCCAAATTAAGTGACCCTCTTACATACGACATTACGGCCTGGAGTGTTCCCTATGCTTACGGACTCGATTGCATCGCCAGTACATCATTGGTTCCGGCCAATGGAAGCAGTCCCGTGGTTCGGGAAGTAAATCAAGTGTTTCAAAATGCAGCGGGCTACCTGGTCTCATGGAACAGTATGTATGATGCTGCCTTTTTAACCGATCTATTGCAAAATGACATACGTGTTCGATTTTCTGAAAAGGACCTGAGTTTCAATGGAAAAAAATTCAACAAAGGGAGTTTGGTCATCACACGAAGTGATAACAAAGACAATCCGCAATTTGCTGTTACCCTTACAAAGCTCGCGAATAAGCACGGTCGAAGCCTTTATATAACTATGACCAGCTTTAGTGATAATAGTACCGATTTTGGCTCACCGGATATAAAATTAGTTCCCAAAAACAGGATCGCGGTCTTAAAAGGCAAAGGTACTTCATCACTCAGTTATGGTGCTATTTGGCACTTTTTTGAAACACAATTGAAATATCCCGTAACTTCTATCGATACCGACAATTTTAGCATGCGTGTCTTGAAGAACTTCGACGTATTGGTAATGCCCGGTGGCTTGTATAGTGATTTAGTTACTGATAGCTCTTTAAAAGATCTTAAAGCCTGGATCCGCTCTGGTGGAAAAGTAATTGCGATAGGACGGGCTGTTAATACATTTAATAAAAAGGAGGGGTTTGATTTTAAGGAAGTTAAGGACGACCCTTCAAATGGGGTAGATGATAAGGATGATGATCCTTCGAGTGCCTCCGTGTCTGATGATGAGAAACTGATCCCTTACGACCAACGCGAACGCGAACGCGTAAAAAACAATATCGCGGGAAGTATTTACAAAGTTACTCTAGACCCATCGCATCCCATGGCCTTTGGATATGGTGATACTTATTACAGTTTAAAGCTGGGTAGTTCTTCCTACCAATTTCTGGAAGAAGGATATAACGTGGGTTATATTAAGGGCGAAGCGATAAGTGTCTCCGGTTTCTCCGGCGATGATGCCAAGGCCAAATTAAGAAACTCCATGATCTTTGGCGAAGCCCGAATGGGCAGAGGAAGTATTGTGTATCTGGTAGACGATGTACTATTTCGTTCGTTTTGGGAGAATGGGAAACTACTTTTTGTCAATTCATTGTTCTTTGTAAATTCGAACGCGGTCCGATTATAATGACCCCGGGCGTTGGGCGGTGTTGAATTTTGCGGATTCGAATATCGTTAGTCAGTATAACGAAGCTGAAACTCGGAAGTTGGAATTCAGTTCGTAGTCACTTCGAAGGGTCCCGCCAGAGCGGGATTGTATCGAGATGAGAGAATCAAGAAGTATTAGGCGGGAATTCCAAAGTTTGTAGTCGGCAGTCGCAATTAGTATTTAACGATTCAACGAATAAACCTATAAACGGACATTAATCCTCCAACTCCTTCAGAACCATCTCTGCAGAAGCGGTAATACTTTTGTAGCAACCATATCCCCACCTTAAAAATAAAATTAACAAGACAAACACCGCCCCTGTAAAGATCCAGGGGAGTGCGTCCATGTCCATGGTGAACATATCTTTGTTGTTAAAGATCTTGCTCAACACGGGTAGCACTGCCAAAAATAATATAAAACTTAAGTAAATACTAGTGCGCTGCGATAACAACACCCATTTTTTGGAACGCTCAAACCGAACCAGTGTTTCTTTATAGCTAAATGCAGCAACATCGAGGCTCTTGATCCGGGTTAATGACCATAAAGTAAAAAGAGGCAATAGAAAGAGAAACGCAAGCGTAAAAATTCCGCAGGCCATCAAATACCAGGTATCCAGTTTTTCAATATTGAATAGTATGTAGACTGCCATTGCAAAGCATATTACGGTTCCTAGGCTTTCATATAAAAATATTTTACTGAATTTGCTCGTGTATTTCTGTTGTGTCATATCCATGATTATTTGATCGGTTACTAATTGTTGTTTTTCGACTTTTTGACTCATTTCTTCCCAGAGTGTTTTCATTTCTTCCAGTTCCATGATCTTTTATTTTTTAATGTTCGTTTTTAATTTTTGTTTTATCCGTCCCAATCGCGTGCCTACATTGGTGGTTGTAAAACCCGTTATGATGGCGATCTCTTCATAACTATTTCCTTCAAGAAACAGTAGAATAAGACCTTTTTCTATCACATTGAGCCGTTTAATATGCTCATACAAAATGTGCATTCGGTCATCCCATTCAGACCCGGTTATGCTTGAAGGGTCGGCAACATCAAGCGATTCAAAATTTAAGGAGATGCCAGAGGTGCTCAGAGGCCTCCTTTTATTTTGATTGAGATGTGCGATCGAGGTGTTCAATGCCACGCGGTACATCCAGGTGCTGAGTTTGGACTTTCCCTTGAACGAATCAAACGATTTCCAAAGCTGATACACGATCTCTTGATACAGATCCTTTTGGTCTTCCGTATCCTTTGCATACACACGAGTGATCTTGAAAATTATCCCCTCGTTGTCCTTGATGGTTTGTATGAATGCTTCTTTCTGCTGCATTAAATAATCGATTACATCCTATTAGTATAAGATGCCTGAAATAAATCACAAAAAAGTTAAAT
>SMUY01407747.1_pt1 | contig 14267 bp, 9 predicted proteins | sample 2456441 | NCBI WGS metagenome assembly SMUY01 (sample SAMN11095931, study PRJNA526329) | marine sediment metagenome | biome: Marine sediment; feature: Surficial sediment; material: Deep marine sediment; isolation source: Hadal surficial sediment | place: Pacific Ocean | collected 2014-11 | depth 0-1...
GAGGCCGTCGAGAAGCGCCGCATGGAAAACGAGATGGAGGTGGCGCGAGAGATCCAGCAGAGCTTGCTGCCGCATGAGTTCCCCGAGCTCTCGTGGGTCTCGATCTACGGTTTCAACGAGCCCGCGCGCCAGGTCGGCGGTGACTACTACGACGTCTATATGCGTGACAACGGCGACCTCGACTTCGCGGTCGGGGACGTGTCCGGCAAGGGCGTTCCTGCCTCGCTGGTGATGTCCATGCTGCAGTCCTCGTTTCTCGCCGAGGCCTCGGCGCACGAAAATCTCGCCAAGGTATGCGAACGGGTCAACGAGTTCCTCGTGCAGCACACCACGCCGGAGCGTTACGCCACCTTCTTCGCCGCACGACTGCAGCCCGACGGCACGTTCGTGTACGTGAACGCCGGCCACAACCCCCCGATGCTGTTGCGCCGTGACGAGGTTCACCGGCTCACCGGTGGTGGCCTGCCGCTCGGGCTATTCAAGGGTCGCACCTACGAGCTGCAGCACGACAAGCTGGAGTCTGGTGACCTGCTGCTGGTGTTTACCGACGGCGTGACCGAGGCCAACGACCCGGACGAAAACGAATTCGGTGAGGAACGGCTGTTGGAGGTGGTGCGTGCCAACCTCGACTGCAGTGTCCAAGTCCTCACGGAAAAGGTATTCGCCGCCATCGCCGAGTTCAGCCTAGGGCTGCACAATCCGCACGACGACATCACCCTGGTGACGGTGCGCGTCCACTGAGGCTACAGGCACCGCTTCAGACGTCGTGTTAGGGGGCCCCCGACCAACCCACTCCGACCCAACCCACCCCGACCCAACCGGACCGAAGGTACAAAGATGACTCCATTGATCGCCGCCGCACTGTGCCTGGTGGCCTATGCACTCGCCTACCGGCTGTATGCGCGCTTCCTCGCATCACACCTGTTCGAGCTATCGGCGGAGCGCGCCACGCCGGCCCATACGCTGCGCGACGACGTCGATTACATGCCGACCAACCGTTTCGTGCTCTTCGGCCACCACTACGCCTCGATCACCGGCCTGTCGCCGATGCTGGGCCCGGCCATCGCGGTGATCTGGGGCTGGCTACCGGCGATGTTGTGGGTGGTTCTGGGCGCCATTTTCGTCGGCGCGGTGCACGACTTCGGCGCCCTCGTCGTTTCCATCCGAGCCCGCGGCATGTCGATCGGAAAGGTCGCCGAGAGCCTCATAGGCAAGCGTGCCAAGAGCCTCTTCCACATCATCATCTTCTTTCTGATCGCGCTCGCCATGGGAGTTTTCGTCGATGTCGTCGCGACCCTGTTCTCGCCGGACTTCTATCCCGAATCGGTGCTGCCTACCGGAGCGCTGATGGTGATCGCGCTGATCATGGGAATGCTGGTACACCGGCTCGACTGGTCGCTGCTGCGGGTCACCGTCGGCGGCTTCGTGCTCATGATGGGCTTCGTCTGGCTCGGCATCCGCACACCCATCGTGGGGCCGTCGATGGCGGAGTGGAAGTGGCTGCTGCTGGGCTACGCCTTCGCCGCCAGCGTGCTGCCGGTATGGACGCTGCTGCAGCCGCGCGACTACCTCAACAGCCTGTTGCTGTACCTGGGAATGGGGGGAATGTATGCCGGCTTGGTGGTTACCAACCCACCGTTCGTCGCACCGATGATCGATTTGAATCCCACCGGAGCGCCGCCAATGTACCCCTTCGTGTTCATTGTCATCGCCTGCGGCGCCGCCAGCGGCTTCCACTCACTGGTGTCTTCGGGCACCACGGCCAAGCAGCTCGACCGCGAACCGGATGCTGTCTTCATCGGCTACGGCGGCATGATCGGGGAGTCTCTGCTCGGCCTCATGGCGGTGCTCGCCTGTACCGCCGGGTTCCTCTCGCGGGAGGAGTGGCTCGGCCACTACGCTACGTGGGACTCGGCGCAGGGGCTCGGCAACAACATCGGCGCCTTCATCAGCGGCACCTCGCGCTTCCTCGAAGGGCTGGGCGTACCGCTGCCCGTAGCCAGCACCTTTATCGCGGTGGTGGTGGTCTCGTTCGCCCTCACCACACTCGACTCGGCGACCCGCCTGCTGCGATACAACATCGCCGAGATCAGCGAAACGGTGCGCGTCCCGGTTCTCGGCAATCGCTACCTGGCGTCGATCTTGGCCATCGCGGCAATCGGCCTCTTCGCGTTCTACGAAGTCAACGGCGTAGCCGCCGGACTGGTGCTGTGGCAGCTGTTCGGCACCACCAACCAGCTCATGGCAGGCTTGGCGCTGCTCGCCGTGACGTTGTACCTGCTGCAGCGCGGTAAGCCGATCATTTATACCGCCGTGCCGATGTTCTTCATGCTGGTGTCAGCCATGGCAGCCATGGTGAGCAAGCTCCGAGACTTCTGGAACGCTCGCGATTGGCTGCTGCTGGGAACCGGCGGCGTGCTGTTCGTCATCGCCATCTGGCTGAGCGTCGAAGCCATCGTCGCGGTACGCCGTTACCGCCGCGAAGCGCCGGTAACGACGCTGGAAGTCGAGTTCAAATGACCAAAGGCCACGGAGCCTGGCTCCCTGGCCTTTATTTGTACGCTGCAGATAGCTCCTCGGGGTGGCGCCGCAGGACCACCCCTAGCACCACGCGCAGCACTACCCACCGAGTCGCCGCTTATGGAAAGTCGACTCCGGAGAGCACGTAGTTGTACTCCGTGAAGGCGTTCCACTTCTCCGGCACTTCCTCGTCCATGAAGATCGCGTCGACGGGACAAACCGGCTCACAGGCGCCGCAGTCAATGCACTCTTCCGGGTGGATGTAGAGCATGCTCCTTCGACCCTCTTCGGGGGTGCCGTCGTGTTCGGTGTTGCCTTCATCCGGAATTTCGTAGATGCAGTCGACAGGGCAGACTTCCACGCAGGCCTTGTCCTGAACGTCGACGCAAGGTTCCGCGATGATGTACGTCATGCTCGTGCTCCTAGCGGTGGTGCATGGTCGTGTTTTCGCGCGAGGCAACGTCACCTCGGATGAACGCAGCATATCATCCGGCTTGCGGGATGCAACCCGGCGCTAAAACACCTCCTGGCGTGATTCAGAAGAGGGTGGCGGGACACCTGTTATTTCGCCATATCTTCGCCTGCGGTGAACAGCCTGAGTAGTGAACAGTTTGCCCCGCTCGATCGGGGCTATCCACAGCTTTTCCACAACCACTGGGGGTTGCAAAAACGAAAAACCCCAACATATTGTGTCTTTAGCGCTTGACTTCATTTCGCTGGAAACGTATAACGGCAGGGTTTCCAGTACCGTACGTCGCCACGTCGCCTGGACGAGCCCCCACTCGGGCAGACCGGCACCAGCTTCTGGAGGAACCATAGAAATGGCCGCTGAAGAATACTCCGAGCCTGATAGTCAGGCGGCCGAACCCGAGGCTGCAGAGCCATCTCCCCAGCCTGCCGACACTCCCGAGAGGAATGCCGGAACCGACAAAACGGCGTCGGCGCAGCGCGGCCTGCGCTTCACGCGCTTCTTCACCGCCGACGGCGTACACCCCTACGACGCGGTCGAGTGGGAGTCGCGTGACGCGATCATTCTGAACGCCGAGAGCGAGACGGTCTTCGAGCAAAACGGCGTCGAGTTCCCCACCTTCTGGTCACAGCGCGCCACCAACATCGTCTCCTCCAAGTACTTCCACGGCCAGATCGGAACACCGGAGCGCGAGTCCAGCCTCAAGCAGCTCATCGGCCGGGTGGTGGGCGCCATTACCCAGTGGGGCGTAGACGGCGAGTACTTCGCCAGTGCGGCGGACGCCGAGATCTTCTCCGACGAACTCACCCACCTCCTGCTGCACCAAATGGTCGCCTTCAACTCGCCGGTATGGTTCAACATCGGCGTTGCCGGTGAGCGTCAGCAGGCTTCGGCGTGCTACATCAACCACGTCGACGACACCATGGAGTCGATCCTCGACCTGGCAAAGACCGAGGGGCTGATCTTCAAGTGGGGCTCGGGCGCTGGCGTCAACCTGTCGCGCCTGCGCGGTTCCCGCGAGCACCTCTCGGGTGGTGGCGTCGCCTCCGGCCCGGTCTCCTTCATGAAGGGCTTCGACGCCTTCGCCGGGGTCATCAAGAGCGGTGGCAAGACACGTCGCGCCGCCAAGATGGTCATGCTGGACATCGACCACCCGGACATCGTCGAGTTCATCGAGTCCAAGGCCAAGGAAGAGATGAAAGCCTGGTCGCTGATCGAAGCGGGCTACGACCCCGCCCTCGACGGCGAGGCCTATTCCTCGGTCTTTTTCCAGAACGCCAACCACAGCGTGCGCGCCTCCGACGCGTTCATGCGCGCCATCGAGGAAGACGGCGAGTGGACCACCATCGCCCGCGTCGACGGCACCCCGGTGGACACCACCCCGGCCCGCGAGCTGATGGGCAAGATCGCCGGCTGCACGCACCAGTGCGGCGATCCGGGCATGCAGTTCGACGACACCATCAACCGCTGGCACACCTGCAAGAACACGGATCGGATCTACGGCTCCAACCCGTGCTCCGAGTACATGTTTCTCGACGAGACGGCGTGCAACCTGGCATCGCTCAATCTCATGAAGTTCCTGCGCGAGGACAGCTCGTTCGATGTCGAGTCGTACCGCCGCGCCGTGGACGTGACCTACACCGGCATGGAGATCGTCGTCGGCTACGCCGAGTATCCGACCGCCAACATCACCAAGAATTCCTTCGACTACCGGCCGCTGGGCCTGGGCTACGCCAACCTCGGCGCCCTGCTCATGCACCAGGGCATGCCCTACGACTCCGACGCCGGCCGCTCCTGGGCCGCCGCCATCACCTCGATCATGTGCGGTGAGGCCTATCTGCAGTCGGCGCGCCTCGCCGAGGTCAAGGGACCGTTCGCCGGGTATCCGCGCAACAGCGAGCCCATGCTCGAAGTCATGCGGATGCACCGAGACGCGTCCTACGAACTCGATTCGACGCAGGTTCCGGAACGTCTCGCGAAGTGGGCCACCAAAGTCTGGGAGCAGGCGGTCGAGCTGGGCGAGCAGCACGGCTATCGCAACAGCCAAGCGACGGTGCTGGCGCCCACCGGCACCATCAGCTTCATGATGGACTGCGATACCACCGGAGTGGAGCCGGACCTGGCGCTGGTGAAGCACAAACGACTCGTCGGCGGCGGCACCCTGCGCATCGTCAACGATACGGTACCGGCGGCACTCGGAAACCTCGGCTACAGCGACGACCAGGTCAAGGACATGGTCGCGTACGTCGACGAACACAGCACCATCGAGAAGGCACCGCACCTGAAGGACGAACACCTGCCGGTGTTCGATTGCGCCTTCCGCGCCCTGGGCGGCGAACGCTCGGTGCACTACATGGGTCACTTGAAGATGGTCGCCGCCGTGCAGCCGTTTATTTCAGGCGCCATCTCAAAGACCATCAATGTGCCGCAACAGGCTACCACCGAGGAAATCAGCCAGGCCTACATGGAGGCCTGGCGCCTCGGCACCAAGGCGGTTGCCGTCTACCGCGACGGCAGCAAGCGCACCCAGCCGCTGGCCACCGCCGGCAGTGCCTCGGCGAGCGCCAGTGCGGCAAGCGCCGGGGCCCGCCAAGGGGCCGCCTTGGTGGGCGCATACACCGCTCAACCGGTGCGCCGCAAACTACCCGACGAGCGCCACTCGCTGACCCACAAGTTCAGCATCGGCGGTCACAAGGGGTACATCACCGTCGGGCTCTTCGACGACGGTACGCCGGGCGAGATCTTCATCACCATGGCCAAGCAGGGATCGACCATCTCCGGCCTGATGGACTCCTTCGCCTGCATGACTTCGTTTGCCTTGCAGTACCACGTGCCCTTGAAGTTCCTCGTCGGAAAACTCAGCCACGCGCGCTACGAACCCTCAGGATGGACTGGGAACCCGGAGCTTCCGTACGCCAAGTCGATCACCGACTATGTCTTCCGCTGGCTCGCACTGCGCTTCCTCAGCGCCGAGGAACGCGCCGAGATGGGCATGCAGACAGAAGCGGATCTCGAAGTACTGGGAGAAATGAACGCCACCGCCGAACAGGCCGGCGCGGTCTTCAAGAACAACGTGAAGCCACTGGTTACGAACATGGGGGCGGCGCCGCCGGTGGCCTTCCACCCGCAGCCCGACGCCCCGCTGTGCCAAGCCTGTGGATCGCTGATGGTACGCAGCGGCGTCTGCTACAAGTGCATGAACTGCGGAGCCACCTCCGGATGCTCGTAGACACGAGCCCCACGCCGAAGGTGGCTTCGGGAGTCACGAAAAGGTTGCCTCGTCAGCGAGCGCGCCGAGCGGGCCGCATTGGGGTGGGCGGCGGTCATGCTCGTCGCGCCGCTGGCGGGCGTACAGAAAAGATATAGCGGGCCGGCCGGGGCCGATGGCTGCCTCCCGCCGTCGGTTGAGGGCTGCGCCGGCCGGCCCGCTTCTATTTCTGTCGAGCAGAGGGACCATCATCTTATCAAGATGATGGTCCCTTTTGTCGATGGGGGCGCCAGACTGCGAAAGAAGCGCGTCGCTGTTCGCGCGTCATCGCGCTTGCGTCCGTCGATGGGAAGTCTTGGTGATAGTCGGGCTTGGCGGTACCGCCAAGCCCGGCTATCACCAAGTCCCGTTCAGTAAGCCGCTGCCGACCCGTTTCTCCGCGGATCCGCAACCGCCACGCGGGTACCGTCAGGCAGGATGAAAATCGAGTGTGCGTCCCCCTGGATGCCACGCCGCTCCGAGAGGACGTGCCCCATGGCGACCAGAGCCTCGAAGGCCGCATCCGGGAAATTTCGTTCGAGGCTGGTGCTATCGGGCAGCCACTGGTGGTGAATGCGCGGCGCCGCCACCGCATCCTCGAGACTCATGTTGAAGTCGATGACGTTGACCACCAGCCGCAACACGGTGTTGATGATGGTCTTGCCGCCGGGGCTGCCGACGGCCATGATCGGCTTACCGTCGCGCGCCACGATGGTCGGCGTCATCGACGACAACATGCGCTTGCCGGGCGCGATCAGGTTGGGCTCGGTACCGATGTTGCGGCCGCGTGTCATGCCGGGCCAGGTGTTGAAGTCGCCCATTTCGTTGTTCAGCAGGAAGCCCGTCCCCGGCGCCATCGCCTTGGAACCGTAGCCCTGCTCGATGGTGTAGGTGGTAGAAACGACGTTGCCGGCGGCATCGACCACCGAGTAGTGCGTCGTCTCGGGCGACTCCGGCGCCGTGATGATGGCGGCGCCGAGCTCTGCGCTGCGGCGCGCCTCGCCGGGAGCGATCAGTGCTGCCTTTTCGGCAGCGTACTCCTTGGCGGTCAGCATACCGAGGGGCACGTCGACGAAATCTGCGTCACCGAGGTAAGTGGCGCGGTCGAGATAGCCTTGCCGCATCGCCTCGATGAGCAGGTGCACGACCTCCGCGTCGTTCGCCTGATGGGAGCTCAGATCGAAGTTTTCGAGGATGTTGAGCATCTCCACCAAGGTCGTTCCGCCGGAGCTCGGCGGCGGCATCGAGATGATGTCGTAGCCACGATAGGTGCCACGAATAGGCTCGCGCTCCTTGGCTTCATAAGCGGCGAGATCCTCCATCGTGATCAACCCACCGTTGTCGGCCATGGCAGCCGCCAAACGCTCGGCGATCTCTCCCCGGTAGAAGGCGTCGGGACCGTTGGTAGCGATCTGTTGCAGCGACCAGGCGAGGTCGGGCTGCACCAGCGTCTCCCCTTCCTCGTAGGGCGTGCCGTCGGCATGCTGGAAGGCCTCGAGCGAAGCGGGATAGGATTCGAAGCGGCGAGCGGCGCTGGCCAGCGAACCTGCCAGATAGGGGCCGAGCTCGATGCCTTCCCCGGCGAGCTCCACCGCGGGTTGCACCAACCTCTCCCACGGCAGGCTGCCGAGCCGCTGGTGCGCCAGCGCGAAGCCCGCCACCGTACCGGGCACGCCGACCGCCGTCCAACCCACATGGCCGCCACCGCGATCCCCGGTGCCGTCGTCGAGCATGTACATGTCTGCTGTCGCCGCCAACGGCGCCTTCTCGCGGAAGTCGAACGTGGTGTAGCGATCCTCGTCGGCGACATAGATGGTCATGAAGCCGCCACCACCGATGTTGCCCGCTGACGGATGGGTAACGGCGAGCGCAAACCCCACCGCGATGGCGGCATCGATGGCGTTGCCGCCGTCCTGCAGCACCTCGATACCCACCTGGGTGGCGTAGGCGTCGACACTGGCCACCGCCCCCGCCGAACCCGCGGCGACGTTGTCGGCGCCGGCAACGGCGACGCTGGTCGCGACCGGGGTGGAATTTACCTCGGCAGGTTGTCCGCCGGGGCCGCAAGCGCCCACGAGAAGTGCGAGCAGGGTGACGACGGCGGCAAGTTTCGACTTCAGCATCATGTCTACTCCATGGAGAGCGCGGTGGGACCGGGTGCAAGCCTAGCAGACGGCGATGGATTCCTTGCCGGCACCCGAAATTGAGCGCTCCCGCACACCATACCGGAAGGTCGCTCCACCGGTGCTTGACGCCGTGCGCCGCGATGTTCCTATAATCGAGCCGCAGCCGACAAAGGACATCTAGTTGCACTCCGCAGCTGGTGGGTCCCCATCTTCTCACGACCCATAGGAGGCCACTGCGCAATGTTGGAACTCAACGCCGACTACGCCGAGCGGGTATTGTGGGCAGCGGTTATCAAGCGCGCCATCGACGACTACCGCACCGTCATTCGGTACCGCTCGCAGGGCAACCTCTCGAAGGCCGAGGAACAACGCCTCTTGAAGATTTACAACCACGGCAGCGATCCCGAGAAGTGGATCTTCGGCAACGACTCCGGTTTCGAGGACATCTGCCGCTACGTCGGCCTCAACCCGGATCACGCTCGCGCCAACCTGCGCCGCCAATCGACCGCCGGCGACGCCTATTAGCCCGAACACACGAATCAAGCACAACGCCGTCATCATGGGCCGGTGCGCTCGCGCCGTCGCGACCCGTCGAGATATTCGGGCTAACCGAGCCGGCTGAGGCCAAACGATATCGGGGCAACGCCTTTGGTCTGCAGCATGACCCGATGGGCGGTGCCGATCTCGGAGAACAGCAGGTGCCGTAGCCCGAGATGCCGCGATATGTCCGCCGCGCCGGCCGCCGCCCCGGCCGCGCCCCCGTGCTCGGCTGGGGCGAGGTCGTCTGCGGCGCCGAAACCAACCAGGAACACCGCCAGGCTCGCGATGCCACCGTCGTCGAGACCGTTGGCAGCGCCGCAACGTCTCAGGTTACCGAAGTCGACGTGCGCGGTGATGTCCTGTTCGCCGATGCGCTCGAAGGGCGCTGCATTGAGCTGATAGCGATGCTGACACACCAGCGAGCCGTGCACGCGAGCGGCGTCGTACAGCGCGGCGGTCTCGGCACCGTAATCGACGGTAAGCACCAAGCCCCGCGCCAGACTCCGCGCCACCCCCTCGACCCACGACGCGACCTGGAGGTTGACCTCGACCACCTGCCCTTCCTGCAAGGTGATGTCGTTGGCGGCCAAGTACCCGGCCAACTCGGGCGTCGACGGCGCTAGCTCGCGCTCCACAAAAGCCTCGACGTCTTTGTCGATATCGACGTCGACATCGACGAAAAGCTCTCGCAACCCATCGCGCCATACCACACGGTGCACCGGAAACGCGTCCAGCAGCTCGTTGCTGACTATCAACCCGTGCAACGAGCCCGGCGGTAGCTCGTCGAGAGAGGCGACCCACTGAACCCGTGGTGCATGCGCTGCCAGCCGCTCTTGCTGTTGGGCTCGCGACGCATCGCCGGGCTCGATGCTCCACACGCGGGTGCGCGCGTAGAGCCCCGGGGCACGCCGCTCGAGCGCGTCACACAGGTCGCGTAACAACGCCCCGTCACCGCCGCCCATCTCGACCAGGTCGAAGGACACGGGGCTCCCCAGTGCCACGTCACCCTCCTGCACGACACGCACCACGGCGACGCCCAACGAAGCATCTACTTGGGGAGCGGTTACGAAGTCAGCATCCACGCTCCATGCCGTGCGGGAGCGCGTATAGTAACCCTCGCCCGGGGTGTAGAGGGCGCGGTCCATGAAGTCACGGAACGTCATCGGACCGTCTGCGAGAATCGCCTCGCGGATCCGCCGGGCGAGTACCGTGGGCGACGATTCGGCCTCGTCGGCGCTGCCGTTTTTCAAGTTGACCGCTGGCGGGGTTGACACTATATTGGCGCCACTCAGGGGAGGGTGTGTCGTTCGGCGGATCTTAGCAGCTCCACCGAACCTCCCCGCCGGCCGGGGGCGTACCGCGCAGCATGGCACGAGATGACAAAGTAGAAGGGCTGCAAAAGCTCATCGAGCAGGGCAAGAAGCGCGGTTACCTCACCTACGATGAGGTTGACGCGGTGCTTCCCCAGGGCGCCGCCTCGGCCGCCACCCGCGGCCAGCTCACCACCATGTTCGAGGACATGGAAATCGCCGTCGTCGAGAAGAGCCCCGAGGACGAAGACAACTTCGAGGAAGACGACCCCGACGACGCTGAAGAGGCCGTACCGGTGCGCAGCGCCAAGTCGTACAGCGCTGCCGCCGGTGATCTCGACGATCCGATCAAGATCTACTTCCGCGAGATGGGCGAGAAGCCGTTGCTCGACCGGGAAGGTGAGATCCGCTTGGCGCGGGGCATCGAGGAAGGGCTCGAGGGAATCGTCACCGCGGCCCTCACCTGTCCGGTGGCGAGCGAGTATCTGGTCGATATCCGCGACCAGGTTCGCTCCGGCGAGTTGCCGTTGGAGGAAGTGCGACGTGACGCCGAAGAGGTGCCGGACGAGCGTGCCACCATCCGGACGATGATGGGCGTGCTGACCAAGCTGAAGAACCAGCGCAACAAGCTGCGCGCCGCACGCTCCAAGCTCAACTACGAGTTGCGCCCGGCAAACGAGATCAAGATACGGCTGGGGCTCATCGAGATACAGGCTCACATGGCTGACCTGATGATGGATTTGCAGCTCACCGAAGAGGTCATCGACGACATCATCGTGCGCATGCGTCAACTGCAGGCACGCTTCGCCGTGGCGGAGCGCTCCGGTGACAAGGCGCGCGGCGCCGACCTCGAGCGAGAGCACCTCATCGCGCGCCGGGAGCTGCAGTGCTACCTGCGTGCTGTGGAGGACGCCGAGGCGCAACTCGAATGGTGCAAGAGCGAGCTCACGCAGGCGAACCTCCGACTGGTGGTGTCGATCGCCAAGAAGTACGTGAGCTACGGACTGCCGTTTTCCGACCTGATCCAAGAGGGCAACATCGGCTTGATGAAGGCGGTCGAGAAATTCGATTACAAGAAAGGCTACAAGTTCTCGACCTACGCCACCTGGTGGATCCGCCAGGCGATCACCCGCGCCATCGCCGACAAAGGCAAGACCATCCGCGTGCCGGTGCACATGATCGAAACGATCCGCAAGGTGTCACAGACCTCGCGCCGTCTTTTCAAGTTGACCGGGCGCAAGCCGACGCCGCGTGAGATCGGCAAGGAAATGGACATGTCCGCCGACAAGGTCAAGGAGGTGCTGCGCGCCGCCAAAAAGACCCTGTCGCTGGAGACACCGGTGGGCGATGGCGAGGAATCCTCGCTGTCGGATTTCATCGAAAACGAGGCGGTCGTTTCGCCGCTCGACATCGTGCTGTCGAAGAATCTCTCCGACCAGACACGCAAGGTGCTCTCCACCTTGACGCCGCGCGAGGAACAGGTGCTCAAGATGCGTTTTGGTATCGGCGAGGAGCGCGAGTTCACCCTGGAGGAGGTGGGCAAGTACTTCAACGTCACGCGCGAGCGCATCCGCCAGGTCGAGGGCAAGGCGCTGCGCAAGTTGCGCCATCCACTGCGCTCAAAGAACCTGAGAGAATTGCTGCAAGAGTAAAGTCACACAGCAACCCTCTCAGGTTCTTCGGCGCAGCCCGTATATATCAACGGGTCGCGAAGCGAGCGGCGGCGGAGCCACTGCACTGGGTTCACCGCATCCGAGCCTTCGCGGATTTCGAAGTACAGGCTCGGTCCGATCAGCGACCCCGTCTCCCCTACCGTCCCCACCACGGTGCCCGCATCGACCCACTCGCCGGTGCGCAGCCTGACCTCGTCGAGGTGGCCGTAGATGGTGAAGAAGTCGTTGCCGTGGTTGACGATGACGACCAGACCGTAGCTCTGAAACCAGTCGGCGAACGCCACCCGCCCCTGGTATACCGACCGCACGAGCGCACCGGCGCCGGCGTCGATCTCGATTCCCTTGAACAACGTCACGGTGTCGTACACCGGGTGGACCTTGCGACCGAAGGTCTCCGTCACCAGCCCTTCGGCCGGCCAGGGGAGCTCACCACGGGTGGCAGCGAACGCCGGGGGCACGGCGCCGTCCTCCACGACCACCGGCGCGGTGCCTACTTCGCCGAGTAACGCCTCCAGGGCCGCGGCGCTCTTCTCCTGCGCCGTCAACGCCTGGCGCCCCGCCGAGGCCTCGATATCGATCTGCCGGATGAGTTGCTGGCGTACATCCTGCTGCCCGGTGAGGGTGGCGATCGCCACCGTTTCCTGTTCGCGCGTGTCCGCCCAGCGTTGGGCCGTCTCCTGCATCATCGTTACGGCGCGCTGGTGCTCGTCCATGCGGGTAACGATGTTGGCCACCAAGGTGCGATCCTGCGCCGCAAGGCGGCCTATGAGTTGGTAGTTGGCAAGGATCTCCTCGGGATTGTCCGCCGCGAACAGGAAGCGTGAATACGACAGCGGGCCCATGCGATAGAGCGCGACAACGCGGGCGGCAAGCTCTTCGCGCGCCGTCACCAGCTCCTCCGTCAGCCGTTCGACCTCCGCCTCGCGGTCCGCTGACTGCTGGTACAGAACCTGCAACCGGAGCTGAATGAGCTGGAGCTGGCGACGGCTCAGAGCGAGCTCGACGTCGACCGTCTCGAACTCGTCTACAAGGGTCTCGCGCTGCGCGCTCATGCCGGTTAGCTGCGTTTCGAGCGCGGTGATCTGGCCGCGCAGGCGATCGAGGTCGAGGCGCAGTTGCGCCGCCGTCATCGAGTCTTCCTGCGCTCCCGGGCTCGACACCGGCACCAGCACCAGCAACCCCAGAGCGGCACCCACAGCCATCGTGAACCATGGCGCCCGCACCGACGCGAGGTGTGGAGAAACGCGAGCTGGTCGCTTCATGGGCATGGGGTCAGTAGCTGTAGAAACCTTGACCCGCCTTGCGACCCAGATGCCCGGCGTCCACCAGGCGCCGCAGCAACGGGCAGGGGCGGTATTTGGAATCGCCGAAGCTATCGTGCAAGACCTCGAGAATCGCCAGGCAGACGTCCAGGCCGATGAGATCGGCGAGCGCCAGCGGCCCCATTGGATGGTTCATCCCCAGCTTCATCACACCGTCGATATTCTCTGCCGAGGCGACCCCCTCGTAGAGGCAGAAAACCGCCTCGTTGATCATCGGCATGAGGATGCGGTTGGAGACGAAGCCGGGGACGTCGGCGACCAGCAGCGGCGTCTTACCCAGGGCCTCGGCGACGGCGGTGACGGCGTCGCAGGTTGCATCGCTGGTGAGCTCGCCGCGCACCACCTCGACCAGCGGCATCAGCGCCACCGGGTTGAAGAAGTGCATCCCTACAACCTTATCCGGCCGCCTCGTCGCCGCCGCCAAGCGGGTGATCGATATCGATGACGTATTGGACGACAAGATGGTCTCGGGAGGACAACCTTCGTCGAGGGTGGTGAAGACCTCTATCTTGGCGGCCTGGTCTTCGATGATCGCTTCGACGGCGAGGTCGACGCCGAATAGATCGGCGAGATCGGTGGTGCCGGTGACGCGGCCGCGGATCTCGGCTCCCTCTTCCTCGGACACCACTTCCTTCTTGACCCAGCGGCCGATTCCACCTTCGAGCCGCGCGATGCCCGCATCGACCAGGTCCTGAGTCGGTTCAAGCACCACCACCTCGAAGCCCGCACGGGCACAAACTTGAACGATTCCGGCGCCCATGGTTCCGGCACCGACGACACCCACACGTTGGATTGCCATCACACCTTCTCGACGGCCAGCGCCACTCCGTTGCCGCCACCCATGCACATTGCCGCGATACCGCGTTGGGCGGACCGCTGTTTCATGGCGTGCAGCAGGGTGGTGAGTATGCGCGCCCCCGAGGCGCCGATGGGGTGCCCCAGCGCCACCGCGCCGCCGTTGACGTTGACCTTTTCGGGATCGATCCCCAGTTCTTTGACGACCGCCACAGACTGCACCGCGAACGCTTCGTTGAGCTCGTACAAGTCGACTTCGTCACGA
>SMUY01044604.1_pt1 | contig 14264 bp, 8 predicted proteins | sample 2456441 | NCBI WGS metagenome assembly SMUY01 (sample SAMN11095931, study PRJNA526329) | marine sediment metagenome | biome: Marine sediment; feature: Surficial sediment; material: Deep marine sediment; isolation source: Hadal surficial sediment | place: Pacific Ocean | collected 2014-11 | depth 0-1...
CACCCGTACCGTCGGCGCCGGCCCGCCCTGCTGCTGCTGCACCTGCAGGTACCCCAGCCGCGCCCACGCCGGCAGCCGGTTGACGTCGACGGGGTCCTCGTGGGCCAGCAACTCGGAAACGACGGCGGCGACATTGTCCGCCCGAGCATGTTTGAGAAAGACGGTGCGCACCTGGAGCTGATCGGTGGGCAGGGCCCCGTCGAGCGACGCGACGATTGCCTCGATCCGATCGAACTGCTCGGGGGTCGCGGTGACCACCACCGAGTTGCTCGAGGGCTCGGCGGCAATGATCGGCGGGTGGTCGTCGGCCTCGACCCTGGCCTGGGCGGCCGTCGCCGTGCGGATGGCGTCGGCGACCTGGGCGGCGTCGGCCTGGGTCAGATGAAAGACGCGCACGTCGACCACGCCCACCGCCGCCCGGGGGTGATCGAGCTCCAAGATCAGCGACTCCGCCACGGCCATGATGGGCTGTGGCGCCGAGATGATCAGCGTGTTCGACCTGGCCTCGGCGGTGATGCTCAGGAGGGTCTGGGCGTCCGAGCCCGCCTCCGCCACCTCCTCGGCGATCCGCTGGGTCAGGATCTGTCGCAGCATTGGCACCAGCGCCTCGGCCCGGGTGTTGGCGATCCGGAAGAAGCGCAGGATCGTCGCGGGTCCGGGCCGCCGCGCGTCGAGGTCGGCGAGGACCTGCTCCACGCGGTCGAAGATGTCCGCCGGACCGGAAACCACCAGGCTGCGGCTGATCGGCTCGGTGGCGATGGTCGTGGGCGGAGCCCGGCGATCACCGCGGGCGGGGTTCAGGGCGCCGGCTGAGACGAGCTCGCGCAGGGTCGTCGCGAGGGCGCCCAGGTCGGCGCGAAGGACGCGGTAGGTGCGCACCTCGGTCTCGGTGAGGATCTCCTGGCGGTCGAGCTGCTCGACGAGCTGCTCGAAGCCAACCATGCGCTGGATCGGGGCGTCCACGATCAGCGAGTTGGTCTGCGGGTCGGCGCGGACCACCACCTCCCGCGGCTGCTGGAGGTGATAGAGCGGGCGGCCCCGCCGATCGCGGGGCACGGGCGGCTGCGGGAACATCTCGTCGATCGTTCGCGCCAGCTCCTCGGCCCGCGCGACCCGCAGCGGGAAGATCCGGATCTCGCGGCCGTCGGCACCGGCCCGGTCCGCCCGGTTGAGCGCCTCGACGATTCCCTGGATCTCCGGCAGGAGATCGGGGTGCACGGCCACGATCAGCGTGTTCGTATTGGGATCGGCGGAAATGCTGACCGGGCGCTGCCGGCGCTCGTCGGGGTGACGCCGGTTGTACTGGCGGGTCAGCGCTGTGGCGAGGTTCTGGGCGTCGGCAGTGCGAAGCTGGAGAATGCGCAGGGGCGGCATCTCCTGGGTCTCGGGCTTGTCGAGGCTGCGGACGAGGGCCCCGATGATCTCGTGCTCGTCGGGCCGGGCGGCCACCAGCAGCGAGTTGGTTCGCTCGATCGCCTCGAAGACGGGCGGCGGCCCGCCCCGTCCGGCGACCTTGGCCAGCTCGCTGCCGGCGAGGTCACGCAGGAAGTCCACGATGTCCGAGGCGGTCGCGTACTCCAGAGCCACGAGACGAACGTCCGGCGAAGGGCCGATCGACTCGTGCAATTCGTTGAGAATCGAGGCGATCCGCACCATGGCCTCGTCGTCGGCCACCACGAGCAGGGTCGAGCTCTCGCGATTGACCTCGATGCTCACCGGCTTGGCGCCGGGAACGTCGGCGGTCTGCTGGTCGTAGAGGCGAAGGGCACGGTCGGCGAGCGCCTGGGGGTCGGTGTGGCCCACCTCGAAGACTCGAAGCGACCGGGGGATCGGCACCGCCTGGAGGTCGCGGAGCATCTGCTCGGTCTTGGCGAAGGTGACCTCGTCACCGGCGACGATAAGCGTGCGGCTGACGGGCTCGGCCTGGATGATGACGTTGACGGACTTCCCCCCGTCGGCGGGCGGCGCGCTCATCACCCCCTGCCGCGCTACCTCGTTGAGGGTGCGGGCGATTTGCACCACGTCGCCGCGCTCGACGTGGTAGGTGCGCAGCTCGGCCCGGGGCGGCAGCTCGACGCGATCGAGCTGCTCGACGAGGGCCTCGAACTGGGCCCGCCGCTCGGCGGGGGCGTCGATGATGAGCGTGTTGGTGGCCACCACCGCGGAGACGTGCACCTCCTTGGGCTTCTGGAGGTGAGGGAGCGGGCGCCCGCGGCGGTCCCGCGGCATGGGCGGCTGGGGGTAGAGGTGCTCAAGCGCCTGGGCGATGTCCTCGGCGCGGGCCCGCTTGAGGCTGAAGAGCATCGTCTCCAGCTCGGCCTGGGTGTCGCCGGAGCGGTTGACGCCGTCCACGAACTCCTTGATCTCATCGAAGATCTCCGGGTGGGCGGTGACCACCAGGGTGTTGGTGGCTCCGTCGGCGGTGACCTCGACGGGCATCTCGCGCCGCTGATCGGCGGGCCGGGCGGCGTAGCGGTTGCGGAGCATGTCGGCGATTTGCACGGCGTCGGCGGCGCGCACCTGGATCAATCGCAGCGGGGGCAGCTCGGTGGGCTCGAAGGTGTCGAGCCGGCGGATGTAGCGCTCGATCATCTCGTGCTGCGAGGGCTCCGCCACCACGTAGAGGCTGTTGGTTCGCTCGACGACCTTGATGGTCGGCTCGGGGACCGCCCGCGCCGGGTCGACCGGCGCCGTCGTGCGCAACAGCTCGCGCAGGGGACGAACCACGTCGGTGACCTTGGCGTTGGCGAGCTCGATCAGCCTTCCGGTCCGCGCCGGCGGCAGGAGCTGGCGGGCCTGGCCCACCGCCCGCTCGTAGACCTCCACGGAGTCGCTTCGCCCGCTGATGAGCAGGTTGCCGGTCAGGGGGTCGAACTCGACGCTCGGGGGCGGGCGGTCGTGGGGGTTGGCTCCCTGGCTCATCCGGTCGTAGAGAAGGTTGGCCTTCGTGATCAGCCCCTGGGCGTCCTGGCCGCTCAGCCGCACCACGCGGAAGGCGAAGTCGCCCGGGTCGGGCCGGTCGAGCGTGTCGATGAGCGACTCCAGGACGGAGAACTGCTCGGGCCGGGCGGTGACCATGAGCAGGTGCAGGGGATCGACGGGCTCGATCGAGGGGGCGATGAACTGGGTCCCGTCGTGCGGCTGAAGCAACTGGCGGGCGAGGGCGCCCAGCGGCTCCACGAGCCGGCTGGGCACGGCGTGGGCCAGCTCGATCTGCCGGGTCTCGCGGTCGACGACGGTGTTGTCCTCGATCATGCGCAGCGCCTCGGCGAAGCGATCGAGGGTCGCGGCCGGACCGACGAGGGTCAGCACCCGCGACTCGCCGTCGTACTCGCTCTGGAGCGCCCACTTCGGATCGTCGGGCTCCACCTGCTTGAGGTAGAGCTCGCGGGCCTTGCGAATCGTCACCTCGGGCTCGATCGAGGTGAGCCGAAGCTGGCGGACGTGACGGTCGGTCCGGGCCGGCCGATCGAGCACCGGCAACAGCGCCTTGATCGCGTCGACGTCCTCGACGAGGCCGGAGACGATGAGCGATCGGCCGTCGGGCCCGGTGAGCATCTTGGTGGCGACCACTTGGCGCCCGTTGAGGAGCGTGCGCAGCGCCGTGGCGACCGCGTCGGGATCGCTGTGCTCGAGGGCGAAGACGGCGATGGTCCGCGGGGGCTCCTGCGGCTCGAACGCCCCGCCGTCGATCTCCCGGAGCAGCGACTCCGCCTCGGCAATGGCCGACTGAGTGCCGACCACGGTCACCTTGGCGACGTCGTCGAGGGCCAGGATGGTCGGGCGCTCTTCCTCGGGCAGCTTGTCGTAGAGCTGGTTGAGCTTCTCGACGACATCGAGCGGAGCCAGTCGCACGAGCCGGAAGGTGCGCACCGCCCGCCCACCCGCCACCGCCGGCCCGTCGAGCAGTGCGATCGTCTCCCGCAGCTTGTCGAGCCGGTTGCGGGCGCCCTTGGCGATGATCGTGTTCGTCCGCTCGTCGGCGGACATGCTGAGGCCCGGCAGCGTCTCTTCCTCGATCTTGACCTGCTCGCCCTTCTGGTTGATCACGTACTTCTCGACGCGCCGGGCGAGGAGCGACTTGAGCGGCTCCATGAGGTCGGTTGCCTTGGCGTGCTTGATGGGGAAGATCTCGACGAGGCCGTCGGGGTCGGCCCGGTCGAGCTCGTCGATGATCCGAAGCAGCCGGCGGACCTGGGCCGCGGTCTCGGTGATGACCAGCGAGTTCTGCTGGTCCATCGCGGTGATCGAGCCGTACTCGGCCACCATAGCGGCGAGCTTCTCCGCGAGGGGCTTGGCCAGCGCCATGTTGAGCGGCCGGACGACGGTGATGATCTCGTTGGGCATCACGTCGGCGGGCAGCTCGCCGACGAAGGTCGGGATGTCCTCGCGCTGCATCTGAGAGAGCTTCTGCAGGTAGAGCATGTCCTTGCTGGTCCGGAGCATGACGCCCTTGGCCTGCAGGATGATGTTCAACACCCGAAGCGCCTCGGGCAGGTCGTACTCCCGGGGCGAGAGGTAGTCGAGCGTGCCGTCGGGGACATCGGCCTCCTTGACGACCGGCAGCCCCGAGACGCGCGAGAAGAAGTCGATCACCTGATCGAAGGTCGCGCCCTTGAAGTTGAAGCGGATCCGGCGCGAGGCCGGCGGTGCGGTTTCCCCGGCCACGGTTGATTCCGCGGGCTCGGGGGATTGCGGTGCGGCGATCGCCGCCGGGAGCAACAGCGCCGCCAGGGCCAGCCAGCCGCCCGCCCCTCGAGACGGGTGTCCCCGATCTTGCAGCCGGTGTTGACGATTACTCCCTGACCGCCGTCCCCTCGCTGAGATTCTGCCCAACCACCACACTGAGACGCTCCTGCTCGAGTTGGAATTCGGCGCGATCGCCCCTGGCCGCCACGAAGACCATCCGATGCAAGCTTTCACCGACCAGGAGCCGCCGGGATTCACCCGACTTACGGTCAAGCAGCCACACCTCGGCCCCCGGCGCGGCCTCGGCGACACCGGTAAGTACCCACCGGGCATAGGGAAACGCCTGTTGGGCGGTCGGTGAGGCGGGCTCGGGCGATGCGGGCTTCGGCCCGGGCGGCGGCGCGGGCACCGCGAAGGGGTTGGTGTCGACCAGGGCCGCGTAACGATCGAAGTCGGCAGGCTCGGGGGCGTCGAGGTTAGGCTTGGTCGGGCTTCGTCCGGGCAGGAAGAGCGTTTTGAGGCGCATGGTCACGCCGAACCGCGTTCCGTTGTCACGGGGATCGATCCTGAGGTGCTCGATCTTCTTCAGCCACGGCTCGGCCTGGATGCGGTGGGTGAGCCCGAGCACTTGCTTGAGCGTCCCTTCGCCGCTGATCGAGCCCTGCAGCTCGACGAAGTCGATCTCCGCGCGCAGCTCGCGCTGGATTCCCCGGCGCTTGAACTGGCCCTTGGCCGGCGACTGGCGGCTCGAGGCGTGGCCCGTGCCCACCGTGAGGCCGTCGAGGCCGATCGCCTCGCCGAGCCGGTTGAGCCGGCTGCGGAGCCGGTGGTCGACCGTCTGCAGATCGCCGCCGAGCGAGCGATCGACGTAGTCCTGCAACCCGGCCTCGACGCGGCTGCGGTCGAGGCGCTCCTTGGTGGCGTCGATGAGAAACGCGCGGTGGCGGTCGATCGTGGCCTGGAGCTTCGCCTGCGGGATGAAGTAGCTCTTGCGAGCGGCGATCGAGCCGAGCCAGGCGGCGGCCCCGAGCGCGGCCAGCGGCAGGATGATCTTGACGAGACCGATCATGACGCATCCCCTCCCGGGGCCGCCGTTTCGCGGGCGACCTCCGAAGGCGCGTCGGCGCCGGTCTCGGAACTGTCGCTTTCGGGGCGAAGGTCACGATCGGTCCGCAACGTGTAGCGGAACGAATAGGGGAGCCGGCTGCCGCCGCGGGCATCGGTGCCGGTGGAGCGAGCGGTGTAGACATCGGACTCGACGAGGGCGGCGCGGAAAGCGTCGGCGGTTGTCCGGTCGACGGCCTCGCCATCGAGGACGATCCGGATCACCCGGGGCGCCGACCAGCCGTCCGTCTTGCGGTAGCGCACGCCGCGGAAATCGAGCGACCCATCCCAGTTGTCGAGGACCAGCCGCCCCGGCGGCGGGGCGATTGCGTGCACCCGCGCCAGGTGCTCCAGCCAGTCCACCCCGACCGATTCCCACTGTTCGAGGTGGGTGAGCTTGAGCACGTCGCGCTTGTAGCGCTGCCGGCCGGGGTACGCCTCGGCCCGCTGGGCGGCCAAGTCTCGAGCGGTCTCCCTCAGCCGGTCGAGCTTCAGCTTGCCGATCGTCCAGGCGCCGAGGATGAGAATGATCAGGGAGCCGGTGATCGCCAGGGCAACCTGGCGCTTGCGGGCGGCGAGGTCCGGCGCCTTGCGGGGGTTCGCGAAGTTGATGGTCTCAACGCCGAGGCCGGGCTCGAGCAGCAGCCCGGCGAGCGGCCACACGCTGGCCAGGTCACGGCCGCCGGAGTCGACCCGGGGGTGTTCGGCGATCAGCTCGGTACTCACCCTGAGAACCTTCTCGATGGAGCCCGCCACCTCGCGGCCCACCTTCCGATCGCCGATGACCACGGCGTGCTGCACGTCGTTGGAGTCCTCGACGATGCGGTAGCTCATCCAGGTGCGGCGGGTCTCGGTCACCACCGCGTCGGCGAGAGCCGACGGGTCGTCGAGCGTCGGAAGCTCTCCGGCCCGTGAGAAGCGGATCGCCCCGTTGACCACCACGTTGAAATCGACGCCCTCGGCGGTGATGTCCACGGCCAGGGCCCCGTCGGCGTCCCCCGTAAGGCTGCCCAACAGCGCCGCCGAGCCCATGCTCCGCAGGGAGATCCGCTCCAGGGGCAGACCCGCCGCCCGGGCCATCTGTCGCGCGAACGCCACCACCGAGTCGGGCACCGCCACCGCCAGCACCGTGGTGGCGCTCTCGGTGCGGTCGACGCAGACGAAGTCGATGACCGCGGTCTCGGGGTCGAAGGGCAGGTCGCGCCGCAGGGCGAGACGGGTCATCTCCGGAAGCTCGTTGGGATCGACCGTCGGCAGGGTGATGCGCTTGAGCGCCACCTGCTCGCGGGCGATCGCGATGGTCGTGCGGGCCTTGGGGAAGCCTGCGTCGGCGAGCTGGCGGCCGACCCAGTGGCCGACCGCCGTGGCTTCGGAGGCCAGGCTCTCCGGGACCGGCTCGGTGAGCATGCGCCGGACCTTGAGCCCGTCGCGGTTGCGGGCGACCAGGACCGCGCGGAGGTTCCGGCGGCCCAGATCAATCGCGATCGCGTTGCGAGCGTTCATGGCGGTGTCGTTCTCCAAACGAGAGGGTCGGGCGGGCTCGTCAGTCCTGGCGCAGCCATCGTCCGAGGCGACGCCGCGGCGGTGTCGCGTCGGCGGGTGACGAGGGTGGCGCGGATGAGGGATCGTTCATTTGATCGGTGCGTGGATTGGCGATGGTTGCGCCGAAGCCGGGGTCGGGATCGTCGAGCGGCGCCGGCTCGTCCATGGACGGTTCCCGAAGCACGTCGTCCGGGTCTTCGGTAATTCCGGGGGTGGCGTTGGCGGCGACGCGGGCCGCCGTCTGGAGCATGGTGATGTCCCGCAGGTACGCGACCCGCGGCTTCGGGGCCGAGAGATCGATCACCGCCTCGTAGATCACGGGGTTGGACAGGGCGCCTTCGCGATCGTCGGCGTCGACCTCGCCGGCCTCGATGCGGACGCGGTAGGTCCAGGAGCGGGTGGTGATCCGCCCGGCCAGTTGGTCGTAGGCCTCCGGCTCGACGATGCCGCGGATGGCGGGCCAGGCCACGGTGGCCCGCTCCTCGGCGCTGAGCGACTCGCGCACCCGCACCAACGCAGCCGCCTGCTCGGCGTCGATTCCCGGCAGGGCGACAAGCGCCTCGTAGGAGGCGGTGTTGATATCGAGGCGGCCGAAGTGGTACTCGCCGGGGTCGGTGGTCAGGGCGTCGATGATCTGTGGCCAGTCCGAAGGGTCCATGTCGAAGAACCGCAGCACCCCGAAGATCTTGGCGTCGTTCTCGAAGGTCGTGCCGCTCTCGAACATGCGCCGCAGGATCTCGGAGGAGCCGGCGCCGAACCGCTGGTCCAGACGACGGCCCAGCTCCTCCGACCAGGGCACGTTGAGGTTGATCCGGCGCTTGCCGTTCTGCTGCAGCGCCGGCTCGCAGCCGTAGACGGTCACCACGTCCGCCAGGCCGCGGGGGCTCTCGTGGCCGTACAGGGTGGACGCCCGCTCGGTCAAGACGCCCGACTCGAAGGCATCGTCCTCGACGGTCAGCTCGTCGATCGGCCCGTACACCGTCTCCGGCGTGAGGCCCGGCACATTGAGCAGCTCTGCGACCGAGCCGAACCCACGGCCGGGGTCGTTCTGGCGAAAGGCAACCACCGCCTGCGCCGATACCGCATCGAGCAGGCCGGAACGCCTGAGCATCTCGGCGTCGACGTGGTTGAGGTCGAGCCGGCCGGCCTCGGGCACCAGGCGCTCGCGCCCCGGCGAGATCGGCAGGAGGCGGACCACGCCGAGCCGCGTCTCGGTTTCATAGATGGTGTACTCGGCGCTGACCTGCGGCAGCTCGCCGTCGAGAATCCGGTCGCGCTGATCGTTGAGGGTGCTCATGACCGCCTGCACACCCGACCAGGCCAGCGCTCGCGACTGGACCGCCCGCGCGGTGCCGGCGGCGCCCGCGGCTTCGGCTTGGGCCACGAACAGGAGGCTCGTCGCCACCAGCAGGGCCGAGGCAACCACCACCAGGACGGCGATCAGGATGAACGCTCGACGCCCGCGACCGATCATGACGGCCCCCCGCCCCCGGAATTGGCCCCGCCCGCGAGCTGGGGCTCGGTCTCGTCCGCGGGCTCGTCCGGCGCCGCGTCCGGAACGATGATGACCCGGATGCGTGCCGGCTTGGGCTGATCCCGAAGATCGAGATCGCTTTCAACGGCGTATGCCTGCTCATCGAACCCGGCGTCGGCATCGAAGGTGAGCCGCGGTGGCCCGCCCCGGGCATCAGCGTCGCTCGGGAGCGGGGCGACGATCTCGCCCGGCCACGGCTCGAACCACACCGCGATCTCGACCGCCGTCGGCAGGCGATCCTCGGCGACGCTGTCGTAGGTGTCGCGCCACGCCGATCCGTCGTGATACCGGAACCTCACCTTGTAGACCGGCCCGCCGACCGCGACGAAGGAGGTGTCCGTTGGCTGGCGTACTCCGACCGGTGCGCGGCGGGCCTCGATCTGGCGGGTCTGCTGGTTGAATCGATACTCGGACTCCTGGAGATCGCCCAGGACGGCGGGGTCCCGGGGCCCGCGGGGGGCCAGGCTGATCGCCACCCCGCGGCTGAGGATCCGCAGCCGCCCGTTGTCGCCCTCGACACCGCTGCCCCAGGAGCCGCCTCCGACGACGCACGACATCAGGTTTCTCTCGACCTGCTCGATCAGGGTCGATGCAGCGAGCTGCCGGGCGCTGTACTCGAGCGCCTGGCGGCGGGACGAGAGCAGGTCGTAGAGAAAGCCGAACATCATGCCGAGAAGGGCCGTGACCAGGGCGATGGCGATCAGCACCTCGATCAGGCTGAACGCGGGGCGGCTGGCGCGTGGAGACCTCACGGCTCGACCTCCGGCAGCCCTTCGAGCAGGTCGTCCTGTTCGTAGGCGTCGACCTCGGCGTCGCGCAGCGGCATGAGCTGGCGGATGGTGACGGTCGTGGGGGCGGCCCCGGCAGTGCGGTCATCGTCCCGCACCTCGGTGATTGAGAGCTCCACGAGGGTGAGGCCGGTGAACTGGGTGCGCTGGGTCTTGACGTCGAGGACCCAGCGCGTCGTGTGAGCTTGTGGGTCGAGCCGATCGGAGCCGAACGACTCGATCGAGCCAACGCTCTGGACCTCCTGGCCGCGCAGGTCGGCCAGGTTGATCATGCGGGTCTCCAGCTCGGTCAGCTTCGACCGCACCAGGTCGACGGCCTCGTGCTGCCGCCTGGCCCGGTCGAGGGCGGTGAAGACCGACTTGGACGCGCCCAGGGCGAAGGCCGCCGCCCCGACGAAGAGGGCGACCGAGAGCATCACCTCGAAGATCACCGCCCCACGACGCGCCTGCATGTTGATGGTGGCCGGACCATCGGTCATGGCCTAGGTGTCCTCGTCTTGGTCGGCTTCGGGTTGGCTCCCGGGGTCGCTCGTGGGCCTCCTCGGCTCGATCGAGTCATCGTCAGCGACATCTCGTTCGGGCGCGTCGGCCAGCCGCTCGAAGGACGGAAGACCCGTCCAGAGGTTGACCCAGAGGCGGCCCCAGCGCCCGTCGGCATCGGTCAGCCAGACGGGATCGCCCAGGAGGGCGGAGCCGTCGGACATGAACACGGCCAGACGAATGGGGGCTCGTGGGGACGCGAGGCGAGCCTCTCCGTAAAGCTCCAGATCGAGGTCGACCGCGCGGCTCTCTCCGGGCGGCTGATCGACGAAGCGGATCCGTCCGGGGAGCAGCCGGTTCGCCCATGTCTCGGCGATCCGCCGGACATAGGCGGCCTCGTAGTCGAGACCGAGCGCATCGCTTTCGGCCCGGTCCTGGGCGGCGGCGTCGCGGTACTCGCCGAGATCGATCACCCGCAGCCCGGCCTCGAACGCCCGGGCCGAGAGACGCGCCGGATCGGCGTGGTAGCGGACCTCGATCGGTTGGCCGGTCGCCTGGGCGTGGGCCCGGGCCAGGAGCAGGTGATGAAGGGTCACGTCGGCGGCGGACTCGAAGGCCCGCTCATCGAGGCTCTTCATCATCGTGGGGAAGACCAGCGCTCCCAGGGCCAGCAGGAGAGCGATGGCGATGAGGATCTCCAGGAGTGTCAGGCCGCGCCGGTTCATCGGTGGCGCCTTGGTCGCTCACCGAGCCGCGCCGGTGTCCGCGGGGGTGAAGTCGGTCAGCTCCTCGGGCAGCTCGCCCTCTTCGTTGCGGAGCCGGTCGTGGTTGGTGATGTCGTCCTCGGTGCCCTCCTCGTGGTCCGGGCCGATCGAGACGAGGTCGTAGTAGGCGTCGCCGAGTTCCTCGCTGGGGTTGCGGTAGATCAGCTCGTTGCCCCAGCGGTCTTGCGTGATCGGGGACTCGAGGTAGGGGCCCTGCCAGCGCTGGGAGTCCTCCTCCTCCTCCAGGAGCTCGCGGTTCCAGAGGGCCGCGAGGGTCTCGTCTTCCGTTGGCCAGCGGTCCAGGTTGAGGCGGAACCGTTTTATCGCCGCCTCGATCTGGTCGAACTGGGCGAGTTGCAGGTCGACCCTGGACTGCGCTGCGATATCAAGCACATTGACCAGCACCAGGCCCCCGAGGGCCAGGAGAATGGTGATGACGATGAGGAGCTCGATCAGGGTGAACGCTCGACGGACCGATCGGGCCCGATGGTTCTCTTTTCGGTTCAGCACGTTTCGGTTCAGCACGTTGCGCGTCCTCCGGCAAGACAGGGTCGTTCGCATGCCCGGCGCCCCGGTCCGCCCCCCTCCCCCACCCCCGCCGTCCGGGTCGACGTGCCCGCGCCAGTGCAATCGTAACGAGGCGGCATCGGTCGGGGAAACCCGCCGGGGGGGCCTCGGTGTCTCGTACCGGCCGGGCTCCCCGAGGATGCCCCCGAGCTCCGTAGGGGCGGGGTTGTCCCTGGCAAATGCCCGTTCGGCCGCTCTTGCCCCCCTCATCGCTCATCACTTGTTCTACCCCGAAATCGCCGAGCTGAGCCGCATCATGGGCACGATCAGGGCGATGAAGATGAAGAGCACCACCCCCGCGAGGGTCAGCAGCAGCAGCGGCTCGATGAGCCGGACGAACAGGGCGAGCATCCGATCGACCCGCTTCTCGATGGTGTCGGCGATGGTGAGGAGCACCTCGGGGAGGTTGTTGGCCGATTCGCCCACCGCGATCATCTCGACGACGTCCTCGGCGAACATCCCGCTTGCGGCCAGGGGACGGGCGAGGGGGTCGCCGGCCCGCACTGAGTCCGCCGCCCGGTCGACGGCTTCGGCGAGCAGGACGTTGCCCACCGCCTCGCGGCTGATGCGCATCGCCGAGAGGGTGGGCACGCCGTTGCCGAGCAGCGTCCCCAGGATCCGCGTGAATCGCGCGACCGCCAGGCTGCTGACGAGCGTCCCCAGCTTGGGCACCCGAAGCTGCAACCGGGCGACCGCCCGCCGCACGTCGGGCCGGGCCCGCAGCCACGACCACCCGGCGGCGGCCAGCACCAGCCCCAGGAGAACCAGCAGCCAGTAGCGGGTCAGGGCCGCCGAGGTGCCCAGCAGAATTTTCGTGGGCAGCGGCAGCTCGATGCGCCCGTAGAACTCCTGGAACCTCGGCACGAAGAAGACCAGGGCCCCCAGCACGATAAGCAGCCCCACCGTGAGCAGCATCCCCGGGTAAATAAGGCTGCCGATCACCCGCGCCCGCAGCTCGGTCTGGCGCTCCAGGAACGCCCCGAGCCGGGCGAAGATCTGCTCGAGGAACCCGCCCCGCTCACCGGCGCGGATCATCGCCACCTGGACGGGTGGGAAGACGTGCCCGCGCCGGGCCATCGCATCGGCGAGACGCGACCCCTGGGCAATGTCGTCGGCGACCGCCCCCATCACCGCGGCCAGCTGCGGGTTCGACTTGCTTCTCGACAGAAGCTGCAAGGCTCGAAGGAGCGGCATGCCCACCCGCAGCAGGTCGGCGACCTGCCGGTAGGCGGTGGCCAGGTGCCGCGTGGAGACCCGCCGCTGCAAACGCGGCCGCTCGCGGACCTCGCGGATGCGAAGGGGCGCCAGGTCGCGCCCGTGAAGCTCGGCCAGGACCGCCTGCTCGCTGGCCGCGGCCAGCGTCCCCGTCACCTGCTGGCCGGCCGTGTCCCGCGCGATGTATGCGAAGTTGGTCATGTAGAGCTGCTTCGAGCCCTGCTCTAGCTACCCGGAGGGGCCGGCTCGGGTTGCAGCCGATCATAGCTCTCGGCCAGGGCGCGGCGGGTCCGGTCGCCGGTGACCACCGTGCCGCGACAGTTGGGGGCGCCGTAGACCGCCACCGGTAAGAAGCCGCGCCCGTCGACGGCGAGGTCGAGGAGGTCCTCGGCGGAAAGGGTCAGCCGGCCGGCGCGTTGCTTGAGGTCGATTCTCAGGGGACCGAGCCCGTCGTAGGCCCGGTAGACCACCTCGGTGCAGACCAGCCGGTCGGCCCGGAAGAAGTCGAAGTCGAAGTTGTAGAGCTTGCCCTCGTGGGAGATCGCCGCAGACAGACCGCGTGCGATCTGGGCGCCGCTCAGCCGGGGACGGATGACCGCCACCGCGTCCACCGCGAGGGTGTCGGCGAGCTCACGGAACAGCACGCCGTCCTTGCGGGCCTCCAGCATGCGTATCGGATCGACCCAGCGGGCGGCGCGGTCGTCGCTGACCTCGACGCCGAGGTCGGTCCGGACCCGGGCGGGTCCCAGATGGAGCGATGCGTGGGGCCAGAACCCCGGAAGAAAGAGGTTGGTCGGGACATGGTCGCGGCGGGTGATGACGACGTCGCCGGGCTCGAGCAGGGCCGCGATCTGCTCCAGCACCGTCGCGTCGACGCGCTTGACATGCAAGGGGTTGCGGACCTCGGAGACGACGCGGCCGAAGGCCTCGGCGATACTGAAGATCACCTGCTGGGTCGCGGAGGCCCGCCGCCGTCGAAGGGAGTGCCAGCGGAAGCGCAGCCGCGCCTTGACGTACTGCCCGACGCCGAGTCGCAATGCGTCCTCGGCCTCGCGCAGATGGGTAAGCACGGGCGCAATCATCGGATCGTCCGCGAGGGCGTCGATGGCGGTGCGGTTGCTTTCGGCGAACTGGATCGCCTCCCGCAGCCGCCAGGCGTTGGCGGGGCTGGTCAGCGAGCGGTAGACCGCGGTGTACTGCTTGGGCGGAATTCGAAACCGCGGCTCGGGCTCGTTGAGCTTGCGCTGGACGAGCCTGTGAGTGGCGATCGTGCCCACCAGGTACCGGCCGGCCCGCACCAGCACGCACGCCGCGGCATAGGCGAGAACGAAGCAACGAAGTTGCGTTGCCTCGTCGCCCCCCTCGACGTCACCGTCGGCGTTCGGCCGCAGGTCGCCGATCACCTCGAGAAGGCCTTCGCGGGCGGTCAGATAGCGTGCGAACCACGCGCGGACCCGCTCATCCTCGGCGGGTGTGAAGTACCCCCGCTCGGTGGCCCGGCGAACGTCCTCGAGCTCGGCCGTCCCTCCTTCGAGCCCCCCCACCGCCGGAGCCAGACTGGTGATCGCCCGCGCCGCGGGG
>SMUY01024901.1_pt1 | contig 14262 bp, 14 predicted proteins | sample 2456441 | NCBI WGS metagenome assembly SMUY01 (sample SAMN11095931, study PRJNA526329) | marine sediment metagenome | biome: Marine sediment; feature: Surficial sediment; material: Deep marine sediment; isolation source: Hadal surficial sediment | place: Pacific Ocean | collected 2014-11 | depth...
ACTAGCCAATAAGCTAGTCGTTGTGCAATGCAAAGCGGACAAGGTAGGAGGTGATTTACTAACTGAAGATATAAAGCGTATCCGACCAGGCTCGCACAGCTCAGAAATATCAACAAATAAAATACTCTTGTTCCTAGTTTCATTTACATATTTTGACCAGCTGTAGAAGTCGGATTCGACCTTTGCACGGTCTCAGCTTTCTTTATCCTTCTCATTTCTCCCGCTACCATTTTATATTCCAGTAAGCGGCATTCAAGCGCAGTCTTAAATAAGGGGACTCGACGTGAGGCAGCTAAACGTATTAATTTTGGGAGAAGGGTATCGTCGGTCAAAAAATAAGCGTTCCAGCCGATGAATTTTTTCTTTAGTACATCCCCTAGTTTTGGATAGAGTTCTGTAAGTTCTTTCTGTTCACTTGTATGTTTGCCATAAGGCGGATTAGTAATAAGTATGCCGGCTGATGCGGGTGCGGGAATTTCTAAAATGTTTCCCTGTTTCAGTACAACTATCTCAGCAAATCCAGCCATAGAAAGATTGGCATGGGCATCTACTAGAGCATTACCATATAAGTCGTTGCCATATATTGGTTGAGGTAATTTTGGCTTCTGTCGGGCTACAGATTTTCTTTTCAATTTATTCCACAGCACGCTATCAAATTTCTTAAGTTTCTCAAAAGCAAAACTACGCCCTGTTCCCGGTGCAATATTTAGTGACATTTGTACAGCTTCAAGCAAAAATGTACCCCTGTCGCACATTGGATCTAATAGTGGGGCACCAGGCTTCCAGCCAGCAAGTTGCAATATCCCAGCGGCGAGATTTTCTCGGAGTGGAGTCTTCCAGAAGTTTTTCGTAAATTTCGCTTAATCAGTGCATCTCCCGATGTGTCTAGACATAAAGTAAATTTTTGCGCATCGAGAAATCCGTACATACGGACATCCGGGGTTGCTGTGTCCACGCTAGGGCGTTTGTTGGTACATTCGTGGAATTTGTCACAGATTGCGTCCTTGATTTTCAGAGTAATAAAATCAAGGCTGCGAAGCGGACATGTAATTGCTGCGACATTAACACGGATTGTAAGTGTTGGTGAGAACCATTTGCCCCATGGTAACATGCGAGTGATTCGGTAAATATCAGCTTCATTCATGTGGGCAATGTTACCGTAGTACCAACACGGTGGGGGGTAGTTTATTTATTAGCTCTTACGCCATAGGCGAGCAGTACCCACGCACTTAGAAATGCTATGCCACCGAGTGGCGTAATCGCACCTAGCTCACGTATTCCTGTTAGACTGAGTGCGTAGAGACTGACTGAAAATAGTACAATTCCTGCAAGCATTAACCAGCCTGCTAGTGCTATAGACTTAGATTCAGGAAAATTTAACAACACCAAGCCGACCACGATGAGACCAAGTGCATGATAGAAATGATATTGTACACCTGTCTGATACACACTAAGCATTTCTGCAGAGAGCCTTAGTTTTAAACCATGTGCACCAAAGGCGCCGAAAGCCACGCACAGAAACGCATTGATAGCGCCAAGTATGAGAAAGATTCTTGGCATTAGAGATATGATTCCTTGATCGAAAAATTCAGTATTCTGGCTTGAAATATATGATTTAAGTGGGGAAAACTATACCAAGCGTGTTAATGTTTGGTGTGGGCTGCCTAAGCTTCCAGTCTGCACTACCCATTCTGGAATGTCCACATAGATAGAGAGATTTTTATGATAATGTCACTGTCCTTGTCTAGATTTCTATTTTCCTTTTTCTAACACTTTAGCCTTGCCCCATCCTTTGGCCAATGATACTCGGATGTCATCACCAATGCTGAACTGATCACTACTTCGTAGCACGTTACCGTCTTTGTCGTAAGCGATGCTATAGCCACGCTCTAGTACAGATTGTGGGTTTAGGTGGGCAAGGTGTATTTCCTGTCGTTGCAATTCAGATGTGAGCGTATCAAAATGGTGAATAACTACTCGACGTAATCGAAGATCTAATTCGTATAGTTGTGTTTCCAAGCGAGAGACGTCTGGCCTTTCACTAGTAATGCGCTGATTCAGTTCACGCAGAGACCAACGTCGATTATCGAAGTAACGTAGCCAGATGCTGGCAAGTCGTTCGCGAAAATGTTGGAGGCGCATAAATTGGATATGAATTTGTTCATTTGGGTGTATTAGACGGTGTGAAAGCATGTCAATGTGTTGCATGCGGTTTTCAATGCTACTCTGCATTATGCGTTGTATACGGCTATACAGGGTTTTTATGTGACGCAATAATTCTTCACGATCCGGACAAATAAGGTGTGCTGCACCAGTAGGAGTTGGCGCACGAATATCAGCAATAAAATCTGCAATAGTAAAATCAGTTTCATGACCTACGCCGCAGATGATTGGAATCGGGCATAAAGCAATTGTTCGCGCTACAATCTCTTCATTAAATGCCCACAAGTCTTCAATATCACCACCGCCTCGACAAAGAATTAATACATCGCATTCACTACGTTTAGTTGTTGTCTGGATAGCCTCCGCTATTTTTATTGCTGCACCATCTCCTTGTACTGGGGTGGGGTAAATAATTACTGGTATAGAAGGCATACGGTGTTGTAACGTGGATAGCACGTCGCGCAGGGCTGCTCCAGAATAGGAAGTTACAATGCCTATTTGTTTTGGAAAAGATGGTAGCGGTTTTTTACGGGCGGGATCAAACAGTCCCTCTTTCTCTAGTTTGGCCTTGAGTTGCTCAAATGCTTTAAATAGAGCTCCCCGTCCTGCCAGTCGGATTGTATTTACGTTTAGCTGAAAATCTCCACGTGCTTTGTAAAGTGTTACTAATGCACGTACTTCAACCTGCATACCGTCTTCAGGTTGCCAATCAAGATACTTGTTTTTGTGGTTGAAAATAACACAACGTACTTGCGCATTGGCGTCCTTAAGGGAAAAATACCAGTGCCCCGAATCGTATCGCTTAAGATTAGATATTTCACCACTGACCCATAGCAGTGGAAAGGCATGTTCAAGCAAGTCCTTGGCGCTATGGTTTAATTCACTTACACTCAAGATAGCATGCGCATCTGTTTCTGGAGGAGAATGCATTTTTACATTCTACAATAATCCACATTTGATACAAAATTGCATCATTGCATTGAGCAAACTCATGTGAATCTTGTTAAAATAAATAACTATATGATATTAAATAAATAAATTAAAGGTTAGAAATTAATCAGATTAGAAAATACTGTTGTGAGCGAGTGACTTAATCGTAATTTACAAACTACCCACAAACTTTTTCACCGTAATTGTGGACAAGAATAAATCATCATGTTTTTGAATAATAATATGCTTTCGTCCTTGCTGAAAACATGTAGGCACGATACATTACGACTCTAATTTCTACCTAGGTCAATGAGGAGAATATTATTTGTTTGCTCTAATTGAAGCCGCCGGCTGGACAATCTGGCTGATTATTATAGCTTCTATCATCGCTGTTGGGGTTATTGGCGAACGGGCGTGGACTCTACGTTTAAGTACGGTGACTCCGAGAGGTTTGCTGCCCAAAGTGATTCGAGAATGTCGGGAGCGTGGTGTGAGTACAGACATGCTTGTGCGTCTACATTCGCATTCACCCTTAGGCCAGGTATTTGCAGCAGGGTTGAAGAATGTCAAAAGTACACGCGAAGTCATGAAAGAATCTATTGAAGAAGCTGGCCGTGCTGTTTCTCATGATCTTGACCGTTATTTGACCACTCTCGGCACCATTGCTTCCATGAGTCCGTTGCTGGGATTGTTTGGAACCGTAATTGGTATGATTGAAATTTTTGGCTCCAATTCCCCAACTGGTGGCAATAATCCGGCACAGCTTGCTCATGGTATTTCTGTAGCGCTTTACAATACTGCATTCGGTATTCTGGTGGCAATACCAAGCATGATTTTTTACCGTTATTTTCGTGCTAAAGTAGATTCTATGGTAGTAGGAATGGAATTACAGTCATTGAAACTGGTGGAGGCTGTCCACGGTGAGCGCAAGGTTTGATTTGATAGAGGGAACAGTTCATATTTATTTTTTAGGATACGGCTAAATCGTCTAATGAATTTTCAACGTGGCAGACAGAAGGAGGAGCCGGAAATTAATTTAGTTCCGATGATTGACGTGTTGCTGGTGATTTTAATATTTTTGATGATTACCACTACATATTCGAAATTTTCTGAACTGGAGATAAGTTTGCCGCAAGCAACAGCGGATAAACCCTTTGATCATTCCAATACCATAAACGTGTCAGTGAACTCTATCGGTGGTTATGTGATTAATCGTATACCTGTCAAATATAATAGTGTGGAAGGACTCCGCGATGAATTACGTACAGCTGCAGGTGGCGAGCAGGATCCAGTGATCGTCATTAATGCTGATGCTAATGCCACGCATCAGTCTGTTATCTCTGTAATGGAAGCTGCTCACCTTGCTGGGTATAAACACATCACTTTTATGACTGAAACTCGAAGTAGAAAGTAGTAGAGCTGCATTGCTGGATCATGAGACCTAGGTAAAATTATGATAAAGAATAGGGAAAACCTACAATTTACCCAGGGCTTGTAGTTCGACAAAGAAACTAACTAGTGGTTTTTGAGCATGGTAAATATAATTGTAGGCCTATTTAGAATAGGCGCTAAAAATATTGAGGAAATGATTCATGGATGCAAAGCTGCTTGATATTCTAGTGTGCCCACTGTGTAAGGGTCCGCTGTTGTATAGGAAGTCTGAGGGCGAACTGATTTGCAAAGCAGATCGACTTGCTTTCCTTATCAAAGATGGTATCCCAGTGATGTTAGAAGACGAGGCTCGTAAATTACCCGCTGAAGAAGAAATTTGATCCAGATAAAATGTTTTGATAGGTACAAATATCAGTAGACTAAGATCTTGCAGTGTTCTTCTGCGAAATTATATTATCAGGAAAATGAACTAGATGGACTCAAATATTGCAGCCATTCTTGGTGCACTCATAGCTGATTCTGCCACACTTGGCTTGCATTGGATTTATGATCCAAAGCGTATTGCTGAAATAGAGGCATCGAAAGGATTAGTGTTTTTACAGCCTGAAGCTAGTCATTATACTGGCATAAAGGGATATTTTGCACATGGTGACAAGGTGGCTGGGGAATCAACCGTCTACGGTGAAGTGTGCCTATTAATGCTCCAGCATTTAGTAAAGTATGGCAACTTTAATCGTATTGAGTATCAGGCTGAATTCCGAGCGTACTTTGGTCCAGGTGGTAAGTATATCGGATATGTCGATTCTCCCACACGCCAGACATTATATACGCTAATACCGCTTGATCCTGCGGCATTTCCAGCGGCATCAGGAGCAGATGACGACCAGTTCTTATCTCTGGCGGCAATTCCATCATTGGTTGCAACCCACTCTGATACTCTAGAAGTGTTGATGAAACGAGTTGATGAAATGGTACGCGTGACAAATAATAACGACTTTGCAGTTACTTCCGCAAAATGTTCCGCTGCAGCATTGTTCAAGATACTTCATGGCACGTCAATTACACATGCATTGGTCGATTCTCTACAGTTTGCAGGCGATAAGCTCAGAACACTACTTGAACAGGCACTTGCTATACAGACGCTGGATAGTGTTGCAGTTGCAGAACACTTCGGCTCTGCCTGCCATGTGGCAGAAGGGTTACCCGTAGTTTTTCATATCGCAAAGTGTGCACCAGACTATCAAACTGCAATAAAGGCCAATATTCGTGCTGGGGGGGATAATTGTGGTCGTTCCATTATGCTCGGTGCGTTTATGGCAGCATATATGGTAAAGAAGGGTGGGCTTACGTTTCCTATTCCACTTGAGTGGCTTGCGCGGTATGGAAAGATTGTTGTTGCTTCTGATGCATGTACGAAGCTTTAGCTAGGCATTTTGTATGCATAAGGCTACTGGAAAATTTGTACGTGGGGCATCAGATTTTAATAATGGAATACCTACATGATGCTGTAAGTAAAAATATGCGTGCTAAGCTAAAGTTGGAAAATGCACAGAAGTGACGCAAACTATTTGTGAGAGGACCTAGTATGACAACAACGCCAGGTAATTTATTTATTCTTAGCGCTCCCTCTGGTACGGGGAAAACTAGCTTAATTAAAGCGTTGTCCCAGACAGATATTGACTTAAGTTTATCTGTTTCATACACCTCACGATCAATGCGTTTAGGAGAAGTAGAAGGGCGCGATTATTATTTTGTGAAGCATAAAATATTCGAACAAATGTTGGAACATGGTGAATTTTTAGAAAGTGCGGAAGTGTATGGAAATCTGTATGGAACTTCGCAAAAATGGATCAACAAGGCTATAGATTCTGGACAAGACATTTTGCTCGAGATTGATACTCAAGGCGCGCAACAGGTTCGTAGGTTTTTTTCCAATGCGGTTAGCATTTTTGTTTTGCCTCCTTCGATAAAGGTACTTGAAACCCGTTTAAGAAATCGCAACCAGGATTGCGAGGAGGCGATTGCTCGGCGGATGGCGGCAGCGCGCCAGGAAATCAGCCACGCGAGAGAATATGACTATGTTATTATCAATGAGAATCTGGATAAGGCGCTCAGGGAACTAGTTTGTGTCGTACAGGCAGAGCGTTTAAGAATGGCGGTACAACTTGTTCGTCATCATGATTTAGTAATGCGGCTCGGATAAATGTTATATAAGAAATCAATTTAATAATTCCTTTATTCTATCATATACTTTATTTGGGTTGATGCGGGGATGCTTGTCACACCACTGTTATTTTTTATGAATACATTAATTTATTTTAATATCATACTAGGAGAATCACCATGGCGCGGATTACGGTCGATGATTGCTTGAAAATAATTCCCAACCGCTTTGATATGACTTTGGCAGCTACAATTAGGGCGAGGCAAATTTCAATTGGAAGCCCCCCTATGGTAGAGTCTACGCGTGATAAACCTACAGTTATTGCCTTGCGCGAGTTGGCTCAGGGAAAATTGGGATTAGAAATTTTAAACATGGGACATATATAATTTTACACAATGATGTAGAGCATTTAGCGAAAATTTATTCTACCTGTTTAGCAACCAAGGGCGATACTCTATCCAAATACATAGAGAGCTATAAGGATGTTCCCCGTTTCAGCATATCTATGTTGTGAGCCAATTGGTGAGACGGAAAATTAAGGAAATTCCGATGCGAGCAAAAAGCCTGCCGGACTCCTCTGCTGCTACCTCTGGGGCGGAATTCCTATTCCATGAATTATCCGGTTATCTAAAGCCGGAAGATATTTCTCAGCTTCAAAATGTCTATCTCTTTAGCCAAAGCGCGCATTCCGGACAGTACAGAAAATCTGGAGAGCCATACATTTCTCATCCTCTAGCGGTAGCTAGCATACTTGGTAAATTGCACTTGGATACTCAGACGCTTACCGCGGCGTTGCTTCATGATGTAATGGAGGATACACACGTTTCTAAATCTGAGATCAGTAATAGATTTGGGACAGCAGTAGCAGATTTAGTGGATGGTGTTTCTAAGCTTGATAAGATTGAGTTTCAAACTCATGCGGATGCTCAAGCGGAAAATTTTCGTAAGATGCTACTGGCAATGGCGCGCGATGTCCGAGTTATACTTATCAAGTTAGCGGACCGACTTCATAACATGCGAACACTGGAAGCAATGAGGCCTGAGAAGAGGCGCCGCACTGCTCGTGAAACCATGGAGATTTATGCCCCCATTGCTAACCGGTTAGGTCTCAATAATATTTATCAGGAACTACAGGAACTTAGCTTCCTTAACCTTTTCCCAACACGCTACAGGGTTTTGACCAAGGCGACCAAGGGAGTGCGCGGTAATCGAAGAGAAGTATTGAAGAAAATTCTTGACGCGATCAGGAAATGTTTATATGAAGCAGGGCTCAATACAAAGGTGAGTGGGCGAGAAAAGCAACTCTATAGCATCTACAAGAAAATGGTGGAGAAGCACCTCACATTTTCCGAGATATTTGACATTTATGGTTTTCGTGTCGTCGTCAAGGATATACCCTCATGCTATATTGCGCTTGGTGCCCTACATAGCCTGTACAATCCAGTTCCTGGGAAGTTTAAAGACTATATTGCGATTGCTAAGGCAAACGGCTACCAGTCATTGCACAGCACGCTATTAGGGCCATATGGTACCCCCATAGAATTACAGATTCGCACCCCTGAGATGCACAGAATCGCTGAGGCTGGTGTTGCCTCACACTGGTTATATAAGAGTTCTGATGCCGATTTAAACGACATACACACGAGAACCCACCAGTGGTTACAAAGCTTGCTAGAAACACTGAGTGATTCTGACGATTCTTTAGAGTTTCTAGAGCACCTTAAAATTGATCTGTTTCCAGGAGAAGTTTACGTATGCACCCCACAAGGGAAAATTTTGACGTTACCCAAAGATTCTACAGCCGTAGATTTTGCCTATGCAGTTCATACAGACATTGGTAATTGCTGTGTGGCTGTAAAAATTAATGGAGAAAATGCTTCGCTACGAACAAAGCTCAGGAGCGGAGATCGTGTAGAGATTGTTACGGCACCACATGCAGAACCCAATCCTGCATGGCTTACTTACGTGGTTACTAGCAAAGCGCGCTCTCATATTCGACACTTTCTAAAGACTATGCAATTCGAGGAGTCTGCCGAATTTGGGAAACGTTTGCTAAATCAAGCATTGCTGTCATTTAATATTGATCCACAGACTATAAGTGAAGCCCAGTGGGAGAAACTTGCTCGGGAAAGTGGCGCTAAGTCAAAAAAAGAATTACTAACAGACATGGGATTAGGGAAACATTTGCCAGCTTTAGTTGCAAAACGCTTGGCAACACCTGGAGAGTCTGTTTCTAGGCCAAGTGGGGGGGATGATGCTATCACTATCCTAGGGACTGAAGGTATGGCGGTGCAATTTGCTAAATGCTGTCACCCTATCCCGGGCGACCCTATTTTTGGTTTTATAAAGAAGAATCAGGGACTAGTGATTCATATCCATGATTGTCCATTAATTGCTAAAAACCGAAGAAGTAAGAACAACTGGCTTGACGTAACATGGAGTCAAGATATTACTAAGCTTTTCGAAGCCAGCATCAAGATGGTTGTCGTAAATCAGCGTGGTGTGTTGGCAAGGGTTGCAACAGGTATTGCTGAAGCTGGATCTAATATTGACAATATTTCCATGGAAGGCGATGGTGCTCATACCACCATGCATTTTACTTTGCAGGTTAGTAACCGTCAGCATCTAGCAAAATTAATGCGCAGTCTGAGGCATATTAATGAGGTGGCAAGAATTACCCGAGTGAGAGTCTGAGTAGACTGTACTCTGTCTGTTTGGTATGCGGTAGAATATACCACATTAACAGTGATACAAAACGAACGAAAAATCTGTCATAATTTGACCTACTATGAAGGATACGGAAATATCGACTCTCGATTTCACAGCACCAGAAGCGTCGTCTTCTGGTGCTGTGAAATCGGTCAAGCCTGAAACCTCATCCTCTAACATAGAGGATTTGCTCAATCAGGCCAATACTGAGGTTGAAAGAGCGATTCGTAGCTTTGAACTTGCTCTAGAATCAGGGTTAATTGATGAAAATATTTGGCAGCTGTTAGCTTATTTATACATGGGAACTGGCCAGATGGAAAACTTTAGCAGCCTTGATAGGCGGTATGAAGAGGCCTTCGGTGCGCCTATTTTGGCCGGTTTGCCTCAGCAGAAAATGCATTTAGATTCTGACCGTGTTGTTTTTGAAATGCCTCAAAAGATCGTATGCGGCTCCTTGCCTGATATTGCTTCAGTACTGGAAGCGTGCGCTTCGTCTAAGGGCGCTATACTAGATTTTTCCCATGTACATGGTGCTGATACTAATGGACTTATGGAGCTCGTTGAATTCTTTTCACAATTACCGCATGATCAAACAAAGCCTGAGATGGCGGCAATTGACCGCTTTATTTCCAGCTTAGGGAAAGCGGCCGAGGATACCGCTGGAACTCAGGAAATGTGGAGTATGTTGTTCGAGTATATGCGTTTTTGTAATGATATGGATGCTTTTGATGAGCTTGCTATTAAATTTGCCGTGCGTTTTGGCATCTCGCCGCCATCTTGGTAGATATTTGTACTTTCCTATAAATTATCATAAAATCAATAAGTTGTAATCAATATCTAGAATTTTTGCAACTAGTTTGCAACTGTACGCCCTATACCATTTCCGCAATGTTTTATCAGAACATATTTATAGGAGAGGGTTGAACAAATGGAATTTGACGAATAGAGCGATACATCAACACTGTGCTTAGTTGCTTGTCTTTGTGTCGAGATTAACGTTTGCTGTCTACTCAAAGCGGACACTCAGAAAATCAATATTTAAGCTAAACGGTTGATGTGGCTTCATCGTGTCAGCCCGGAGAGGTATTTAATTCAACTTAACCCGATTCTTTGGATAATTGCAGGATAAAGACATGACGGAACAAGATTGAACTCGTCACTTATTTCTGATAATAATGTGCTTGGGGTAAGATCAACTACGTTTACTAATATTCCTAATAGCAGCCACTGAAGCCCACTATGATCTTGTCTCGCACTTCCTAGTACGCTATTCAGGCTCTTATTTTTATGGCCATACAACCCCGCGGCGTGGCATTGCTTAATCGCACAATTGCAGAACACATAGGAGTACCTCCAACTTATCTTGCAAAGGTGCTACAGAATCTGTGCAGAAGTAATTTACTTTATTCTTTTCGTGGAAAGCAAGGTGGCTTTTGCCTTCGAGAGCGAGGTAAGGAAATTTATTTGATGCAGATTGTCCATATTACCGAAGGTTCAGGATTTACCGAGGAATGTGTGCTGGGATTCAAAGTTTGTAGCGACAAAATACCATGTCTAATGTACGCAGAGTGGTTGCCAATTAAGCAGGGAATCGTAAAATTACTATGAGATCAAACTTTGGGTTTTCTAGCTACTACAGTGCTTAGTGGCAAATACAAGTTGACTGATTTGCCCGGGGCCGTACTAGGTGGAAAATAGGTAGACAAAATATTCATGATTAAACTTCATTAATGATAGCCATTTTAGGTTGAATCATGTCATGCATGGTGTAGCCGATTCCACCGATACCATAACCAGATGAGCGACGTCCTCCAAATGGCATCCAATCTACGCGGAAGGCTGTATGGTCGTTAACCATGACGGCTGTTGCATCAAGGTGTTTTATACAATCATTAGCCACATCTAAATCACTAGTATAGATTGCTGCCTGGAAAGCCACATTCAGGCTATTGGCGATTTCTATGGCTTTCTTGCGATCTGTGTATGAATATACACACACCACCGGACCAAAGATTTCCTTAGTAGATACTTTTGCATCCATAGGTGGATTAAGGATAACTGTCGGAGCGTAAGTCGTATTACTAAGTTTCTTGCCCCCAGTGAGTAATTCTGCACCCTCGCTTACAGCTTCCTGTACCCATTCATCCACTCGATCCACTTCACGAGGTAAAATCAAGGGACCAACTTCAGTATCTTCTTTTGTGGCATCACCTACCTTCAGTTTAGATGCGCCAACTGACAGACGTTTTGCTACGTCATCTGTAATAGAATCATGAACAAACACACGCTGTACAGAAACGCATACTTGCCCAGCATGATAGAACCCACCCTTGAGAAGTGATGGGATAGTTTTATTCAAATCTGCTGTTTCATCAACAATTACTGGAGCTGCACCACCGTGCTCTAATGCGCAGCGCACACCGGGAGCTAATTTGCTCTTTAGTTGCCAGCCAACTTCTGCAGAGCCAATAAAGGTAAAGAAATTAATTTTTTCACTTGTAACTAATTTCTCTGCGACATCGTTATCACACACACAGACCTGACACCAATCCTGTGGAAATCCAGCTTGGTGCACCAATTCAACAAAACGAATACAGTTCAGTGGTGTAGTTAATGCGGGCTTCACGATAATCGGGCAGCCCACAGCTATTGCAGGAACAACTTGGTGAATAATCAAATTTAGTGGATGATTAAAAGCACTCACTGCTACCACAACTCCTATAGGCTCATAAGTTGTATAGGCTTTCCTACAGATAGATGCTGGAGTATGCCCCATTGGAATTTCTTTACCAGACATAATATTGGGGAGTTCATTTACCGCAAGATGAATTCCATCGATCGCTCTGGTAACTTCAATACGTGCATCTACCAGTGGCTTGCCTCCTTCTTGTGCAATTAGCATGGCAAAACTTTCTGCTTCTTTCTCCACTAGCAAAGCTAATTTCTTCAAAATTGCTATACGCTCATGATGCTCTTTCCAGCCATCACGGTTCTTAAAAAGTGTTTCTGCCTTTTCCAGCATAGCTCTTGCATCTGCAACTGTATGCATCTGAATAGTTTCAATTAGAGAGCCATCAAACGGAGAATTCACGTTTAATGATTGGGCCTTTTTTGTTTCTGCTATTTCTGTCATATCACCAGCTATCGTTCATAGGCTAGCACTGGTGCAAGCCATTTTTCTGTCTGTTCCAGCGTCCAGTGTTTTCGCTTTGCATAATCTTCTACTTGATCTTTATCTATCTTGCCGACGGCAAAATAGTTGGCCTCAGGGTGCGAAAAATAGAAACCAGATACTGCCGCTGTAGGAATCATGGCATAGGATTCAGTCACGACAATACCAGCGTTCTCTGGAGCTTTCAATAACTCAAATAATGGACCCTTTTCTGTATGGTCAGGACAAGCCGGGTAACCTGGTGCAGGGCGGATACCAATATATTTTTCAGAAATGAGTTCCTCGTTGCTCAGAATTTCATCCTTTGCGTAACCCCAGAATTCACGTCGTATTCGTGAATGTATATGTTCGGCGAAAGCTTCTGCCAAGCGGTCGGCTAGTGCTTTTAGTATGATGCTATTGTAGTCGTCATGTGCGTCTTCATATGCTTTTACTCTTGCATCAATACCAAATCCGGTGGATACCGCAAATGTGCATATAAAATCCTGAATTCCGGTTTCCTTTGGGGCAATAAAATCTGCAAGGCATAAATTAGGTCGCCCCGACGGTTTTGTAGTCTGTTGTCGAAGACCATGATAATTCATTGCAATTTTAGTCCTGGATTTGTCGGTATAAATCTCAATGTCATCGTGATTTACCGAATTAGCAGGGAATAGACCGAATACAGCATTAGCAGAAAGCCACTTTTGCGCAACAATTTTTTTCAGCATGCTTTGAGCATCATGGAATAGATTACTAGCGGTTTCACCGACTACATTGTCTTGAAGAATTGCAGGATAACGTCCGGATAATTCCCAAGCTTGAAAAAATGGCGTCCAGTCAATATAGGGCAATATTTTTTCCAGCGGGTAATTCTTTAGTGATCTTACACCGATGAAACCAGGTTCTGGGGGAACATAGTTTTTCCAATCGGTTCTAAACGCGTTTTTTCGGGCTTCTGCTATCATCAACATTGGAGCCTGTCCCTTTTTATTCTTGTGCTGAGTGCGAACCTTCTCGTATTCAGCTTTGATGCTTTGCATATAATCTTTCTTTAAATCCTGTGATAGCAAATTGCTGCATACACTTACTGCACGACTTGCATCTGGTACCCACACGGTGACACCATTTTTGTAATGAGGTTCAATTTTCACTGAGGTATGGACACGAGAAGTAGTTGCGCCACCTATCAATAGGGGAATGGTAAATCCCTCGCGTTGCATTTCTTTAGATACATGCGCCATTTCCTCCAGGGATGGTGTAATCAGTCCTGATAGCCCGATAATGTCGGCTTGTTCACGCCGTGCTGTTTCCAATATTTTTGCACAAGGGACCATCACACCCATATTTACTACTTCATAGTTGTTACACTGGAGTACTACCGTAACGATATTTTTACCTATGTCATGTACGTCGCCCTTGACAGTAGCAATGACAATTTTGCCCCTTGGTTTTGAGTCACCAGATTTTTTCTTCTCTTTCTCGATAAATGGCAGAAGATGTGCAACAGCTTGTTTCATCACACGTGCTGACTTTACTACTTGTGGTAGAAACATTTTACCGGAACCAAACAAATCGCCAACAACATTCATCCCATTCATTAGCGGTCCTTCGATAACTTGTATCGTACGGCCACCTTGATTACTTATTTCTAGTCGTGCTGCCTCAGCATCTTCAACGATATAGGTATTGATACCTTTGACTAATGCACGTGTTAATCGTTGTTGAACTGGTTCATTACGCCAAGTTAGAT
>SMUY01289656.1_pt1 | contig 14252 bp, 18 predicted proteins | sample 2456441 | NCBI WGS metagenome assembly SMUY01 (sample SAMN11095931, study PRJNA526329) | marine sediment metagenome | biome: Marine sediment; feature: Surficial sediment; material: Deep marine sediment; isolation source: Hadal surficial sediment | place: Pacific Ocean | collected 2014-11 | depth...
GCACGACTCCATGGATGGAGGAGGTAGAACCGCGTCTGCAACAGCGGTCGAGGACCTGCGAGAGCGGCCATCCATGGAGGTCAGCGGCGGCGTAATTGAGTGTGGCTAGATCGGAACGGTGGGATCCCCCCAAACGTATCTCGCTCAGGAACTTACCGAGGGCCAAAGAAAAAAACCTACAAGACGGCGCGTAACCCAGGGGCACCTAACAAGCCCATCGACCGCCAACAGTAAATATGTGAGGCAGACGGGCCTGTTAGGCGATACAGAAAGTACGTTATCGCTTACTCCAGCATTGAATCAACGTGAACAATAAACTTTCGCCGTCCTCGGCGTATATATACCCAGAGTAACAACACTTAGGAGGCCATCCACAAACCTTTGATAAGACTCAACCTTCATCACCTTATTAGTACCACCACAGACTTGAGCGGCATTAACCTCTTTCTCTTGGGCAATACCGCCTACAAAAAAGTGCTGCATTCTCTGATCGCGGAGATCCGATTGCCTATCTTTGTTTAGGTAGTACGTTTGGGTGGCACATCCAGTCACAACAAGCACCATCACTACTGCAGCGAGTATCCTCTTCATGTTATTTGCTCCCGCAACCAACTGTAGAATCAGCCAAACATTCCGGTTGCATTGAATGCTTGACAATGACTGACGTCTCGATTGCAGTGTATCTACGTTGGTAGGTGAGATCTGCGGGGAAAACTGTTTGGTAATGATTTGGTTATGGTTTGGTAATAATCCGGCAATGGTTTGGTAATAGTTTGGCGCCAGATCGTGCCGCCCACAGTTACCCACGATAGGAAAGCCAAGGCTAAACAACGATCAGCAGGTGATGGAGATCAGGCTTGTGACAACAATATAATCGATACCACAGCGCAACCCACGGCTGCGAGCTTGTTCCCTGTTAATGATTCCATCTTAAGTGCGATGGAGAGAAGCAGCGCTATGACAAAGCTTAAGTTAGCGACTGGTATTACGATACTGGCCTCGCCGTGCTCGATCGCCAGCATCAAGAAGTTGACGATCAAAAATACCAATATTCCCGAAAGTAGCGAGTATAGGACTTTCTTGCGTGTCAACCGCAAGCGCTTCTCACGCAGTTTGGCATAACATGCACCACCTACGATCCAGCTTGCGGAAAATAACAACAGCATTGTGTTCGGGTCTGCATTCTGCAGTAGCCCGGTCTTTGCAATCACGCCATAGGTTGCTCTGAATAGTGACGCAACAATCGCAACGGCGAAGAAGACAGCAAACACGGTATTATGGTGAGAGCCACTTTGTTTCTGATAAAGAAGCAATACCCCAAGGATGCCAACGACGATGCCTAGAGATTTCAGAAGGCCCAACGGTTCGCTCAAAAAAACAACAGAAAGGATGACGACACCTATTGTATTCAATCGGTAGATCGTTGAACCAAGGCCGACATCGATGTGCGTTAGGCTTTCGATCAATAAGATATTAGCGATCGCCAACAAAACGCCGGCCGTTAGTCCAAAAAGGAGCGTATTCTGGTCGAATGTTAACGGCATGCCCTGGGTCCCGAAAACAATGACCTGAAGCACAGTCCAGACCACCCCGATCCCAAACACATACATCCCTCTTGAGCGTTCTTTGCGCGAATAGCGCTTGAAGACGACATCGTTTATGCCTGCGAATAACAAGCTCAACAGAGCGAATACGATAGCAGGATGCATATCAGCGGATAGCACAAAAATGTCAGGGTGAGATGCTTCTGCGGCTTAAGCGTGCCGCTTGTGCGCGTTACCGCCCGGGGGCGAGTGCGCTTAACGTCTCAAGCCAAGCCGCGTCGCCATAAAACTTAGAAGGCCTGCCGACGATTACTGGCATCCGCGCCATGCGGTTGTTAAAGACGCCATTAACATGTCGAGTGAAACAAGCCGCCGACGGCCTCCCCGCGCGACACCAGGCCATTGTAGATCTCGGCCGCCCTCTTCGTTTCTTCGATATGCACTGTAATATGCCTCCCCTCAAGCAAATCGAGTGTCTCCTGACACGTACGCAACATCAATAACATACCTCGACTCAAAACGATGATCTGGCTGCCGTTGTCCAACAACTCCTTGACATCCGCCGGCTGAATTCCGGGCACGTGATGCATGCCTGTTTCCCGCCAGTCCCATCCCCGACCACCACCTGGCCAAAGCTTGAAGTCCTTACCAACACCTACACCGTCAACTTCCATACGACCCCAAGACAAGTGACTGATGTGGGAAGATCGGATCTCGTCGTGATGCATTTCAATGCCTCAAATATTGTTTGACGCTGGGCGTGAGACGCACGGCAGTTAGCCGCGTCGCATTCCAACGCCATAGTTAGGCGCGCGCGTCAAAGTCAGCGACTATTTAGACTTCTCGTAGGTTCCAACAAGCTCTGCCTTCGCTATGACGTGCCCCTTCATCGCAGCTTCAATCTGTGCCTTGGTTGGCTTGCCCATCCCCTCTAGCTCTTTATCCAAAGCATATAGCTTGTGGAAATATCGGTGACGGCCAATAGGAGGACACGGTCCCCCGTATCCCGTTTCTTTCCAGTCATTGAGGCCTTCTTCTGTGCCGGGAGGAAGGTCCCCTGAAGTTGCGCCATGAGGAACGCCAGCTGCGTCCGGTGGTATGTTGTAAAGAACCCAGTGCACCCAGGTCATTCTCGGGGCCTTCGGATCTGGCGCATCCGGATCATCAACAATTAGTACCAGACTGCGTGTATGTTTGGCTACCCCATCCCATTCTAGTGGTGGTGAAATATTTTCCCCTTCACAGGTGTACGTTGATGGAATTTCACCCCCATCGATGAAGGCGCTGGATCTAAGTGTGAGTGCCATTTTCTCCTCCGCGTATAGTCAGCCGGTCGCCATGAAAATAGCACCAGCTAAACGACAACAACTTTGACAATAGCAGAGCGGTCGCCAGAGCGAGGGGCCTGTTACCTCAAAACGGACTGCACCACAAAGACAATCCCCAGTAAATGCCTTGCGGTTTACCATCGTGCTCTCCAACTTTCACCGTAGTTCGCGTTCTAACGCACCAAATCAGCCGCCCGCTTTTGAGCGTCGGCTGTATTTACTTTTTAGACGATCCGTCACTTTCATTCCAAAACTCGATCAGTTGCCTTCGCTCAACTAATAACGCGGCAACCAGTCCTGCGATGATTGCCCAGAAGGCCGATGTAATTCCAAAAACGGCAAACGGTGTCATCGCAACGACGAGCGCTACCAGGGCGCCAAAGGGCATTGATCCTCCAAACGCCTTCGCTAGCGCATCCTGAAGGGAGGATAAGATAGCTAACCCGGCCAAGGCGAAGATGTAGGTTTTGGGCAGCACGTTCAATAGTGAGGCGACCGGTGTTGCCGCCAACGCCATGAAAATGGTGAGAAACGCTGCGATTACTGCCGCCCAATACCTACCAGATTTACGGCCTGCTTCCGGGGACGCGAGTATGGCTACCCCGGTCCGCGCGACCGTGGCTGGATGACCTCCAAAAAACGCATTGACCACAGAATTAACGCCTACGACTGTGGAAATTGTATTCACCGGAACGGCGTAACCCTGTGCTGAAAGAAACCCCAAACCTTGAACGTTACCAAGACCCATCGCCAATACAACCATCGGCAGGGTAACGGCGACAACCGCCGAAAGAGAAAATGTCATTTGAGGCAAACCAACGGACGGCAGGGCCCACTCGACCGGCTGCACGCCGACTGCTCCAAACACTGCGATCGCGACTCCGCCGCCCACGACGGCCAAGCCCACGGGTGGTATGCGAGGATTGGCGATAAATCGTCCGAGCAAATAGCAGCCAACGGTAGTTCCCGCGATTACTATGTCCTCAATGGTCGCGGCAACCATGCGGGTTACGTACCCGAGAATGCTTCCGCCGAACATGCCCATAATAATCGGTAAAGGGAGCCACCTCATTATTCGACCACCCACACCGAGTAAACCCAACGCCAACAGTAGTATGCCTGCTATGAGATTCGCCCCGACAATTTCTGCGAAGGTGAAGCGATCGGCCAATGTACCCAGATATATCAAGCCCGGGATGGTCCAAGTGATGGGTATGGGTTGCCGAAAATAGAAAGAGGCAACAATGGATGACAGGGCACCGCTAAACCAGACAATGAATATCCAGCTCGAAGTTTGAGCAATTGACAATCCCAACTGCTCGGACACACCGATATGCAAAGGCACGGCCCCAAATGCATACCATACAAAGGCCGTTAACCCTGCCCATACCGCGGGGCCACTGAGGTCGCGTATCACGATTTGGAGCTCACGATTGGTCGTCTAAGAGTTAGTTGAGCGGTGCGCCGCCGTTGGTTGGTCTTTAGCCTCATCGCTTTTAGTTTGAATTCATCTGTGCAGCGCACAACTTTCCTTGGTCCTTTTATCTTGGGCATCAAACACCTCCAATTTGTTAGTCGAAGGTGTCTACTTTTTCATGGGAGATTCTCGTCCCACTGCAGCACCTCGTTAGGCACCGCTCGGCCTTCTCAATTTGCCCAGCATCTCAATAGAAAATTCTGCTAGAGATCGCAGCTTGATATCCGCCATCTCAAACTCCCGCTCGCAGTATTGATTCTCGGCTGGGACGACAATTACCGACATTCCAGCTGACTTAGCCGAGCGAATCCCAGACACCGAATCTTCAAACGCAATACAGTTAGTCGGGTCAACACCGAGCTTCTCGGCCGCTTTCAGATAGACCGCTGGATCCGGCTTACCACGATCCTCATCAACCGCAGAACACATCACGGCAAAATAGTCACGGACGTCCAGCTTGCCAACTACCGTTTCACTCAAAACGTGTGGCGAGGACGAAGCTAGTCCGAGCTTGAAACCGGCCTTTCTCAGCACGCTCAGAGTGGTGCATACACCCTTTAGAGGTTGCCCTTGCGCGGATATAAGCCGTTGAACGCTTGATACGAGCCGTATTTCGACCTCTTCAAGACTAGGCCCAGTCCAAGGAAACTTGCCGTACCAGTGTGCCACAACTTCGTCGGCACGTAGTCCGAGTGTCTCGTGACACATCTGATCTGTCAGCTCGATTCCGACCTCTCGAAAAGTAGACTTTTCGGCCTGCCTCCACAAAGGTTCCGAATCTATCAGAAGCCCATCCATATCAAAGACCGCTGCCTTCATCGTGCGTTCGTCTTTTGCTGCATCTCTTTCCCGTACTCACTACTGTCTAACGCTAGCATCAGCGCAAACCTAAGCGGAGGCCGTTTTTTTGGCCATAGCTTAGGTTTGTTCGATTGCATGCTTTTGTTAGGCGATCCTCCTGTCACAAGCTACCAACCTATAACCCAAATCTAGGCTCTCTAGTCCAAGCAATTTGCCATATTTTTTATGCCATTTTCCTGAATCTAAATCGCTCTGAAGTCGAGCCAACCCTTCATTGACGTTTGTCAATCGTGCGAAAGCTGAGATTGCCTTACGGATATCTTCACATAAGTATGCGTATGGCCTTCGCCAATAGGCACACATAAATCCATCTGTGCAGTCATATGGTATCTCAACGATCTCAACCGTAATACGGCCAAGAATCTGATTAAGCTCCTTTATTGTTGGAAATAGCCTTTTATCGATTTCTCTAATTTTTGGAAAGTAATCTTCAAGCCAAAACTTTGGGCTATCATCTACCCAAGTTAACAAAACTACTTTTCGTTTTGCAACTCGCTGCATTTCAGCTAAGCCTTTTGGAATGTCAGACCAGTGGTGAATAGTTAGAATTGCCATCGCTACATCAAAGTAATTATCAATAAACGGCAACTTTTCAGCAAAGCCTTGAACGTTAGTTGCCATTGTTTCTTTTCGCTTTGCTATCATTTCATATGATGGTTCAACTGAAACAACTTCGCAGTGTGTAGGTTCATATGCCCCCATTCCTGCTCCAACATTTATTACGCTTATAGCATCTTTTATATGCTTAGATATTTTATTAGCTATGCGAATGTCAGGCTCTCTAAAGCTTTCGTACTGCTTTGCTAGCTTGTCATAATCTACGGACATAGCTCTCGCCTATCGGCTAAGCTGACCGGCGCCCCACCGATTGCGCCCGGTCCAGTGCATAGTTATGCACCCAATTGTTTGAAAATTGCTTCATGAGCACTGAGATCTCTAAACTTTACGTAGTGCTCGACACTATCTCCAATTGCGATAAAGTCATAATTTAGCTCCTGGCTCGCATGTTTGTCCCACACTCCATCTCCGAAATAAGTTTTCTTCCGGGCTATTGCCCCACCAAGCGCTCGAGCCTCGGCGGTCTGAATTATTGCAACCCGGTTGACTGCATCTGAACCCGTCGCAATCGCTATTTGATCAAGATCTATTCCGACTCCTCGAAGTTTCAATCTTGCTGTTTCCTCCCATCCACCCGTTGCAATCGCCAAAATAACGGACTCTTTTGATTTTAATTGCTCAATTAGGGCCTTGGCTCCGACAATCTCTTTAAGAGCATCAGGGTATCTGTTCAAATGACATTTTGTCAGACTAACAAATTCGTCTTTAACCCGTTGGTGAATCGCACCACGATCACCGTCAACGTCATTCTCCTCTATGACCTGATCGAGAATTCCGCCGTCCGTTACGTTTCGGTATCGGCCCCAATTATCATCAATGATAATTCCAAGCACAGTCTTTACTGCACGCACATATAGCGCTGCCTCAAACTTGGCTGAATCGACAAGCGTGCCGTCAATATCGAATACAACGAGATGCATGACAGCTAGTCTTGGGCTTATAACGTTTCAAATGAGTGGCAGCCGTAGCCCGAAGGACGGAGCGGAGTTCAGCTGCGCAGCAGTTGAATCTGTCCGTCTCACTTTGTTGGTTAGAAGTCACTTTAATTCGAGATACATTTCGTCTGTGGGGCAAACCCCAGTGTTGCGTAGAGAGGACGGGCCGCGTCCGACGCCAACAGCCGTACCGTGTCGATTTCATGACACTGAAACCACTCAAGCACCTGTAAACTAAGTTGCTTAGCGTAACCCTTTCTTCTGTGCGCAGATTCCGTATACACATCACCGACGAATCCGTACCTAGGGACGCGAAGATACCGATACGGGATATCCGACTTCACGAAGCCGCCCGCCATTCCAATGATCCTTCCCTCCACACGAATTAGGAAATGAGCCGCCTCGGCACGATCGTATAAACGCTTGTAATCTTCAAACACAATGTCAACGAAATCGGTGGACAGCAAATGACCAAAGCCCGCTTCCTCGAACATTTTCTGTTTTAGCTCGACGATCCGCGCTAGGTCATCGATGCCAGCTCGTAAAGACTCCACTCCGCACCCCCTTATGGTGCCGTGACTTCTAACACCCAGCCTGAATGCGCGTACCGTACGTACTCCAGGCTGATGTTAGAGCGCACCAATATCCACCAAAGCCCGTTTGACATCTAAAGGCGTACGAACATGCACGGCCTGTAGCCCTGCAAGTCGTGCGCCCTCCACATTCTCGACCGTGTCGTCGAAGAAGAGCGTCGCCGATGAACTAATGACTACTGATGCTATGGCGCCGATGATAATTAAGAATATTTCCATTTGAAATCTAACGGCATGCCGGGTTGACATTTTGTTAGAAGCTATTTTCACCAAAACGACCGCACATCGGTAACAAAATGCGCCCCGATAAGCGGCCAGATATTATTGATTTTGACGTAAAGCACACAGGCCACAAACCCAAGCATAAAAGTACTTACCACCTCATGGGCGCCATTTTCCCAATGAATAAGCCCAAATAACAGTGACGAAATCAGAGCATACCTCCAGAATGGGCTTCCCGAACCATCTCGCGACGAGAAAAAACACCAGGGCAAAGCCCGAAACATAACTTCCTCAACTACTGCTGCGGTTGCCGCAAAATAAACAACCACTAATGCCCTCAGTAACAGGCTACTGGGCAGAACACTCTTGTAGGAAAAGTCTGGAGAGTTAGTACCAAGCCAGATCGAGAATAGCCGACCAACGGGCTCATAGAACAACCAGAACAGAAACGCCGCTATAAGAGTTAAACCTACAAAGTCAACTGCACCTATGGGGTGAAACCCGTATTGCCTGGGCCTCCACCCGCCAAAGCGCTTCAACGCATAGAGGCACGACAACAGGCACGAAAACGAACTGCGTGAGGTCTGCAAGCCAGAACCATATTGGATCTAGGTGATAAATACTTTCTTTATAAAATCCGTTTACGAGCCCAATTGACACGGAAGGCAGCATCGCTAAGAGCAGAATGTTTGCGTTGATGCCTTGTGCCTTCATCGGTTCTTATGGCTTCTAACGATAGTATTAACCGGCCTGGTTGAGATGTTGCACTACCCACCATGGGTTGAGAGATTCACAACTTTTCATAGCCTGATAGAAGCGACGCATATACCACGTCCGTGTTCAATGCTTGGTTAGAGGATGAATTATTCTTCTTCTTACCACGTAAAACCTTTTTCTAATTTTTTATTGATACCGTCAAAGGATTCTAGTTCTACAATTTCCTCAGCATGAATCCTGGGGGGTGGAGTTTGATTCTTAAAGGAGTATTAGCTCGTAAATATTTATTTTTCCTAATTAATTCAACGGCTTTATGCTCAGCCTGTTTTTCATTTTTGGCCTCGATAAATCGAGTACCATAAAATCCTTTAAGAAGCCCACCCTCCTTTATTTTGATATTAAAATCCTTCCCGTGAACTAAAATTCGATACTTTTTCATATCCTCTAACGCCGCAAATCACCGGCGGCAAAAAGCAGCAGGAGGAACGACCGGCGCTTTCTGACGTCCGAGTAAATTTGCCTTGTTACATGGCTTTATGGCCATTTCTGCACCAGGGAATGAAAATATGGGCTTTATAATTGAACCACCAGCATTCTTGGTTTTTGATTGGGTTTGTTTCAACTCCTTACTAATAGAAAACTATCAGAGCACTGCCTTTTTCAATAGAAACAGTTAAATCAGATTTGAAAAATCCGCCATCGATGCCTGCACTTGAGAAAGCTGTGTATTCAGGGCCGTAGTCTATAAAAGACCAACCGAATACAGCGGTGAAAAAGGCTTTAGTCGCCTTTACATCTTTTGCGGGAAATTCAACGTAATTTATTTTTTCATGCTTATTCATTACTTCGTTCCTGATGTATACATAACGGCTGCGAGCTGAGCGGCTCGGCCAGCCTACTCTCGAACTTACGACTCGCTGAGGCCGGGTCCGCTCCAGCGAGTGGTTAGGCATCCAGAAGTGCCTTCATAATGACTGCAGGACGTCCACGATACTCGAGCCTTTCGACCTCAGCCCAGCCGAGTCGCTCATACAGCCGCTCCGTATCGCGGCGCCGAGCGTACAGATACAACTCGCTGATTTCGAGCCGACGCGCCTCATCGGCTTCGACCTCCTACCAGAAGCGAACCGATACCCATGCGCCTGCGGGGCTCAGCTACAAACAGAGTTCCCAGCCAGTGCTCGTACTGGGGACGAACTTCGACCTCCCGGATCTTTAATACCAAACGTCCCCGGTGGGGGCGTTTGATGAATGGGAAAACCCCGACCGAAATCTCTGTGAAGGGATTACCGAAACCGGAGAAAGGATCACCGAAAACGAGTAACAAAGCGGCTTAAACGCATAACCCCCCAGGGTCGAGTGTCACGTGATAACTGTCACCGTACAAGCCACGATTTCTCGCCTTTACCAAACACTTGTTTGATCTTGATATGTCTCTTCTTTTGTTCCTTGTCCTTATACTGTCTTGGAACCAATCTGTTAGGGGTCCCACAAATAATAATTCATAACGTTTTATAAAGCCGAATATGTGCCTTCGCAATCAAATCCCAAGACGTGGCAAGTGCATACCTTTTCACATTATCAATAATCATCTCTCTAAAGCTATTACCAACAAGAAGCTTTATTAATATTTTTGCCAAGTTGGATGAGTCATTAGGATTAAACACCACTTCTTTTGATATCTCTCTTGGCACTTCATCGAATTTGTGGATTTTGGATACAACAATCGGCGTAAATGATCCCATTGCTAAATGGAGACAGCCACTTCCAGAATACCATTCTTGGACATAGGGCAAAACCACAACATCTGAAGAGCTAAACACTAAGTAGATTTCATCATCGCATATGTATCTTTCCGCAAATATTACATGGTCACTCACACCAAGTTCTTTAGCCTTTTCTTCATAGAGTTTTCGGGTTTCAAAATCTTCTTGGACCCAATCCCTAATATATCCTGAAAAAAAGACATAGGCATTTGGTACTTTCTTAAGCACTTCAGGCAAGGCCTCAACTATTAATTCTTTTCTTTTTAACTTTCCAAAAAATCCAAAAGAAAGAATAATTCTACTATTTTCTGGTAATCCAAACTTTCTCATCGCTTCTATTTTACTTGCCTGTTTTAAAATTTCTGTACCATGTGGAATCACATAGATGAGATTTTCATTCACACTTTGTCTGACTAACTCTTCCTTCATAGACACCTGATGAACAATAATTGCATCAACCATCTGGCTCATGCTGAAGTTATATTCCTCAATATTCATTGCTTCCATATTCCAGTCATTAGTTTCGTTCGTGTGTACAGTATGAAGGGTTAAAACAATCTTAGTCTTCTTTCTTAGCTCTTGAAGCAAGTTCAAGAAGCGTCCATCAGGATTGAAGATAGCGAAATCATGTTGAAGATGAATAATATCACAACAAAACCTCGACACAGCTTCAGTTATTTTTTGCACGTAGTCGTCTTTCCTGTAAAAGCAAGGCGATGTTTCAAATAAATTTGTTTTAATTTGTTCCGCGCCATTTTCAGCTATAATCGAGATTCTTAATTCTTTATTAATCCTCAACAAAGCTTGGGATAGGTAATTTGTATAAGTACCTATTCCACATCTTGTTGGTGGGTAGGTTGAGATATAGCCTATGTTCAATATTAACACTCCGTTTGTATTTATTTGAATATCAATACGAATTAATACGAATTCTATTGTATGCGCTTCCGATTTAATACGGACTATTGCAAGTCTTTTCTCTGTTCCGCGTTTCAGGATTTCGATTGCCCCTGTTTTTTATGAGCCTAACGGCGTGCTGACATGGTTAGGCGGCACTGTTCGCCGCCAGATACATTGCTCAGCAGTTTGGTTTGTCGCGTTTCTCATCTCGGGTTGGTCGATCAGCACGCCGTTAAGCAGGGCCAAGGATGGCGCCGCTTAACGTCCGCGTTGAGCGACGCGCCGATGATGTTTCACTTCAGGCACGTATCCCTCCCGCATTCGCGGCAACGCGTGTTTAGAGGGCACTCCAAGCAACTGCTCTGTGAGACGACCATAGCCTACGTCTAAGCTGAACCGAAGGGATCGAATACCGATTGTAGCCGCAGCCTCCACATTTCTTGCTCGGTCATCAACAAACAACAAATCCTCGGCGCGATAACCGCTCTGCTCAAGGAGAAACTGATAGATCCTCCGATCAGGTTTCCTTACATTTACCGCGCTACTAATGATCGCTCCAGCCAGTAGGCCCTCAATGTCGAAGGCCACCCTGAGTTTTCTAGACCACCGATCAATGTCGTTCGATAAGCACCATACGGGGATCCTCTGATGCTTTGCGTTGCGGAGAAATCGAGCAACGCCTGGCACAAGAGAATGCCTCGACAAGTAGTCATCCTCAACTGAGGGAGCCAGACCAACACGATTCCAGAAGTCGTCAGCCTCAATGATGCCGAGACTGGCATCCAAGTAGGCCGAGTCGATCCCCTTAGCATTCGTGCTTCCACCGGCTTCGCGGACAAACGGAATAAGCGGATCCGCAACGTCATCCGCGGCACGAAAGATAACTCCCATTGCGTCCAGCACGATGCACTTCATTAGTGACCTCTAACGCTTGCGTAACAGGCGCGATGTCAGAAGCGTCGTTGATGCACTTGCTAGCTGCCGCATATCTTATGATACTTATTAATAACGTTTGAAATTCCAAACTCTATAGACTCCACAACAATTGCATGACCAATGGAAACTTCAAGAATATTTGGTATTTGTAAAAATCTGGCTAAATTGCATAAATTGAGATCATGTCCGGCATTTACTCCGAGCCCCGATCTTTGCGCACAATCTGCACATTTCAAATATTTTTCAAACGCCTTTGTTTCCTCGGGCGTTCCGTATGATCCAGCAAAGCTTTCAGTATACAGTTCTATGCGGTTTAAACTTGTTTTTGAGGCCAATTGAACCTGCTCTACTGAAGGGTCTACAAACGCGACAGTCCTTATCCCCAAATTATTGAGTCTTTTAACAGTATCGTCTACAAAATTCCCATGCTCATTGAAATCCCAACCATGATCAGAAGTAAGCTGATCCTCGCTGTCAGGTACCAATGTACATTGATCTGGCACTGTTTCCTCAATGAGACATAAAAATTCTTCCGATGGATATCCTTCTATATTTAGCTCAATGTTTGGATGCTCCTTCAATAATAGCGAAAGTTCTCTGGCATCTCGTTTTTTGATATGCCTCTCATCTGGCCTAGGATGTATGGTGATACCTTTAACGCCAATATCAATAAGTTTCTTAGTGAAACCGATTAAATGAGGATAGTTATTACCTCTGGAATTTCGGAGCAAAGCTATTTTATTTACATTTACACTTAATTTAGTCATGTTAATTCCTGTAAGTGCAGCTAACGGGGCGGCAGCTGAGCGGCACCGTTTGACGAGCGAGGATCACGCAGTGATGCGAGAGCGTCAAGGACTGAAGCCGCGGAGCGGGACGCGCATCGGCGTGCGCTGTAGCGCCTTGTTAGGCCGAGCTACTTCGTTGCTAACCAGATCGTCCACTGATCGACCTCTCGTAAGGAATTGTTCAGCGCCTTCGATTCCAGCCGCTCGCAGTATCTCCTGAGTTCAGAATCCGACAACTCGAAAAAAATGCTCTTGCCCTTTCTCGCCGTTATCTCTGTCTCAAGCTCGCGGAACGAAGAATAGCACTTGCGCGTTTCGGCGTGCGTAAGTATGCGAATGTCAGTAAATCCCTTTCCTTTAAGGCGCCCGCGTACCCATGTGCCGTGGGACGGCGAGCCCGCTCAAACTCAAGCAGTTGAGAAAACTCTTCGAACAAAGTTGCTCGGATCCAAAAGACTGGGTCAGCGGACTCCACGTCCTCCAAAGTCCGGTCCTGTACGGCGCAAACACCATTCGGTCGCAGTAACCGCCAAAGCTCAGCCGCCCCCGCCCATCGATCCCTCTCGGTTAAGTGGTGAATCACCGCTCGCTGAAACACAATATTGGCGCATGCATCGGGCAACCCGGATGCGGTCGCAGACCCAAGTGCGAATGACAATTTGGTTTCTGAGGGAGATGCAAGCCGCGCCTCCTCCAAATACTGGGCAGAACTATCCACTCCCGTGACCGTTCTAGCCCCCAGGAAGATGAAACCACGGGAATAAATACCTCCCCCACATCCAATATCCACAACATCCTTGTTCGCAGGAGCCAAGTATTGCCGACACCAAACCCGCCAATTCTCATCTACGGATCGGTCGCTGTATATCCGTTGAGCTTCAAGGGAATCAAAATTCATCGTCCCGCGACCCATATAATAGGCCTAACGAGATAGCTCAGCCGCGGACAAACCGCGTAGCGGGTTGGCCGTGATCTTCTCCCGAAAAAATAGACACATGTTGTTCATGCAGCCATGTTCTCGCATTCCACAGGCGAGCAGTAACCAATACCCGACTGTAGTCGTTCGTGATTATAGAATTGGTTAATGTAACTGTTTAGCGCATTGCGTAAGTCTTGTTCGCTTTGAAAAGTGCGGCCGCGTATTAATTCAGCCTTTAAGGTATGGAAAAGGACTCCCTATGCGCATTGTCCGTACACATGCCCAATCGATTGACGCTTGGTAACAGACGGTGCTGCTTCAGCTTGGCCTGAAAACGAAACCCCGTGAACTCAATACCCCGGTCGGTGTGAAATATGACATCACAAGGCGCTTGGCGTTGTTTAATCACCCGTTTCAGCCCACGCAGGGTGTCAGCAACGGTCCGCGTCCGGCTTAATGACCAGCCCAGAATACGGGGTGAATGTCTATCCATGATTACGATTAATAACATCCATCGGTCACTCACTTTGATATAGGTAATATCGGATACCCAGATTTGATTGATACGGGTGGTCGGGGGCGCTGCCAGCGTTAAGTTCTCGCCCCGTGCCAGGAAACCTTTTAAACCGGGTTGGCGACGCGTCACCC
>SMUY01085957.1_pt1 | contig 14235 bp, 10 predicted proteins | sample 2456441 | NCBI WGS metagenome assembly SMUY01 (sample SAMN11095931, study PRJNA526329) | marine sediment metagenome | biome: Marine sediment; feature: Surficial sediment; material: Deep marine sediment; isolation source: Hadal surficial sediment | place: Pacific Ocean | collected 2014-11 | depth...
GCGCGTGATCGGCTAGGCTGGAGGGCACAACGCTACAGGAGGCAGGAGGCAGTCCTTCGAGAACAGCACTCTCATGCTCTGCTCAGGATGAGCGGGCGAAGGCGAAGCCCTCCGGCACACTCCTGCCTCCTGACGTCTGCCTCCAGACTCCGGTGAGCCCTCCTGGTCGGTAGCGCGATCGACGAGACCAGGGGCGAGCTAGCCTGGCACGACGAAAAACCCCGTCATGTCGCCGTCAAGCGTGATGGTGCGGAGATAGCGGTAGGTCGCTGCCTCGTACAGATCGATCGTGTTGCCGGCCCGGTAGACGTAGAGGATCTGTCCGTTACTGCTGGGTCGGAGCGCCATCCGCGGGCGTCCGTCGATGACCTGGCGGTGTTCGAGCCGTCGGCCCGCGAGGTCGAAGGTCCAGAGCTCGTAGTGGCCGATCTGATTCAGCAGGCCATAGGCCTTCTGCCGCCCCGGCGCGACCGAAAATGACGAGATGCGCTCGAACGGGCCAAGCGTATAGAAGTCGATGTCGCGTTCCGCCAGGTTGATCCGCGCTATCCCCATCAGGCGCCGGTTCTGCACCGGGTCCTGCACATAAAACGATCCCGTGAAGAACCCGGGCTCCTCGTTCACGTCGTGCCTGAAGCTGAAATCGAAACGTCCGAGCCCCGGCTCGTCGAGCTGCGACAGCTGCCACCGTTCGACTTCCTCGAAGTCGTCGGTGCTGAGCACGATGATCTCCTGGCCGAAGAGGTAGAGCAGGTCGCCGCCCGGCGAGAACAGCATGTTGACGCTGATCCGCTCCTCGTCATCCGGCCACGGTATCTCTCGCATCACCTCGTGTGTGTCCAGGTCCACCTGCATGAGCGTGCGTGGCGCGATCTCGAACCGGTCGATGTGCTTGGTGGCGGTGTCTGTCAGCAGGATGATGTATCGATGGTCGGGCGACGGGAGGAAGCTGCGGATGCGCACCTTGGTGGTGCCTTCGCTCAACGTGAGCGTATCGATGCTGCGGCGGGTCGCGACGTCAACCACCTCGATATGCTCGAAGGTCCGGTCCCGCATGTAGAAGCGCGTCCCGTCCTGGGACAGCTGTAGAGCACCGGGTGGCCCGTCGAGCGTCATCCGGATCTCGTCGACCACCTGCTCGGTTGCCTCGTCGATCACGAGAATGCGGTTGGGATACGTGCCGACGTAGATGGTGCCGGTGCCGCCCGTCAGCGCGGGTGCCGACTGTGCTGACGCGACGCCAGACAGGGTGCACGCGATCGCGATGGCGACGGACAGAAGACGCATGGGGATGCCTGCTGCAGACCCGAGCGGCCGATCGGCTAAGGGAAGATCAGGTCGATATTGCGCCAGTCTTTCTGCGCCGCCGCGCACTTGCTGGTCCAGTCTGGTGCGTGGTTGAGCTGGTCGGGCACGTGCGCCGGCCAGAAGCAGCCGAGATGACAGTCGAACAGATCGCGCTCGACCGGCTGGCACAGCCCGGCGGTGCCGCCGTTCCGGTCCGCCTCCCAGCCGGGGGAAAAGACCAGCGAGCAGCCGAGCGGGATGTGCGGACCCTCGGGCTGCTGTGGTGGTCCAGAGCCCTGTTGCAGCGCGACGACGTCGCCGGCCGGTGCCGTCACCGCCTGCTCCACCCGGGCCGCCTTGCGGTTGATCGCTGTCAGATGTCTCATGGCATGCTTGGTGTAAGGACTCGAGCAGGAAACTTCTGGGACCGGACCTTACGAGTCGAACCGGGTCAGGAATCCGGGGTTGCGCTCGGCCAGCTCGCCGTAGATACGAAGACAGATGTCGGTCCACTCGCGAATCCAGTCGCAATAGTGCAGATTCGGGTGGGTCGTCGTGCCATAGCGGGTGTGTGCCTCATGGTAGCACCCGCCGGAGCAGAGCGGACGCGCCCAGCAGGTGTGACAGTCGGTCTTGTTCGCCAGATGATGGCGCTCGAGGAACGCGACCTGCGCGTTGCGGTCGATGCCGTCGGTGACTGACCCGAGCTTGTGCTCGTCCGACCCGGCGAACCGGTGGCACAACGCGACGTCGCCCCCGGTCGAGACACCCATCAAGCCGAGCCCGGCGCCGCACGGGTAGGCCTTGCTGACGCCCTTGTGGATCTCTTCGAGTGTTTCGGTGACGTTCGAGAACCCGTGATGCCGGCCCGCCACGGCGGTCTCGAGGAACTCGTCGGCGAGCACCTTGAACTCTGCCACCATCTGGTCGAACCCGGACTCCCCCAGCGCGTAGTCCCGCCCGGGCGAGGTGGTGACCGGGGCGAACCCGACCTCCTGGAAACCGATCTCGTCGGTCAAGTGATGATAGATGCTGAGGATGTCGTTGACCTGCGAGGTCAAGGTGACCCGTGCGCCGATCGGTCGGCTGCGATGACGGCGGAGCAGCTCGCGGACCCTGGGTAGCAGCACGTCGTAGGTGCCGCGGCCGTCGTGAAACACGCGAAAACGGTTTTGCATCTCGCGTGGGCCGTCGATCGACACGGTCACCGAGATGTCATGGTCGACGAGGAAGCCGATCATCTCGCTGGTCAGCAACGTCGCGTTCGTGGTCAGGTTGAACTCGACGCGTTTGCCGCGCGCGGCCGCCTGCTCGCGCGCGTAGGGCACGACACGGCTCAGCACCGGGAAGTTCATCAGCGTCTCGCCACCAAAGAAACTGACATGCACCACCGCGTTGTCGCCCGATTCTCGGAACAGCAGGTCGACGCTCTGGCGCGCCGTCTCGTCGCTCATGAACTTCGGCTGCGCCCCGTTGGTGGTGTCGACGATCTTGTCCTCGCTGTACTCGTAGCAGTAGGCGCAACTGAGGTTGCACTGGTTGGTGACGTTGAGCACCATCGTTGTCAGCGGAAACGGCGTCAGCGGCGTCATGGGGATGATCGTCGGCATTGGTGCCGGCGGGGCGGCCACGGGGCCCACCGCGCGCACCTGCTCGAGCTCGGTGAGCGTCTCGTCGAGGGCGGCGTCGGGAAACCGCGGCGCCACCGCTGCCAGCAGATCGTCGCGGCTCAGGTTGTGGGTGTCCAGCGCGTCGATGAGCGCCGCCGCCGGGTCGTCGAGCGCGAAGACCGCGGCACTCGGCACCAGATAGAGGAAGCGTTGGCCCGCCGCCCCGAACGCATGAAACTCGCCCAAACCCAGTAGGCTCATGGTTGCTCCACCGCGGTGGGCTCCCACCGCATATAGAGCGGCACGGTGACGAGCAGGTGCGCGGGCGCACGCAGCACCTGCTCGTCGTCCGCGTCGCCCGAGTAGGTTGCGATGACCCAGACGTCTCCGACGTTGTTCCGGTTGCCGCTGCGCTCGACGTTCGGCCCATCGTCAGCCGGGGTGAACAGGCCCTGCCCGTCGATCTCCCCCACATACCGAATGTCGTCGTCACCGAACGTGGCGGCGTATTCCTCGAGGGTCCAGCCGACGTCGATGATGCCGAGATCGAGATCGTCGTCGGTGTCCGACTCGCCATCGGGACCGTCGTGGAACGCACGCGCCTCGAACCGCTGATACTGCTTCGGGACGCTGACGCCCCCAACACGCGCCATCCCTGCCTGGGGCGTCACCGCGACCCGGTGCACGGTGTCGTACACGGTCACGGCGCCGGGAAGCGCTGCCTGGTCGAAAAACAGATCACGCTCGCCGACCGCGGCGGCGTCGTCGACTCGCACCTCGATGTCCATCTGGTCGCCCGTCGCCTCCGTCGTCTCGATGACACGTAGCACCTCGATGCCGGGTCCCAGGTCGATGGCGCCTGGCGGTGTCTGGGGCGCGAGGTTCATGCCATACACCCGGAGCGTCTCGGTCGTGCCGATCCGGATCGCCGGTGGATGGACCCCGGAGACCATGGGCGCTCCCGCGACGCGTTCGAGCGTCACATCCAGACCCACCTCATCGTAGGCGCCGGTGAACCACCGTCCGCTCATCGTCTGCCAGTCGCGCTCCACGAACATCACTTCGCGCAGCCCCGCCGTATCGTCCGGACCCTCGAACGACCGCCCGCGCCACTGGAAGCCGGTGTAGATAATCGCGCGACCCTCGCGTGTGACCCGGCGGCCGTCGCGGGCGTAGACGTAGCGGGTCTCGGTCGTGAACTCGTCCACGGTGCCGGGCACCGCCGCGATCGTCACGCGGCCATACACCGCTCCGATGCCGTGCGCCTGGCCACGGAGCAGCCAGGTGCCGGCGACGCGCGCCGGCCGCATGGTCGCCGACCAGGCCGCCCATGCGGGCGTGTCCAGCGGAAACCGCTCCGACAGATGCGCGATCGCCTGGTCAACCGGCTGCGGGTCATCGCTTGGCGGGCCGGACCGCCGGAAGGACTGGAAATCGGTGAACGGGTAGTAGCCCCGATGCATCGCCATCAGCAGCGACCACTCGTCTGCAGTGCGCCGCTGGCTGATGACGCGTCCCATCGAATGGCACTGTGTGCAGATCTGCTGGATCTCGGCGTCGTCGTAGGGCTGGTCGTCGGCGCGGCGCTCCGCCTCGTACGCTGCCGGGCGCGCCTCGTCGGGCGCGAGGCCCAGGCTGTTGGCCAGAACGCGGACCACCTCCCGCGCCGTCTCGGGATCGATGGTCGCCTCGTTCAAAGTGACCATCCGCCGGATGGTGTGTTGCCACCCTTCCGGCGTGGTGCGACGGAACGAGATACGGGAGAGACGGCCGGCGTCATCCGGTTCGTGGCACGCGCCGCAGGCGTGCCGCACTGTGGCGTTCTCGATGGGGATGCCCGGATCGTCGTCGGTCGCCGGTGGCTGTGCGGCCGCGGTGGCTGGGACGACGGCCGCAAGCAGCAGCCACATAGGCAGCACGCGGGGCGGCGTGATCTGACACGTCACGCGGGAAAGGGGCATCAGGCGTTCTCTTGTCCGCTCTTTGTAGCACACCACGTGGCGGTCCGCATAGGGCGAATCAGTGCGCCCCCGGACTTGCACCACGGATGGCGAGCGGCGCCCAATGGCGCCGGTGCGGGTCTCGTCAGGGCCGAGCACGCGGTTCCGTCACCTCGTTCCGGAGTGCGCCCTTGGCAAGCAGGACCGATAGTGCGCCGAGAAAGTCCGGCAGGCTTACCGGGGCAAACTGGCGATTGTAGGCCTCATACAGATCTGGCACCTGCCGGTAGTCGGGTGCCAGCTCCACCAGCCGCACGAGATCGATGTCCCGGAGGAACCGCACCCCGCGTCCGGCCGGCGGCCAGTCCGGCAAGACGAGTCGATCTTCCATCACCACCTCCCGCATCGTCAGGGCCGGCCGTGCCTCGACCCGCAGATGGTCGCCGCGACGCAGCCGGATCCCGCTGCCGCGTCGGAGCGTGTCGAAGGCGGCCATGACCGCCGGGTCGTGTCGCAGCGCGTCGATGTCGATCTCGGGTGCCGTGTCTCCGGCGTCCTCTGTGCCGTCCATGTGATCCATGGTCGCGCGACCGGTCCAGAACGGGTGGTGGTGTCGCGTGGCCGCATCGGCAAAGAAGTGCGCCGATTGGCGGACTGCGGCGGTGTGGATTTCCCGCTCGCGTTGGTTGAAGAGGTCGAGCGCCACGGCCGCGAGGGCGCTGTTGGTCAGCGACGTGTGCACCACGACCGCGGCCAGCCAGGCGGAGGCCAGCGCCTTCTTCACGCCGTAGGACGAGAGCGGGTCGATGAACGACGCGGCATCGCCGACCAGTAGCATCCCGGGGCCCCCGCACGTTGGCGCATGGTAAAGGGAGGCGTCGCATCCCCAGGGCGCGGTCACGCGGGTCCCCCGGGCGAGCACCCGTCGCAGGGCGCCGGTCTTGGCCAGCTCGGCTTCGTAGCACGCGGTGAGGGCGCCACCACGATCGAGGGCGGTGACACGTGGATCGACCATCACGGTGACGAAGCGCCGGGACGGCGTGACCGGGACCGACCAGGCCCATCCGTCACTGTAGGTGTCGACCAGCGTGTGGGTGTCGTCGCCGAGGGCCCAGCCGTCGCGCCGCATCCACACCGCCGTCAAGGCCAGCGTGGTCCGACCGACGTCGTGCACACGGAGCCCGCGGCGTGCGATGACGCCGGCCCGGCCGGAGCAGTCGAGGACGAATTGCGCCTCGACGGTGTGCGTGCCTGCGTCGCCGGTCGAGTAGGTGATCCTCGCTGCGGCCGGCCCGGGGCGGCCGTCGACCGGCGCGAGCTGTCCGCGCCGCACGAGCGCGTTGGGCTGAATGTGTGCGCCGGCCTGCGCTGCGAGTCGGAGCAGCAGCGCGTCGAGGGCATGCCGTTCCACCTGCAGACCGGTGGCGCCGTCAGCGAAACGGGCGGTGCGCGTGGTCTCGTCGCCCCACCAGACCGTGTTGCCGGAGCTCGCCAGGAAACCTGCCGTGTCGATTGCGGCCGTGGCGCCGAGGAGGTCGAACAGCTTCCGGCAACTGGGTGGCAGCGACTCGCCAAGCGACCGCGACCGGTCGACGGTCTTGGTCAGGAGCTGAACCGAGTGACCCCAGGCGGCCAGCAGACGGGCGGCGGCGGCGCCGGCCGGTCCGCCGCCGACGATGACCACGTCGATCGGTTGTGGCGCCATCACCGCATTGTGCCCCGAGTCGCGCCCCGCGAGCCAGGTGTCTGCGTGCGGGGTGGACGGCACAGTGAGGCAGGGGAGGGTATGACGGGAGCGTGCGGGGAGATCCAGGTCGACTCGTTCGGTCGGCGCTGTCGTCACGTGCCGAGGGCGACGTTTGTTCGAGCACAACCGATGCCCCGGGTATACTGTCCGCCATGTGTGGACGCGCCTACGCAACCTACACCGAGGAGGAGTTGGCCATTCAGTATCTGAACCGCCGTCCGCTGCGCCTCGAAGGGTTTGGGGCGACGTACAACCTGGCGCCGACCCAGCGTGCTCCGGTCGTGTTCGTGCGCGATGGCGCGCGGATGATCGACCAGTTCCGATGGGGGTTGGTTCCGGTGTGGGCCAAGAGCGTCGAGGCGGCTGCCAAATATTCCCTGATCAACGCGCGTGGCGAAGGGATTGCCGAAAAACGGAGCTACGCCAAGGCGTTCCAGTGCCGGCGGTGCGTCGTGCCGCTGTCGGGGTTCTACGAATGGAAGCGGGGAGGGAAGCGCAAGCGGCCCTTCGCCATCCACTTGCGGGACCGTCCGATCATGTCCGTCGCCGGCGTGTGGGAGCGCTGGCAGCCAGCCGGCGCGCCGGCGCCGCTCCACTCCTTTTCGATCGTGACGACGCGGGCGAACTCTTTCATGGCCGAGATTCACGACCGGATGCCGGTGATCCTGGCCGAGATGGACGTCGAGCGCTGGCTCGACCCCGACGTGCACCAGCCGGACCGCTTGCTTCCACTGATCCGGCCGTGCCCGCCGGAGTGGCTCACGGCCTACGAGGTGTCGACCGCCGTGAACTCGCCGACGCACAACTCGGCGGACGTCTTACGACCGCTCGTGGCCGACGTGTCGGTATCGACGCTGCGCTCAGTACCCCGATGAGACGGCCGAGGCATGTCCACGAGCAGCTCCCCAGGACCCGAGGCCGTCGCCTGAGGGAGCTGCGCGCGTAGTCTCGGGCGCGCCCGGAGAGGCTCAGTCGGATTCATGGCCTATCAACCCATCGAGAACCACGGTGTCATCGGAGATCTGCGAACGATCGCGTTAGTCGCGGTTGACGGCACGATCGACTGGTTCTGCTTTCCGGCATTCGATGCCCCCAGTGTCTTCGCCGCCATCCTGGACGACCGGAGGGGCGGACGGTTCGCCATCGCGCCGACCAGCACGGACATCACATACAAGCAGTTCTACTGGCCAGAGAGCAACGTCCTGATCACGCGGTTCCTCTCCCCCGACGGCGTCGGACAGATCACCGACTTCATGCCCCTGGGGATGCGGGTCGCCGACCGGGAGTGTCACCAGCTGGTGCGACGCGTGCAGGTCATCCGGGGGACGATGGCGTTTCGCGTCGTCTGCGCACCCGCCTTCAACTACGGGCGCGATCCCCACGACACGCGCATCCTCGACACGGGCGCCCGGTTCGACTCGCCCGGGCTCCGGCTCGCGCTCGGCACGCGTCAGCCGCTCGCGCCGGAGGGCGACGGCGTCACGGCCGAGTTCACGCTCGGCGAGGGAGAGACCAGCACCTTCGTGTTCGGGTACGCGGACGGCGAGCATCCGGTCGTCGCCCTGAACGAACGGGAAGCCGATGGGCTGCAGAACACCACGGTCGACTACTGGCGGCACTGGCTGTCGCAGTGCACGTATCAGGGGCGGTGGCGCGAGATCGTGCACCGCTCGGCCCTTGCGCTGAAGCTGCTGACCTATGAGCCGACCGGCGCGATCGTGGCGTCGCCGACGACGAGTCTGCCGGAGGCGATGGGGGCCGAGCGCAACTGGGACTACCGCTACACCTGGATCCGTGATGCCGCGTTCACGATCTACGGGCTCATGCGCATCGGGTTCACCGACGCGGCCGGCCAGTTCATGGGCTGGCTCGAGCACCGGTGTCATGAGCTGAATCCGGACGGCTCGTTGCAGATCATGTATGGCATAGACGGACGTCACGATCTGCCGGAAGAAACCCTCGACCACCTCGACGGCTATCGTGGCTCGCGGCCGGTCCGGATTGGCAACGGAGCCCAGAGCCAGCTGCAGCTCGATATCTACGGCGCGCTCATGGACTCGGTGTATCTCTACAACAAGTACGGCTCACCGATCTCCTACGACCTGTGGCGTCATCTGCGGCGGCTCATCAACTGGGTGTGTGACAACTGGCAACGCAAGGACGAGGGCATCTGGGAGGTGCGCAACACCCGCCAGCCGTATGTCTACTCGAAACTGATGTGCTGGGTGGCGGTCGACCGGGGCCTGCGTCTGGCCCACAAGCGGTCATTTCCCGCCGACCATGACCGGTGGATGCGCGTGCGAGACGAGATCTACGAAGAGATCATGGACCGCGGGTGGAACCCCAGGCGGCGTGCGTTCCGGCAGTTCTACGGCGGCGAGTCCCTCGATGCGGCCAACCTGATGATGCCGCTCGTGTTGTTCCTCTCGCCGTCCGATCCACGCACCCTCCAGAACCTGGAGGCCACCATGCAGCCGCCGCACCGGGGGGGGCTGGTCTCGAACAGCCTGGTGTATCGCTACAATCTCGACCACACGGTCGATGGGCTGCGCAGCCGCGAGGGCACGTTCAACATGTGCACCTTCTGGCTGGTCGAGGCGTTGACACGCGCGGGGCAGCGGGACCCGCAGCGGCTGGCGAAGGCCCGGCTGATCTTCGAGGAGATGCTGGGCCATGCGAACCACCTGCGGCTGTACGCGGAAGAGACCGGGCCCAGCGGCGAGGCGCTCGGCAACTTCCCGCAGGCCCTGACCCACCTGGCGCTGATCAGCGCGGCGTTCAATCTCGATCGGGCCCTCGGTCGTCGGGGCGACTAGCCGGCGCGTGCCTCGCTCAGACCGCCTCGCAGTAGAGGCGATACACGTGCGAGCGCTTGCTCGTGAAGGCGCCCGAGCACCCGGCCAAATAGATCTGCCATGCCCGAAACGTCTCCTGGTTCACGAGGTCCCGGATGACCGCTTCGTTCTGGAGCAATCGCTCGTACCAGGCAGCCGCGGTCTTGGCATAGTGAGGCGACAGGTTGACGGCCCGGAGCACCTGAAACCCGCTTTGCTCCAGCGCCTTCACGTGGTCGCCGAACGTGAACCAGTGGAACCCGGGCCAGACGTATTTCTTGTTGAAGGCGATGCCCGGAGCCGTGTCCAGCGCGCGGGACGAGTGCACGCTCATGAGCGCGTGATGCAGGTAGCGCCCCCCCGTCCGGATGCGCTGGCGGATGTTCCGGACGTACGGCACCAGCCCTCTCGGGCCGACGTGACTGACCATCCCCGTCGACGCCACATGATCGAAGACCCTGGTGTCCTCCCGATAGTCGGCCTCATGCAGCTCCCACGTCGAGGCATCGAACTCGGAGAGCAGCTGGCGACCGAAGACCGTCTGGTTGTGTGAATGGGTGCAGCCGACGACCTTCCCGAACCGGCCCGACTCCAGCGCCACCTTGAGCTGACCGCCGTAGCCGCAGCCCACGTCGAGCAGCGTGTCGCCTCGACTCGGGTCGATGAACTCGACGGCATCCTTGAACTTGCGCCACTGGCCCTTCTCGAGTGAATCGAACGTATCACCCTGCCCCTTGCCTGCTTGCGTGAGCTCATCTCTCTCGAGTTGGGTCGGTTCCTCGAACATCGCGCACGAGTAGGACATGTACGTCCGATCGAGATAGCAACGCAACATGGCCTGCGGGATGTCGTAGTGGCTACTCACGTTGACCTTGGCACGCGAGATCGTTTGAGACAAGCAATTCCTCACCAGGGCTCCGAGCACTCGCCACCGTGCCGAGCGGAGGTCGAGGTACTGCTCGATCTGGGTGAGGACGTAGAGATTGCCGGACATGTCCAGGTCGCCGCGGACGAAGTCCTCGAGGACCTCCTTGCCGTTCAGCGCGAGGACGTCGTGGATGCCTCGCTCGTTGTTGAACCGTATCTGCAGCGGCTGCCCGCACCAGTGCTCACGGTCACCACCGATCGTATAGGTACGGTCCTGCCAATCGCTGAGGACGATGCGCCAGGGGAAACTGGAGAGGCCGCACGCGAGAAACTCGTGTACCCGGTCGATGGCAGACATGGCGACTCGCTTTCTGTTTCCGGGTGGCAGACGTCCGATTGTAATCCGCGGCACACCCCTCTATCCAGAGCCGTGAGGCAGCCTCAGATGCCCGCGTGGGTTGTGTCGGCTGGCACAATCGGAGAGCGCGCCGAGACGTTGCTGCCGGACGTCATCGCCTTTTCCATTACAATCCTGATGGGCGCCGGTCCGACCGGCGACGACTCGGGTCCGCCTCTTGCTCGATCCGCACTTCCGCCGCGCGCTCTCCTACCTGAGGCCATACTGGCGTCGGCTGACCCTGGTGCTGGTCCTCAGCTTTTGCTCGACCGCCTTGTCGCTCGTCATCCCGCTCCTCTCACAACGGCTGATCGATGTCGCAATCCTCGGCGCCGACAGCGCCGCCTTGCGCGTGATCGTACTGCTGTTTGTGGCGATCACGGCGGCCGGGTTCGGGCTGAACGTCTGGAGCGGGTTGCGGTACACACACGTGTCGGCCGACATCCTCTTCGACATGCGGCTGGCGCTCTACCGTCATCTACAGCGGCTCTCGCCGCGGTTCTATGCCCGCACGCGGTTCGGCGACATCATGTCGCGGCTGAACACCGACATCGGCGAGATCCAGCGGATAGCGGCCGAGGTGGCGCTGGCCTGGGTCGGGAACGTGCTGTTCCTGGTGGGCACGGTCGGCTTGCTGGCGTATCTCGATCTCCGGCTGTTCCTGCTCGGCATCGCACTGTTGCCGGTCAGCGTGTGGGCGCTGGTGCACTACCGGCGCAAGTTGGCAGGGCGTGTCGCCACACTGCGCGAGCGCAGCGCCGACATCGGAAGCTTCCTGATTGAGACGCTGCAGGGGGTGAAGCTGGTCGTCACCGCCAACGCGCAGGAGCGGGAGGTGGGTCGCTTTCGTCAGCGGAACGACCGGTTCATCGCGGCGCTGATGGCGATGCAGCGGACCACCTACCTGTCCGGCGGCTTACCGGGGGTGGTGCTGTCGGGCAGCACGGCGCTGGTGTTTCTCTACGGCGGTCAGCGTGTCATCGACGGCACGTTGACACTGGGGACGCTGGTCGCCTTCATGGCGTATCAGCTGCGGTTGTTCGGACCGATCCAGGCGCTGATGGGGCTCTACACCAGCCTGGCGACGGTGCGGGTGTCGCTGGGCCGGGTGCACGAGATCCTGGACGTCGTACCGGAGGTGGTGGAGGCGGCGACGCCGGTGTCGCTGTCCACCGCTCGCGGAGAGCTGGCGCTCGACGACGTCAGCTTCTCGTTCGAACGCGGCGCGCCGGTGCTCGAGCACGTCAGCCTGCGGGTGGCGCCGGGCGAGTGTCTGGCGATCGTCGGGCCGAGCGGCAGCGGGAAGAGCACCATCGCCGATCTCGTGCTCCGGTTGCTCGACCCCCAGGCGGGGACCGTCACACTGGACGGTCACGACCTGCGGACCCTGAAGCTGGCGGACCTGCGCGCCCGGGTGGCGCTGGTCGACCAGGAGCCGGTGGTGTTTCATGCCTCGGTCGCCGACAACATCCGCTACGCGCGACCGTCGGCGACTGCTGCCGAGGTCGAGGCGGCGGCGCGTTCGGCCGGGCTGGACGCGTTCGTCGCCACGCTGCCCGATGGCTACGACACGACGGTGGGGGAACGCGGCGCGGCGTTCTCGGCAGGCGAGCGACAACGGGTCGCGGTGGCGCGCGCGCTGCTGGCCGACCCGGCGGTGCTGGTGCTCGACGAGGCGACGGCAGCGCTCGACCCGCAGTCCGAGCAGCGGGTGGTCGAGGGCTACGAGACGGTCATGGCGGGGCGCACCACCATCCTCATCACGCATCGGGCCTCGCTTGCCTGGCGGGCCGACCGGGTGGTGGTCATCGATGGCGCACGGGTCGTCGAAGAGGGGTCGCCGGCCGAGTTGACGACCCGCGGCGGGCTGTTCGCGGAGCTGTTTGGTGGCGACGGGGCGCACGCGGACCGTCCGATCGTCTCGCCCCGGCCCGAGCGCCCCGCGGCCAATCCCCAATGTCCGAAACCCGCACCCCGACGCTCGACGCCTGACGCCCGAGACTCATGACACACAGACCCGTCCGGGTGGCGATCATCGACAGCGGCGTCAACCCGGCACATCCGCATGTAGGCGGGGTGGCGGGCGGCACGGCGATCGCGGCCGACGGGTCCAGCGCCGGTGACTACATCGACCGGCTGGGTCACGGCACGGCCGTTGCCGCGGCAATCCGCGAGCGGGCGCCGGACGCGGAGTTGCTCGCCGTGAAGGTGTTCGACCAGCGCCTGTCGGCCTCCATCGAGGCGTTGGTCGCAGGCATCAGTTGGGCGGCGACGCACGACGCGGACCTGATCAATTTGAGTCTGGGCACCGCGAACCCGGACCACACGGCAGCGCTCCGATCGGCAGTCGTGCGGGCGGCCGCAGCCGGCGCGCTGGTGGTCGCGGCGGGGACACACGATGGCGTCGCGTACCTGCCCGGGAGTCTCGATGGGGTCGTGCGCGTGGAGCTGGAGTGGAGCTGTTCGCGGCTCGCGGTCGAGGTAGTGTCAGGTGCTGGGGGCGGCGACACGGTCTGCCGCGCCTCCGGCTATCCGCGACCGGTGCCCGGGGTGCCGCCGGCACGCAACCTCAAGGGCATCAGCTTTGCCGTGGCGAACGTAACCGGTGTGCTGGCACGCGAGCTGACGGGCGGGTCCCGACTCTCCTCCGATGCCGCCATCGCGGCGCTGCGGCATCGGCAGCCCTGAGCTCGGAGCCCGACGCCAGAGGAGTGGCCGAGGTGCCTACTGTCGCACGACCACCGCGACCTCGTCGGCGATGGGACACCGCCCTCGCGGGCATCAGAGGTTGCGCGGGGTGGGACAGCACACTACAATCGTAGCCATCGGGTGTGGTGTCTGTCTGGCATCGGCCCCGTTCGCAGACTGCACGCTTCCTGTTCAGCATGGGGGTCGCCCGACCCGCACGCCGCGACGAGCTTCACGGTCTTCGATATTCCCGGTCCCGGTCCGTGTCGTGTGAGTGGACCCACAGCACGGACTTGATGGGACCCCTCTGATCGAGGCGCCGCGTGGGACCACTACTTCGCATCCCTGTCATCCGGAGTCTGCACGACCGGCAACTGCTGTTTCCGGTCGTGGTAGTGCTCGTCGTGTCGGGCGTGCTCATTCAGGGGGTGTGGCAAGAGAATCTGCCGGCCCAGACCGCCGGCCCGGAAGACGCGCCGGCGCCCTTGCGAACACCTGTTTTTCGCCGGCCCGATCTCGAGAAGACGCCGCTGACCTACTTTGACGACTATTGGCGTCAACTCAGGGAGCGTGTTGAAGACAAGGTGGTGCTCGTCGGTCCAAATAGGACACCGGCGGTCGTGGTGATGCCCGGCTTGGCGCTGACATCGGCCGAAGCCGGTGAGGCGGTGCTGGCGGAGGTCGACCGGGCGCGGTTGCTGCGCCCATTGGACGAGTCGCCCGGCGAGGCACTGGCGGATGCCGCGGTGTCTCGGCCGAATGACCAGGGTCGAGAGGTGCCGCCGATCGAATCGGGTGGTGAGGATGTGGCGGCCGAGTCGGTCCCAGCGCCGCGCCCGGGCGGGTTGATCGCGGTGGACCGCGA
>SMUY01141201.1_pt1 | contig 14234 bp, 14 predicted proteins | sample 2456441 | NCBI WGS metagenome assembly SMUY01 (sample SAMN11095931, study PRJNA526329) | marine sediment metagenome | biome: Marine sediment; feature: Surficial sediment; material: Deep marine sediment; isolation source: Hadal surficial sediment | place: Pacific Ocean | collected 2014-11 | depth...
CGGGCAAGAGTTTCCGCAGTGGCAGGGCAATCTGTTAGTGGCAGCATTGGCGGAAAAGTCTGTCCGTCGCGTGGCGCTCGAGGGTCGCAAGATCGTGCAACAAGAAACCTTGTTTACTGACCTTGAGCAACGACTTCGCGATGTTCGCACCGGACCGGATGGTGAAATCTATTTGTTGACGGATGCTGATGACGGCAAGGTTATTCGGGTCACAGCAAAATAACAAACCACCTTTCGCTAAAGTGCCTCAATCGTGCAATAGCCGATACGCCTCCTGGATCATTTCGTCGCCATACTTACGCTCCAGGCTGCGAATGGCGAAATGACCACGCGCCATGTCCTGGAAATGGGATATGAAAACGGTATTCACAAGACCACCGCCAATAGCGCCAATCACCGGCATCGTCTGCGCCATCGCCTTTTGTGTCACGACAACGCCAAATCGACTGGCTACTGCCGCGATCAGACGTACCAACGCCGGCGCGCTCGTACTGCTCATGCCATGCGCCATTACGTACTGCAAAGCGTCTGTCACTGCCTTACTCATTGCAATCCGTACACCGTAGTATGACGTCTCAGCTGCATCATCTTTGTCAGTCATGCGAGAGCCCATGGCAAACACCTGCATACAATTGAGGATCGTCTCAGGATCATCAGGCAACTCTCCTTCCGCTCGTGCAATGTCAACGATTGAGCGAAACATGATCCCGGTCGTCACCGGCAATTCCACAATCAATGTCGAAAGGCCGAAAAAACCACCGACAGCACCTGTCGTCATTGCTGCAGCCATATGCAACTTCGGATTCGCGGGAGTCTGTTCGCCACTTTTCAGTGTCCGCGCTGCACTTTGAATGACGAATTCGATCGCCTGCTGTGTCGCTTTGCTGGCAATCCTGACGAGCGCATCAGGCGCCCTTTTGCTGAGCGCCCTGGTCACCGCCTCGACCGGCATTCCCGCTGCGGAACTCAATCGGACCATCAACGACGGGTTTTCGAGTTTTGCGTAAGCACCTTTGAGTTTCAGCAGATCGTCTTCGCTCAACTGCATGCCGGAGACCTCCAAATTGGCATTGAGATCATCGTTGATGTGCATGTTCGACCTGTGTCGTGTTACGCCGCTGATAAACAATAATTCCAATAAGCAAGGCGAATCCTGCAACGTGTACACCAAGGGCAAATGTTGTCCACATCATCAAACCCGCACTCAACAGCAACAGCATCCCGGTTAAAACGTTTAGGCGCGACTCCAGGTGCCATTGCAACAAGCCTGCTAACGCATAAAGCCCGGGACAGGCGAAGATGAATACAAGAATCCGTTCTGTCCAGCTGCCGGTAATGAGCGGCGTAAATGCAAACATTGCCGGAATCAGGTAGAGCCCCTTCGCAATTTTCCACGCCGTCAATCCGGTACGCATTGGACTGGTCCCTGCAATCGCTGCGGCGGCGAACGCAACCAGGCAAACCGGCGGAGTCACGTTACTGTCCTGTGACAGCCAGAAGATGATCAGGTGCGCACTCAACAACATGCCGGTAACCAGCGCCGGGTCCAGTAACTCCCCTCTTACGATTTGCCGCATTTCCTGTGGCATTTCGGCCAGAGCGCGTACCGGGTCGCCGCCGAACAAATCAACCACCGCACGGATATTGGACGGAAGGTCTCCCGCCTGCAGTGCGTCGAGCATGGCGGTGTGACTGATAAGGTCATACAATGCCGGCGCGGCCAGCGTAGCGAGGACGATGTATGAGGCCGTAACCGGCAACCCCATACCCAAAATTAACGATGCAAGCGCCACCAGAACCAGTGTCAGTATCAGGCTGCCACCGGCCCACTCGACAATCATAAGCGAAAATGCGTTACCGACTCCGGTCGTCGTTACGACATTCACCACAAGTCCTACAGCGACCAGCAGTATGGCGGTCGGCACCATGATGCGTACTGCATCCAGGATCGCATCGATGCAGCGTTCAAGATTCATTTTTTGCGGCAGAAACCAGGAAACGACAACAACCGCGCCTGTGGCAACAGCCGCGGACCTGACCGGCGTATAACCAATGACCAGGGACGCCACGAGTACCACAAGTGGAATGAAAAAATGCCAGCCATTTTTCAACACCTCGAACGTCGCCGAATCCCCGTCCTCAGAATCAACCGTGACTCCCTGCCGTCGCGCTTCGATGCGAACGAAGAAGCCGACGGTCAGGAAGTACAGCAATGCCGGCAGGACGGATACAGAAATGATCTGCAAGTAGGGAATCTGTGTGTAGCTGGCCATCACGAACGCGCCCGCACCCATTACGGGCGGCATCAATTGACCACCCGTCGATGCGGCAGCTTCGACGCCGGCAGCAAACCGCGGCGTAAACCCGGAGCGGATCATTAGCGGGATCGTTATGATACCGGTGGATACCGTGGTTGCCACCGCGGATCCGGAAACAGATCCCATCAGTCCGGAGCCGACCACAGCGACATGTCCTGCGCCACCCTGGTAACGCCCCGCAACGCTTTTCGCCATCCTCACGATGAAGTCGCCGGCTCCCGATTTAAGGAGGAAGGCACCGAACAAAATAAACATGAACACGAAAGTGGAAGAGATATTGGCGACCAGGCCAAACATACCGTCACCGCTGAAATAGCTGCGATACAGCACAGTTTCAAAGCTTAATCCGGGAAATGCAAAAACCCCGGGAATATATCGACCGAGGAATAAAATGTATGACAGGCTGATCAGTATAAAAATCGGCATGAACCAGCCACTGGTTCTCCTGGTGAACTCCATAGCGAGCAGTATCGATGCAGACGCAAACAGGTAGTCGCTCCAGATGAAATTTGCCTCACGCTCATATAACGCGGTTTCAAAAAGCATCAGGTAAGCGGCGACCCCGACCGACAGGACGGCGAATAACGCGTTAATACCCTTGCGGAATGTGCCATGCCCGCCCCGCTCGTCCGTACGATGAAAAGCCAGCGCACACAGCGCGCCAAATCCGCCGAAGTGAATCGCAGCAAACCATAGTTCGGAGACGGCAGTGAACAGGTTGTTGTAGACATGAAAAAGCGCGAACAGGACAGCTGACCACTTGATTAAAGGATGCTTCATGGCGGTGTAAGTTCTGCCGGAATTTCGATGCCCTGCTCGCGGTAGTATCGCGCAGCGCCAGGATGCAGCGGTGCGCTAACACCAATGAGCGCGAGTTCCAGTTTCATTTCTCGCGTCGCCTTGTGAATTTCATGCAGTGCGGCCAGGTTCTCCCAAATGGTTTTCGTGATCTGGTAAACGTCTTCGTCCGGGACATCGGCACGCACGGCCAGCACGTTCGGATGCGCGATCGAGTGAACATCTTCGCGTTGATTTGGATAGGTTCCGGCGGCGATCACCCAGCGTCGCCACAACGGGTATTTCTCATTGACAGCATCGAGATCTGCGTCACTGAAGCCAAGCAATGTAATTTCGTCACCTAACATCGCAAATGCCCGGGTAATCGCGCTAACGGGCGGGCCAGCCGGCACGTTCATGCCAACGATCGTGCCATCCTGGATCGCATTGGCACTAGCGCTGTAGCCCATGTAAGCAACATTGAACTTCGACCGGTAGTCGATGCCGAGGCTGCTCAATATATGATCACCGCTACGTTCCGCACCCGAGTTCCTGGCACCGATAACGAATCGCTGACCATCCAGTTTGTCGAGATCCATAATTGTCCCATCGACCACGAGTTCATTGAGCAGGACGAAGTGTTCAACGTTATTCCACAACGCAGCAATACTGCGCAGACCATGTTGCGGATTCTTGATGGGCCCATCGCCGTTCCATGCCCAGGCCGCAAAAATCCCCTGCAACAGCGCGAACTGCGCCTGGTTGTCGCGCAGCAACTTTATGTTCTCCATGGATCCGGCCGAACTGATTGCTGACAGGCTGATTCCCTGCGTCTGATACAGCTGCGACTTTGTAATAGTCGCCAGCGCCACGCCAACCGGGTAGTAGGTACCGCCTGAGGTTGCGGTAGTAAGAATGTAGGGCCTGTTTGTGGACAGGTTTTCGCTACAGGCAATCAACAGCAACGCACTGGCGGCGAGGCCAAACAGCCATCGGACAGCCGCTGATTTTCGCTGGAAATTCAAGGCGCGGGAATCCGTGTTGCCTGCCAGGCGACAACCTGCCACACACCATTGCGCTTCAAGAACGTGCCGGTGTTGTAATAACTTTGTACTGCCGCACCGGAGCCATCCACAGGTGTCGCGACCAACCTGAAAGTAACCACGGCAGTTGTCCCGTAAATCTGTATGTTTAAGTCTTCGCCAGTATAGACAGGAGCCGATTCTTCACTCGTGTTGCTATCTGCGGTACTAAAGCCCTGCAAGATCTCCGCTTTGTCGGTCCTGGTGCCGCTCGAGGACGTGTAGACCAGTTCGTCTGCCCAAAATTGCTCGTGAACCGCTGCGTCACCGGCGCCGGCGAGAAACGCATGCAACATGGCGGTCAGGTCGTCGGCGTCATTGGCAAAAGCCCCCGGCATGGTGAACATAGCAAAGAACAAGAGCAGAACTGGCGAAACTTTGAGTTGTTTGAAAAACATAGTTTGAATCTCGCTTAATCACTAATATTTTGGGACAGCCATAGTGCTGCTCACTTTTAATCTGTACCGAACTCGCCCGCTGGGCGGGCAGTGCGCTCTACTATACCGGGAACATTTCACTCACCAATATCTTCATTCCACAACGAAGGGTTCATTGCAATGAAGTCGAGCATCAGTTGCTTGCATTCATCATTGTCGACAATGTCAATCTTAACTCCACGTGCGCGCAGGTAATCCTCCGGGCCTTTGAAAGTCTCGTTTTCACCCACAACAACCCGCGGAATTTCATAAAGCAAGATTGCGCCGCTGCACATGTCACAGGGAGATAAAGTCGAATAGATTGTTGCACGCCGATAGTCGGCTGCCGTCAACCGCCCCGCATTTTCCAGGCAGTCCATTTCCGCATGCAGTACCGGAGAACCCTTCTGCACACGCTGATTATGGCCACGCCCGACGATTTTACCGTCGATGACCAAAACCGAGCCAATAGGAACTCCGGCGGCGTCTCGCCCTTTGCGTGCTTCATCGATAGCTGCCTCGAGAAATATGTCCATCGTCATCCCTGCGGTGTTTAGCCTGCGAGTGTCCGAGCCTGACAGTAAAAAGATAGCAAAACCGTTTCGGCAATACTCGCCGGAATAATGTATGGCGCAATTGCCCGTTAAGACTCTGCAATCAGTTTTTCGTATAGTTGCGAATCCGTTGCTCCTTCAGTGCCGAACAGAAGCACAGTGCTATTCGTAACGATCCCAAGAGCATCTCGCGCTTCAATATCGCCGGATAACGCGAGCAGCGCACCAACCCCGGCAACAGCAGACTCACCTGCTTCAATGGATGGATCGTCCCCCTCGCCATTAGCCAGCATGCGCATGGACATTGCCACCCTATTTTCCGGCAGTGTCAGGAAATCATCAGCACCGGGCTTCAGAATCTCCCAGGCGAGTAACGAAACCTCACCACAGGCCAGTCCCGCCATCAGCGTTACCAGCTCGCCATCCACAACGATCATTTTCCCCGCTGCCGCGCTAAGCTGCAGGCAGTTAGCCTGTTCGGGCTCTACAATGATCAGGCGGGGTCGCCTTTCCGCCCAACGCTCCCAAAAATAACCACAAACGGTTGCTGCAAGGCCCCCGCAGCCGCCCTGGATAAAGACGTGCGTAGGAATTTGTCCCGCAAGCTGGTCCACAGTCTCGTTCAGCATGACCGAATACCCCGCTGCGACATCTTTGGGAATTTCCGTGTATCCCGGGTAGCTGTTGTCCGAGACGACGATCCAGTCATTTTCGCCCGCCGCACCCGCCACTTCTCTTACTGAATCGTCATAATTGCCAGCGACCCTTCTTACGTCGGCGCCAAGATCGACCATCGCTTTTTCACGAGCAGCCGAAACATCCTCGTGAATATAGATTATGCAGGCACAACCGAATAACTGCGCACCCCAGGCAACGGACCGGCCATGATTGCCATCGGTCGCGGTCGCCACAGTCAATTCAGCGACGATACATGCATATTTTTTGCTAAACAGATCGTTCATGGTCGGCCGCGCGCCAGTTGCATCTGCGATCTCTCTTATTACCTGTTTCGCAACAGCATATGACCCACCAAGCGCTTTGAAACTTTTTAGTTCGAAGCGACAGGATTCATCCTTATAAAAAACCTGTCCAACATTACATCTTGCAGCCAGACCGGCAAGCGTATGTAGCGGCGTTGCACAGTACCCAGGCCATGTAGATATCTCATCAAACGCCAGCAGCGCCTTTTCGAGGCTGATAATTTCTCGCATAGAGTCAGAATATGAATTAGCGGCGCTGGAAGTGTCGTTCCGCCAATGGGAAAGGCCGCTTTGTTCAAACGTTTCTATTTGCAAGAGGGTCAGGTTCCCAGCTGTTGCTCAACCAGCGCTACCCAGTAGTTCGCGCCGGTGCCAAGTATCTCATCATTGAAGTCATAGCGCGGATTATGCAGCATGCACCCGCCAACAGAATCGATACCGTTACCAAGAAACACGTAACATCCGGGCACAACGGTTTGCATGTGCGCGAAATCTTCGGAGAAGCTTCTTGGCTCACAGTTTGCATTCACTCGATCAGGGCCGTTTGCGGTAAGTGCCGCGCTGACCGCCGCTTCGGTCTCGGCCTCGCTGTTGACCGATACAATGAATTCGTGACTGAATGAAAACTTGCAAGTAGCGCCATACATATTTGCGGTCGAATCCGCGATCTCCCGCAAGCGCTTCTCGACCATTGCAGTATTGGCATCACTGAACGTCCTGCAATCTCCTTTGATAGTCACATTACTGGGAATCACATTGCGAGCACCATCGGTAAGAATTTCCGTGACCGATACCACAACAGACTCGAGCGGATTCGCAGTCCTCGACGCAATCGTCTGCAGACTCAACACGATTTGTGCTGCAACGACAGTCGGATCAATACATAAGTGTGGTGATGAAGCATGACCACCCTGCCCCGCGATATCGATCTGAAACAGATTTTCACTGGCCATGATCGCACCGGCACGCATTGCGAGAACACCTGCCTCCAGACCGGGAAGGTTGTGCAGGCTGTAGCACTCTGAAACGGGAAACCGCGTGAAGAGACCATCATCGATCATTGCCTGGGCTCCCAGTCCGTGCTCTTCATTGGGCTGGAAAATAAAAATGACCGTGCCGTCAAATTTACCATGCTCAGCCAGGTAAGAAGCGGCACCAAGCAACATGGCACTGTGACCGTCATGTCCACAGGCGTGCATTTTTCGTTCGTTCTGTGAGCGATAGTCAAACGTGTTTCGTTCTTCGATGGGCATCGCGTCCATATCGGCACGCAATGCGATTGCCTTGCGCTTGGGAACCTTGCCCTTGTGTAATACCGCTACCAACCCGCTTTGACCAATTCGGTCATACACCTCCAGACCCCATTCTTTGAGCAGGGAACTTATGTAGTCAGCTGTCTGATAGACATCGAATTCGGTTTCAGGATGGCGATGCAAGTGGCGCCTCCAGCCCTGCATCTTTTCGACGAGATCACTTCGAATCATGGACATTTTCTGCGACGTCGCCGCCTACCAGCCCATCCGCTCTATCAGGCTTATAAAACGAGGATCAGCCCGAAGCGGGTCAAACTGGGCGCCCTGCTTAATATAGAGCATGTGACTATTACGCGCGTCGAATGCTTTCTCCAGCCAGTCAATCGCCTGCTCATTGTTGCCTAGGCCGATATTCACCATGGCAACATGAAACGGCTCGGCAAGCCCTTCAGCTTCCCGCTCAACCAGCTCATCGAGAATTCGCTGAGCCTCACTATCGCGGCCCGCAAGGCCATACGCATAACCGAGTCCGCTGACGAATAGCGGTGCTCGATCGGACAGGAGTATCGCACGCTCATGCAAAGCGATCGATCTCTCATAATTTCCCGCCTGCTCCATGCTCCAAGCCAGGTAGAAATGTAAAGATGGGTCACCGGGTGCCAGATCGAGCATCTTCCTGTATTCGACCATCGCAGTGGTGAAATCTCCATTCAAGTAATAAGCCTGGGCGACTGTGCTGCGCACACCCGCCGAGAGTGGATCGAGAGTTATCGCCTTTTGTGCCAGTTCCAGCGCCTCATCAAATCGCCCCGCCTCGCCGAGCTGCCAGGAATAATGCACGAGCGCGCGAAGGTTCGCTGGATCCAGAGCCAAAGCCCGCTCGACCGCCATCTCGGCAGCCGCCATATCAAAACCGAGATAGTAGCGAACACCCGCAAAGCCTGCCCATACTTCAGCCAGATCCCTGTTGAGCTCAATGGCCCGCTCTGCCGCTCTGAATGCTTCTGCAATGATTTCCAGGGGCCGGAGGTAACCGAAAAAAGCGGCATATTGAAGGCATAACGAAAGTCCGGACTGAGCCAGCGCATTGTCCGGATCCGCGGCGATTGCCTGGCGCATCAGATCGACACCTTGCAGCATCTCCTGCGGCCCCCATTTGCCACAGAAATACCAGCCCTTCAGATAGAGCTCGTAAGCATCTGCATTGACCGCTCGCTGCGTGGCAAGCCTGGCCACTTCTTCTGGCGTCACTTCAATTCGAATCTGTTCAACAATTTCGCGCGTGACATCGGCATAGAGCGCTAATATGTCCGTCAGCTCCCGATCAAAGTTGTCCGCCCATAAGTGCTTGTCACTTGCCGCCTCAATCAACTGCGCTGTTATTCTTACCGTATCACCAACACGGAGTACTGACCCTTCTATGACCGCATCAACACCCAACTCCTGACCAATTTCCGGCACAGATTTTCCGGAGTCGAGATACTTCATCGCCGTTGTTCTGGATATAACGCGCAACGCTTTGATCTTGGATAACTCCATAATCAATGCCTCATGCAGCCCTTCTACAAAGTAGGCTTGCTCAGGATCATTCATCAGGTTATCGAGTGGCAGGACGACCAGCGATCTGATTTCAATGGACTCCGTGTCCGACGCCTTGTGCCACCAATCAAGATTCCAGATCCAGACAGCGAGCACAATGCCCATTCCGCCGTAGATCAGGACATCGCTGCGCCGTTGCCGGGATTTGGATGTGACCTCAGGCGAGGATTCGAGCTTTATACCCTCTGGCGTCAACTCCATCGCCCAGGCAAAAACCAGTGCGATGGGAAATCCCGCCGCCAGCAATACAAAGACAAGCCGACTGGTCCAGTCCGGCAACGGCATGAATGACATGAACATGTCGATGACCTGTAACACAAGCCAACTTACGATGATGTAAATCGCGGCAACCCGGTATACGTTGCGTCGCTTGAGTTCCGAGAAAAACGACATTCAGCCTGACCCCTTGAGTAGAGCGCTGATGATACAGGCAGGCTCCAATCCCGGCAATTACGCGATTCAAGGCAAGGCCCACGGAGTGGTGGACTCCATCCTGTGTCACTCATCAAGATCTCAGATCGATTCCACGTCGGGTTTGTGTCAGGCATTGAACGCGAAATTTTCTTTTGCGTCGCCTCCATGTTTCCGCCGACGCGATTAACAAGCTGACAATCAGAAGTGCGAACCACGGAAATTCGATCGCGTAGACAATCGGAGTGAGTACGGTCCTGACGATAGCGCGTAACCAATCACGTTCTGCGATGAACGTCCGCCGGCGGTGGTGAATGTTCGTAGTAGAAAGCTACCAGGGAACGTCCAACTGCATTCGTCAACAGGTAGCGGTCTCGAAAATACTAGAGGCTGTCGAGATGCGGACCAAGTGCAGACCCGTAGGCCGCCTTAGCAATGAAACACCCTCCGGGCCCGACGTCGCCAAGATCGGAAAAACCGAAGTCGATTTCCTCACAACTCGAGAAGCCACCCGCGAACATACTTTCGCTGGCCGAATTATCGTTGGGTAAAAAGTCGACGTCACTGGTGATATGGCAATTTCCACTCGCCCGTTCAACGGCCTCGAAAGCGATAACAATCCGGCCGGTTTTGAGGCGCATTATGATGTTATTACCAGCGCTGATCAGGTGCAAAGCTACGAAACCATCATGCAAAATCTCGCCGGTGATCTGACCTACACATTGATGGAGGCGGCCACTTATCGGCAAGACAATCGCCTGTTACCCCCCGGCATGGACAAGTCGACCGTACCAGCAACTATTCAACCGCGCGGTGCTGCGATGGCTGATGCCGATTTCGTTGGCGGCAGCGACCAGGTGCACTATCAGATCAGCGGATTACCGGCAGGCAGTTACGCCATCGATGCCCGGTTGAACTACCAGACAATGGCCTACGGATTCGGACAGGACCTGTTCAATGACGCAGATGATCCACGCGTGGCCCTGTTCAGGGATCTGAATGACCAGGCACGCCTGCGCTTCGAAACGGTCAGCAGCGACACACACGACTTAAATTTCTGACCCGCAACACTGCGACAGTATTCCGTACCGAAGGCTGACACCTTCCGGCAAACCGAATTTGCTCAACTATACTAATGAGTAGCGGCGCGTACGGACGCGTTCGATTCCAGTAAAAACAAGAAACATAAGGAGCAAATGATGAAGATTTATCGAGGGGCCGCCAGCGCGGTGGCGGTTTTCGCCCTATTATTCACAGGAACCACGCTCGCCCAAGTTAGCGCGGACGGCATGGGCAAGGTAATACCTGTTGAGATGTTTGTTTGCAATTATAACAACGGCCAGGACGAGGGGGACCTTGACAAGGCGATCGATCGCTGGACAGAGTTCATGGACGAAAACGGTACTGATAACTACGCCGCCTGGAAGCTGACGTCTTATTTCTACGGAGCGGATCAGGCATTCGACTTTATCTGGATGGGTGCCTATTCCGACGGCAACGCCATGGGCGCCGGTACCGATACCTGGCTAAGGGATGGCGGTGATATAGCGGAAGCATTCGACAAGGTTGCGGACTGTGGTGCACACGTAATGCTCTCGTCAGCCATGTACAAGTCACCCGCAAATAACGAAACTCCGGCAAGCGGATTAATCACTATGATGAATTGCAAATTGAACGAAGGCAGGCGTTATGCGGATGTCAAGAAGGCAGAATTGAAGTGGGCAGAGTACCTGACGAGCAATGGCTCCACTGCCGGCTACTGGCACTGGTTTCCGACTTATGGTGGTGGTAACTCGGATTTCGATTACAAGATCGTATTCGCCTATAACAATTTCACTGAACTCGGAGCGGATTTCGAGCGTGCAGCGAACGGCGGCGGTCGCGAAGCAAGCGAGGAAATTTTCGCCAATGTTGATGAATGTGACGACCCTCGCATTTACCTGGCAAAAAGTATTCGAACAGCTCAGCTTCGCTAGTAACTTCAGAACGGACAGTAAGATCGGGGCGGCGAGCGTAGCTCGCCGCCTTTTTTATAGTGAATCAGGGGGACAGTGACCTTAACTGTCGATCAATACCGAGACGTACCGGATTCGCTTCGGTTACCAGCGTCTCACGCGACCCGTATCAATATGCACAAAGTCAGAGCTCTGGTAATAGCCAACGCCACCACGTTGCAGCGAGATAGCAGCATCGCGCAGTGCAACCGTGCTGACGCCGCGCAGGCGAACGTCGATCGCGCTACCCAGCAAGTGCTGGCTGTTTTTTGCAACGCCGCTGCTTTTGCTGCGTAGCATCTCATTGGTCGCTGGGGAGCGATAAGCTGAGATAACTTCATATGCACCGCTACCGCCCAGTGATTCGCGAACATCATAAATAAGGTCCAGCAGCGCCGGGTCGATTACGAGCTGTTCACCGTTGCGAAAGTCCGCCAGGAAAGCGTTAATCTCTTCGAGCGCTGAATTGACATATTTACCGTCAACAGCGTAAATCACATGCAGGTTCCGCTGCGTATGCGTGTGGTAAAAGGATAACTGTCGCTGCTCAGGACTGGCGGCCCGGCTCACCTGGCCGCCCTGACCGGCCAACAATGCAGACAGCAGCAATGTCGAAAAGACCAAAACACGATTTTTGTTTCGTTTGCGCATAGCGCGGGTATCATACGCGTTCATTCAATCCCATCTTGTGACAGGACCGCTAATTCATGTCTTTTAACGTCAAATCGCTGATTATGTTGCTCCTCCTGGCCGTACTCCCGGTCACTATCGCTACCGCCGAAGAGGACAGAGAGGCACTGCGCATTGCGGTCGAAAGCCTCCTGCAAACTGGCCAGCTCCATATCGGCGCTGTCGATATAGCATCCGGCGAGCTGCTCGCCGAATTCTACGAGCGACGGGACTTTGCGCCGGCGTGGGCCGGAAATGACAAGGTAGCGGAGCTGCTTCAGTTGATCATGGCGACCGAAAAAGATGGGCTGGATCCGTCTGACTACCACCTTGACACTGTACGGGATATTCAATCATCACTCGCCGCGGGACGCATCAACACTGCCATAAAAATCGCAGATGCTGACCTGATCCTGACGGACAGCCTGATCAGGCTCGGCTATCACCAGCGCTTCGGCAAGGTGAATCCCTACTCACTTGATCCGCACTGGAATTTTCGTCGCGAGCTCAACGACAAGAATCCTGCGGTTTCGATTCAGGAAGCGCTGGATGCAGACTCACTGGTCGCATACTTGCAAACAGTGTTTCCGCGGGGTTGGGTATATACGCAAATGCGCGACGGCCTCGCCCGCTACCGGGAGATTGTGGCCAACGGCGGCTGGCCGCAGATTCCCGATGGGCCGACATTGCGACCGGGAGCTGCCGACCCGCGTCTCGCAATACTAATGCACAGGCTCGCTATCAGCGGCGACATGGACAACATGCAAAACGTTGTGCCGGTCACGGAGTACGACGAGACAATCCAAGAGGGCGTACGCCATTTCCAGGAGCGCCATGGACTTGATGCCGACGCCATCATCGGTCCCGCAACGATTGCAGCGCTCAATGTCTCCGCGGCACAACGCGTCAAGCAACTCGAAATTAATCTTGAACGCGCCCGCTGGGTCCTGGACGATATTGAGGACGATTTCGTGCTGGTCAATATCGCCGGCTTTCGCGCCTACCTGGTGCGCGACCGGAAAGTCGTCTGGGAAACCAAAGTGCAGGTTGGTAAGACCTACCATCAGTCGCCGGTTTTTCGCGACGAGATGAAATACCTCGTGTTCAACCCGACCTGGACCGTGCCTTACAGTATCGCATCAAAAGAAATGTTGCCCAACATTCAGGCTGACCCGGAGTATTTCCAGAAACGGGACTTCGATGTAAAGGATCGCAGCGGTGCATTGGTTGATCCGTCAACAATCGACTGGTCATCCGTCACGCGGCGCAATTTCGGCTACACGCTGGTGCAACGGCCAGGGCCAGGTAATGCGCTTGGGCGGGTCAAGTTCATGTTCCCGAACAAACATGCGGTTTATCTGCACGATACACCAAGCAAATACCTGTTTGGCCAGGCAGAACGCGCCTTCAGCCACGGTTGTATCCGCGTGGAACACCCATACGAATTTGCCGAGCTGTTACTGGGTCCGGACTGGGACCAGGACAAGATTGCGGCAACGCTGGATAGCAAGGAAATCAAAACCGTGTCATTGCCGAAGCCGCTGCCTGTCTTACTGATGTACTGGACAGCAGTAGTCAGCCAGGATGGCGAGGTCAATTTCTATAACGACGTATACAAACGCGATCAGAAAATTGCTGACGCGCTTGATGAGCCGTTCAGATTCGAATTACCGGATAGCTGAATTAAGAGGAAAGTGACCCTGACTCAACTTCTATTCATCGTCGTAAGCCTTGAACACACAACTTCTGGCGAACGCCGTCGCTTCATTTGCTGTCCAGTCTCCCTTGGCTTTGTCGACCATGTTTTCGCACCATGCGTCACTCCCTACCTCCGGTTCGCAGGCAGTTAGCAACAAACTGGACAACGCGATCGGCAAAGCAATGCGGGTTACCATTGTCACCTCATCCATATTGCTCAACTCTGCGACAATATGTCGCAGTGGTTTCAGGGTAGTTAATTCGGTACGTGAAAAGCTTAGCGTTGAATGTTTTGCGCCACTATAGGTGCTTCCGGAAGAAAACGATCAACGACAAAGCCGGTAATCGCCAGCACAAATAACACAATGAGCGCACAGTTGAGTTTGCCTGCAGTCTTGTCGCCTACCGATCGTCCACTATCAACATTACTTTCCTTTTTCAGGCCGTCTGGCGTAATTTCATACGCCCATGAAAAAATCAGAA
>SMUY01132630.1_pt1 | contig 14230 bp, 11 predicted proteins | sample 2456441 | NCBI WGS metagenome assembly SMUY01 (sample SAMN11095931, study PRJNA526329) | marine sediment metagenome | biome: Marine sediment; feature: Surficial sediment; material: Deep marine sediment; isolation source: Hadal surficial sediment | place: Pacific Ocean | collected 2014-11 | depth...
CCGGAGATCCTGGTCGTGCACGGCGACGCGACCGTGAAGTTCGTGGCCGGCGAGCTGTGGCACTCGGATGTCTCGTGCGACGTCGAGCCACCAATGGGCAGCATCTTGCGGATCGAGCAGGTGCCCACGTCGGGCGGCGACACGCTGTTTGCGAGCATGTACGCCGCCTACGCGGCGCTCTCCGATCGCCTCCAGCGGTTCCTCTGCGAGCTGACCGCGGTCCATGATGGTCAGCAGTACTACGTGGGCCGCTATGGCGGGGGAAACCTGCGCGATGGGGCTTACCCGTCAGCCGAGCACCCGGCGGTGCGGACTCACCCGGTGACCGGCCGGCCGGCGCTCTACGTGAACGAAGGGTTCACGACCGGCTTCAAGGAGCTCGCGCAGGCCGAGAGCGACGCGTTGCTCGCGTTCTTGCTCAGGCACTGCGCCGCGCCCGAGTTCCAGTGCCGCTTCCGGTGGCAGGAGAACTCGGTGGCGTTCTGGGACAACCGGTGCACGCAGCACCACGCCATCTGGGACTACTATCCGCAGACTCGTCACGGCTATCGGGTCACCATCAAGGGCGACCGCCCGTATTACGCCCCCGAGAGGGAACCCGCCTCCGGTTCGACGACTGGCTAGCCCTAGCGAGGCTCCGCCTCAGGCCCGTCGGCCAAAGCCGCGGCATCGTGGCGTCCCAAAACCCAACGCCCGAGTCGTCTACCCCGTGAACAGCCCGCCGAGCGCGATCGAGACAGTGACACAGACGGCGGCGGCGAGGGTCATCCAGATACCGACCCGTGCCATGTCGCGAATCGAGAAGTAGCCGGCGGAGTACGGCAGTACGTTGGTCGGGCTCTCGGTGACCAGGATGAAGGCGAGCGACGAGGTGAAGGCCGCCGGGGCGGCGATCGACCAGGCGTCGAGTCCGAGGTCGAGCGCCAGGGCCAGCAGGATCGGCATGATCAGCGCGCCGGTCACGGTGTTGCTCGAAAAGAGCAGGTGCAGGAGCGCCACCGCGAGCACGATGACGAACGGGCGGAGCAGCGTCGGGATCAGGGCGATGTTGCCCAGCAGCGCCTGCGCGAGCCAGCGGGCCGCTCCGGTGTCGAAGACCATCAGCCCGAGTGACAGCCCGGCGGCGATCAGCATCACGCCGCCCCAGTCCATGTTCTGTTGTGCTTCCTTCCAGGTCATGACACGGATCGTCGGCAGAAACAGGGTCAGCCCACCGGCCAGCGCGACCGCCTGAATCGGTGGGTCGACGCGTCCTCCCGTCAGGTCGGCGAGCCACGGTGTGATCAGCCATGCGGTGATCGTCAGGCCGAAGATGACCAGGGTCTTGCGCTCGACCGGTGTGAGCGGGCCCAGTGCGGCGAGCTTGGCGTCGATCTCGTGGCGCTCGAACGGCAGCACGTCGATCTCGGGCGGGAAGATCCAGAGCAGCAATCGCCAGCCGATCGGGATCATCAGCAGCGACGCCGGCACGCCGACCAGCATCCACTGCCCGAACGAGATGGACACACCGGCCAGTTCCTCCAGATAGCTCAGCGCAATCAGATTGGCGGCGGTGCCGGCCGGGGTTCCGATTCCGCCGATGAGCGGTCCATACGCACAGGAGATCATCAGCGCGCGACCGAAGTTGCTCTCGAGCGGTTTCAGCCGCGCATCTTGCAGCACCCCGACCCCGAGCGGCAGCAGCACCGCGGCCACCGCCATGTCGGTGATCCACATCGAGAGCAGGGCGCCGACGACGAGGAAGCCGAGCAGTACCCGGTCGGTACGGGTGCCGGCCAGGCGCAGCACATGCAGCACCATCCGGGTGCCGAGGCCCGACAGCGTGAACCCGGTCGACAGGAACAGCACCCCGATGAAGAACAGGATCAGCGGGTTGCCGAAACCGGCGTTGACAGCCGTCGCGAAGTCGGTGATCCCGAAGGCCGGGATCAGCAGGACGACGAACAACGAGGTGGCGGCGAACGGCATCGCCTCGCTGACCCAGAGCGTGACGGCGAACAGGAGAATCGCCAGACAGGTCTTGCCGTCGGCGGTGAGGGCAATTAGCTCGCCGTTGCGCTCGAGCGGCGCCGGCGTCGGCAGCAGGTGCACCGCCAGCATGAGTGCCGTCGCGGCCAGCAGCATCCAGACCGCTCGTCGGTCCCCATCGCTCGCTGGTATGGTCACGTTGGTCAACCCTGACGTCCCGATCTTCGCCCTGGAGCCCAAGCCCCGACGGATCGCCCTGCGGCTAGGGGCTCTAGCAGCCCGTGGTGAAAGTCCAGCTGCATTCGACCGGCGCTGCATCCCGCCTGGTTGCGCCAGCCGCCGCCCGGTCCGTTCATGTCCGGGCTATGGCCAGGTCTCGCCGAAGCGGTGTCGAAGGCGGATTGCTTCTCGGTCGAATACTGCCGGTATGCTCCCTTGGCGCGTCTTGCCCGGACCGGGCGCGGCATTGCCTGCGACGGGTCTCGGTGCCACGCAGGACTTTCACCACGGACTGCTAGGCAGTGGGCGCTTGCTGACACCCGACACAGGGGACCGCGCCCAGTACAGAGAAGCGCGGCCCTTGTCGTGTCTTGTCCCACAGTCCACCGCCCAACGCCCAACGCCCAACGCCGTTATGCCGGTGGGTCGAATCGGCCGTCCACCGCTGTCCATCCGCCGTCGGCCATCAGCAACGTGCCGGTCACGAAGCTGGCGGCGTCCGAGGCGAGAAACACCGTCGGTCCGACCATCTCCTCCGCCGTGGCCCACCGGTTGAACACGCTCTTGGCGGCATACGCCCCATGCCAGGCCGGGTCCGCCTTGATCGGCGCCGTCAGCGGTGTCTCCACGACACCCGGTCCGACCGCGTTCACGCGCACGCCGGAGGGGCCGAACTCCGCCGCCGCGGTCCGGACGAGTTGCACGATGCCGGCCTTGGTCGAGGCATAGACCGACTGTCCCGGCTCGACCACCTGGGCGCGGATCGAAGAGAAAAGGATGATGCTGCCGCGGCCGCGCACCGTCATGATCCGTCCGGCCGCGCGCAGGACGTTGAAGCTGCCCTTCAAGTTCAACCCGACGACCCGGTCGAAGTCCGCGTCCGTGTAGTCGAGAATCGGCTTGCGCACGTTCACACCGGGTGTGGAGACGACGATGTCCAGCCCGCCGTGGCGCTCCACGATCCGGTCGAGCGCGGCGTCGACCGATGCGGTGTCGGTGATGTCGAGCCGGGCCGCGTCGGCCACGCCCCCGTCGGTCGCGATCCCCTCGGCCGTCGCGGTGGCGGCGTCGGCGTTGACGTCAAGACAGCAGACGGTTGCGCCCTGACGGGCGCAGCCATGCGCCACCGCCTCGCCGATTCCGGACCCGGCGCCGATGATGACCGCCACCCGTCCGCCCAGCCCGAAGACCCGGTCGCTCTTCATGACATCTCCATCGGTGCGTTCCGCGTCACCACCATCGCCGCGAGCATCGCGGCCAACGCCGCGCCGAGCCCCAGCATCGCCGGGTCGAGCCCCGCCACTCCTCCAGCCCCCGCCGTCGTCTGCACGACTGCCGCGACCGTCACGCCGGTTCCGATCGACGCAATCGCCTCGGGCGTGCGGACGCGGCGCACATACAGCCCGACGATGACCGGCACGAACAGGCTGACTGACAGCAACGTGTAGAAGATGCGCAGGGCGTCGACGATCGAGTCCGAGAACATCGCGACAACGGTGCCGAGCGTGCCACCGACGACGGCGGCGAGTCGGGCAACGCGCAGGACCTGCGCATCACTTGCCTCAGGCCGAACAAAGCGCCGATACAGGTCTCTCGACAGCGACGTCGCCAGCATGAAGAGGATCGCGTCGGCCGAGCTCACTTCCGCCGAGAAAATAGCGGCGAGTCCCAGGGCGCCGACGATCGGTGGCAGTGACTCGAGCATCAGCGTCGGCAAGGCGAGGTTCTGGTCCGAAAGGTCCGGCGACACCGACCGGGCGATCATCCCGAGCAGCGCTGGTACCACTGCGAACAGCAACATCGCCACGCCGTTGAGACCGACACCCAGTCGTACCGCGTGGTCGTCTCGGGCGGCATATACCCGCTGGAGGATCCCCGGCGAGACAATGAACGAGGGCCCCAGCATCGCGATGTAGAACCAGCCAGACCCGCCACCCTGCCAGGGATTCCAATAGCCGTCGATCCCACGTGTGGCCTCTACCACCGGGCCCAACCCGCCCACCGACGTGATGATCAGGGGAAGCGCCACGGAGAACCCGACCACCATCACCCCGAGCTGAACGACGTTGACCCAGACCGAGGTCAGCAGCCCGCCGGCGGTGAAGTACACCGTCACCACGATCCCGCCGATGACGGAGCCGACCCAGCGGTCGAGCCCGGTCACGGCGTTGAGGACAAACCCCATGGCGATCAGCTGCGCCGCCAGGAGCCCGACGCTGCCCACCCAGAGGAGCGTCGCGATCGTCGCGCGCACCTGGGGGCCGTAGCGGTGCTCGAGGAAGTCGCCGACGGTGTGCAGGTCGTGGGCCGCCGCCAGGCGACGGAGCCGCGGTCCGACCCAGAGTGCGAGGACGATCGACCCGATGCCGGCCGATCCTACCCACCACCAGGCGCTCAACCCGTCGCGATAGCCAAGCCCTGCGGCATTGACCGTCGTGCCGGCCCCGAGGTTGGCGGCCAGCAGCGTGGCGAAGATCAGTCCCGGTCCGAGACGCCGGCCGGCCACGAAGAACTCGCTCGTGGACTGGACCCGTCGGCCAACCCACAATCCGAGGGTCATCAGGAGCCCGGCGTAGACCAGCAGGACGGTGAGGTGGAGACTCACGGACCCGCCCGGAGGTCCCGGGCGGCCGGATACCCGGGGATCCCGGTCGCGGCGCGAACCGCGCGCACGATCGCCTCCGCCATGACGTCGGCCGCCAACGCACCGATCGTCGCGAGGTTGGGGACATCGGGGTGGAGACCGGTGGCGAGCGCGAAGATGGCGTCACCATCGTTCGGGGTGTGCGCGGGAGCGATCGCCCGCGCGACGCCGTCGTGCGCCATCTGCGCCATGACGGTGGCCTGGGCCTGTGTGAGCCGGGCGTTGGTCGCCACCACGCCGATCGTCGTGTTCTCACCCGGCCGGCCACGAGCGCTCGACCCGGCCCGCAGCAGTATGCGGGCATCGGCGAGGCTGTCGCCATCCGCGGTCCGGACCCCGGCCACGACCTGTCCGGTAGACGGGTCGATGACGTCGCCGACCGCATTGACCGCGACCAGCGCCGCCACGACCAGCCCGCCAGGTAGCGTCACCGCCGCCGAGCCGACCCCACCCTTCATCGCCCGTCCGAGGCCACCCATCTTCCCGATCGTCGCGCCGGCGCCTGCGCCGACGTTGCCCTCGGCGACGGGATCGGTCGTGGCCGTCTCGGCCGCCTGATAGCCGCAGTCGGCCGTCGGCCTGATCGTCGGGTCATCGCCGATGCCGAGGTCGTAGAGGATGGCAGCCGGGACGATCGGCACCTTCGCGATGCGCGTGTCGTAGCCGATGTCCCGTTCCGACAGATAACGCATGACGCCGCTGGCGGCGTCGAGACCGAACGCGCTGCCACCGGACAGCACCACCGCATGGACTTCCTGGATCGTCTTGGCGGGGTCGAGCAGGTCGGTCTCGCGTGTGCCGGGCGCTCCGCCGCGGACGTCGACCCCGGCCACGGCACCCGCCTCGACGAGAATCACGGTGCAGCCGGTCGGGCGCTCGGTCAGGGTATGATGACCGACCTTGATCCCGTCCACGGCGGTCAGGCCGCGGTGGCTCTGTGCGTGGGTGCCGGGGTGTGCCATGAGCCCTCCGGCAAGACAGGCGATCGCGACGACCAGGGGACGCAGTGCCCGGAGACCACCGAGCCGATGCCGCATGATCGGCCGGTCGCGTACGACTGGGCGGGAACAGGCCGGCATCGGTGTCTCTCGGATGATAGCGGAAAGCAGTGGGCGGGGACATGCGGCCAGTGGTCTGGCGAGGTTGCAGATGAATGTGGCGAAGCCGTCCCGCCTCTCCTGTCTCCGGTCTCCTGTCGGACTGACGGAGTGACGACACACGTGGTCGACCGCGTGCTGGTCGAGGTGGAGTCGGCGAGGGACGAGATCGTGGCCTTTGCGGCCGATCTCGTGCGGGTCCCAACGGTCAATCCGCCGGGAGAGGCCTACGAGACCTGCGCGCACGTGCTCGGTGACCGGCTGCGGGACTGCGGGTTCTCAGTGCGGTATCTCGTCGCCGACGACCGTCCCGAGCACACGACCCACTATCCGCGTGTGAATGTGCTGGGGCGGCGGGACGCGGGTCGTGCCGGACCGGTCGTGCACCTGAACGGCCATCTCGACGTCGTGCCGCCCGGCGAGGGCTGGACCGTGGATCCGTTCGGCGGTCTGGTGCGTGACGGCCGGCTGTATGGGCGCGGCAGCAGCGATATGAAGGCCGGCATCGCTGCTGCGGTCTACGCCGCCGAGGCGCTGCGTCGGGCCGGTGCGCCGCTGACCGGCGCCCTCGAGGTCAGCGGCACGGCCGACGAGGAGAGCGGCGGGTTCGCCGGGGTGGCCTGGCTGGCCGAGCAGGGGCATCTCGCGGCGTCGCGCACCGACTACGTGATCATCCCGGAGCCGTTCGGGCCGGACCGCATCTGCATCGGGCACCGTGGCGTGTACTGGTTCGACCTGGTGACCACGGGTCGTACGGCCCACGGCAGCATGCCGTTTCTCGGTGTGAACGCCATCGACCAGATGACGGTGGTGCTGGCCGCGGTCCAGGAGCGTCTGGTCCCTGGCCTGTCGGAGCGGCGCACGGCGCTCCCGGTGGTGCCGGCGGCGGCCCGGCAGGCCACGCTGAGTCTCAACGCGATCGCCGGGGGACAGACCGGCCCGGCGGCGCAGACGCCGGGCGTGCCCGACCGGTGCGTGGCCACGTTCGACCGGCGCTTTCTGGCAGAGGAACGGTTCGAGACGGTCAAGGCGGACGTGGAGCAGATGCTGGCCGAGGTGACGGCCGAGCATCCCGGGCTGCGGTGTGAGCTTCGAGACCGGCTGGTGGTCCACCCCGTCCAGACGCCAGAGGACGCGCCGCTGGTCGAGGCGCTGTCGGCAGCCGTCGAGACGATCACCGGGAGGCCGGCCGCGCGGGTCGCCAGTCCCGGCACATACGACCACAAGCACGTCGCCCGGCTGGCCGGCATCGAGCAGTGTGTCGCTTACGGACCCGGCACCCTCGAGCAGGCGCACCAGCCGGACGAATGGTGCGGTGTCGACGATCTGGTACAGGCGACCCAGGTGCTCGCCCTGACGATCCTCGGTCTCGTCGGCTAAGTGGTCCCGGTCATAATGACGGTCACGCACCGAGGGTGGCGAGGCGCCCGGGTCCTTACTCGCCGCCCTCGGTGCTGATACCCCGCCGCTGCTGTCCGGCCAAACGGGCCTCGTACTGCTCGTCCGACATGAACGCGATATCGGTCCAGCCGTGTCCCATCTCGTCCATGGTGCGCGAGCCCCACCCGATCCAGGCCGAGGGATCAGGGTTGTGCCGGTTGTTGACCGTGTTGTCGTGCCACGACACCGTGTGAAGAATCGTGCCCTTCGGGAGCAGGTGTGGCTCTTTGTAGGCGTAGACGATCTGCCAGGTCTGCTCGTAGTTGGTGACGTCGGTCAGCACCTCACGCCGGCCGTCAACATGAATCGCCTCGAGCAGCATCCGCTTGCCGCGGAAGTGCATGTGCGGCTGGAAACTGAGGATGAGCCCTGCCTGCGGCAGCGGCCAGAACCGCTCGTGCCGCGCGACCGTATTCGGCGGAATACTCATCAGCGCGACACCGTTCAGCGTGTTGTCGTCGATGAGCGCCCCCGTCGGCATCCGTTCCTCATGCAGATCGAGGTCGTAGCCGGCGCGCAGCAAGCGGTCCTCGACCGCCTCACGGTTGAGCTTCCAGTCATGCCCGATGCCGGTCCGGATCCGGTGCGCCGTGACAATGAGCTCGGGCACCTCCCCGTTGGGGTAGAACTTGATGCCGACCTTCTGGCGGTCGACGGTGTCCACGCCCCAGGGGTGGTAGTGCGGCGCAAACCGGAACAGCCCGCCGGCGGGCAGCTTGCGCCCCGTGCCGTCCGGGTAGAACTGGCCGGTGCTGCCCATGGCGTACTCGATCAGGTCGATCTCTCGCGTATTCGACCCCATGCCCAACCGGAACCCCTCGCGGTCCTCGACGGTCTCGGGCACGCTGACATAGACGTGCGAGTGATGGACGCAGCAGTAAGCCTCGGGGATGATCTGCACCCACTTCACATACCGGTCCTCGGTGAGCCCCGGGTCGACGATCTCGGAGGGGTAGAAGTCGGCCCCCTCGGCCGGAATCCTGAACCCTTCCTCCATCTGGACGATCAGGTCCGGCTCGCCATACGTCCATTCGTTCAGGTTGGCGAGCTCGAGCGGTGGCGGCGCGTCGGCCGGGTTACCGCGCGGCGCGCCCGCCTCGACCCAATCCACGATCGTCGCGATCTCGTCGTCGCTCAGCGAGGGGTCGGCGACATATTCGCCGATGCTCCGGTCGATATGCCAGGGTGGCATCTGCCGGGTCACGACACGGTCCCTGATGGCGCGGGCCCAGGGACGGGTTTCTGCGTAGGTCAACAGCGACATCGGGGCGCCGGTGCCCGGGCGGTGGCAGTGCTGGCACGACCGCTGGAAGATGGGCAGCACATCGCGCGTGAAGGTGGCGCCCTCGTCGGTTGGTCCCGCCGCGGCGGGACCAGGGAGAACGGCGCTCGCAAGCAAGGCGACGGTGATGACGGCAACGCCTGTCGTGACAGCACGCATGGGGGTTCCTCCAGGCTGATGCGACTTGATCATTCCGCTCGCAGCCCGTGGTACACGTCCCGCTGCATGCGACCGGCGCTGCATCCCGGCTGTCTGCGTTGCTTCGCGGTCGAAGCCTGCCGGTATGCTCCCTCGTCGCGCCGTGTCAGCCTGGCGCATCACCAGTCTCGGTGCGACGCGGGACTTGCACCACGGACTGCTAGACTAGCACCAAACCACGCACTCCGCTTGCGCGGAAACGTTGCCCCATGATAAACCGTTTCGGGAGACAGCCGGTCGGGCGGGTTCAAGGGTCCGAAGGCCGTGTGCGAAACCTGGAGAGAGAGACATGACCGTCTACCGTGGGCGCTTCCTGCCCGTGCTCCTGGCGTCGGTGATGCTGGCGGGGCCGTGTGTCGCGTCTGCATTCGCGCAGAACGAGCCGGTGTATGCGGTGTATGACGGCTTCCTCATCACCGATGAGGATCTGTACGTGCTGGCGTTCGCCTATTTCAGCCACAACTTCGAGCCGGTCACCGTGCCGGTCGGCCCACTGAACAGCTTTGGACCCGTCCCGGTTGACCGCCATCAGCCGACGACGTTTCTACCAGGGCATCATCGTTTCCAGTGCGTCATGGTCATGGGGCCGGATTTCGCGGGTGACCTCCGCTGGACGCTGGACCATGCCGGCACCGCCACGACGAGCAGCGACGACATGCTGCAATACAACTGGGAGTTCGAGCAGCGTTCGGTGCGCAACGTGCTGCGGGACATCGAGCCGGCCGAGGCGCCGCGAGGCGTCTGCCTCAACCGGTCTCCGACGGTCAGGTTTCTCGGTCTGCGAAACGGGCCCCAGGGCGCTCCGCCGGAGGTCGTGGCCACGGTGGGCGACGAGTTGAAGCTGTTTGGGAGTGTCAGTGACGAAGGGTTGCCACGCACTGGCACCCTGGTCACCCGCTGGCGGATGCTGAGCGGCCCCGGCACGGTGACCTTCAGTGCGCCGGACGAGCCGCGCACCCTGGCCTCGTTCGACACGCCGGGCGTCTACGAGCTGGAGCTCTGGGCGAGCGACGGGGAACGTGAAGGCTCGAGCCGGGTCGCCGTGACCGTCGTCCCCACTTAGGACTCTGACCAGAATTACTGTGCCATTCTGGTCGCCGATGCATCCCGCCCTGCGGCGTTGCTCGTCGCGTGCCTGTGCCTACTCCCCGGCGTCGGCTATCTCCGCCGGCGACCGCCTCGCATCTGGCCGGCCATCGCGTTCAGCTCGGCTTCCGTGATCACACCGTCGCCGTCGGTGTCGACGCGGTCGAACATGCCTCCGGCCTGGTCGGGGATCTCCTCACGCGTGATCCGCCCGTCGCCATTGGCGTCGAACGAGCGGAGCCGGGCGATCGGGTCGCCCTGCATGCCACGTCCGCCGCGACCACCACGCCCGCCTCGGCCCGGTCCCATCCGCGCCGGCAGGCTCTCAATCTCATCGGCTTCCAGCACGCCGTCACCGTTTTCGTCCATCCGGTCGAACCGGTCGCGCATCGGCTCGGGCACTTCGCTGCGCGCCACGAGACCGTCACCGTTCGCGTCCCAGCCTCTGATACGTTCGACCATCGCCTCTGGGCCGCCGCGCCCACCGCGCCCACCGAACCGACCGCCGCCCCGACCGGCGCCAAACACCCGTCCGGCATCCGGGTCGACCTGCAGGTTGACGGTGTAGCGCTGGGTCACCGGGATGCAGAAGGTGTTGTCGTCGTCACAGGCGTAGTAGGTGACGCTCAGGTCGAACGACTCGGCCGGGTCATCGGTGCTGATGTCGACGAGGAACTCGCGCGGGTCGGCATCGGCCGGTTCCTCGATCTCTGCGAAGGTGGCGGACGCCGGTGTGACCCGGACACCAGCCGGGGCTGTCACCTCGTAGGTCAACGGCGGCGCCAGATTGTTCCAGTGCATGTGATAAAGCGGGTCGATGTGGAAGCCGAGCAACAGCGTGCCACTGCCGGTGCGGAGGAACTCGCGGTCGACGTCCGCACGCAGCTTCGTGTAGAACGGCAGCTCGGTGCTATCGAGATCCGGCTCCACCTTCAAGGTCATCATCCGCCCGGGTGGTGTCACGCGTGGCACGATGCCCTTGGCCACGGTGACCACCGGCGGTTCGGATGGCAGATCGAGGTCGGATAGTCGTGTCGGGTTCTCCACCGGTCCGATCAGCCGCTCGAGGTCATCTCGCAGCGCCGTCGGATCGCTCCACGCACGTCGCTCCAGAATGCGCCCGTCCGGGCCGATGATGAACTCGGAGTTCGGCATGTTGCCGAGCGCATGCTTCAGCTCGTTGGTCATCGCGTCGGCGATCCACGGAATGCGGGACCCGAGCTGACGCTCCGCCTGCGCGACGTGCATCAGCCGTTCGTCCAGCGTGTAGGGGTCGACGTAGTGGTCGAGCTCGGGATGGGCGAGCTGCTTGTACAGGTAGTAGAACTGGACACCCTGCGGCGTGTAGTCGCGTTCGATCGTCTCCACCCGGGAGACGTTGGCGAGAAACGGCGGTCACGTGAGACAGCCGAGAATGAGCACCGTGACGCGGCCGTCCAGCAACGCAGGGAGGCGGGACTCCTGGCCGTCACGGTCGAAGACCGGAAGGTTGGGCATCAGCTCGCCGACGGCGGGTGCGTTCGCTTCGAAGGTTCGAAGGAGCGACCCTCGTCCGTCGAGCCCGGCGCCCGGCTGCGCCGCCGCGACCGACGCAGCGCCGAGCGCCACCGCCGCGGTCAGCATGCCGATCCGGCAGACCAAGCGTTTCTCCGGTCTGTGATCATTCATCGGTATGTTCGAGGTCATGAGCTCCCCATATCGTGTCGTAGCATGGCCCTGCAGGGCCGTCGTTCATGGTGCGCGCGTGGGTTCCTCATCATCACATCACGGCTGGACGGCATATCGCTCACAGCCGCACGGAACCCCGACCGAAGGATCCGCCGCGCAGCCCCTCTATGAGCTCCATGATACAAGAGACTCGATGAGGCGCTGTTTTCTTCCGCTCGCGCTGCTGGCCTACGCAGGGGCCGGCGGCGGAGCCGGCGTTCGGCAACCATCTGGAGCTGACCCACACCTGCAACAACGACCAGTTTCAGGACAATCAGACCTGCTGGGTCGACCAGCTGGACGGGGCGTCGCGAAGCGACTTCGTGAACCGGTTCAACACGACCCTTCGCACCGACCCGCGTTTCATCGCCGCCTGGCAGACCGGAACGTTCGAAGGGCGTCTGCCGTTCCGGGAGCTGCTCAACACCACGAAGTATCCGGATGGTGCCCGGCTCGGCTATCCGCCCGGCACCGACGAGCGCGTCGCCCCGGAGTCCCCCTCATGCACGAGGCGCATATGGCCGCGCGTGCGCCGGAGCCCGGTGTGCGCGAGATCTGGACGCTCGAGGGTGACGTCGCCAGGTTTCCAGGACTGTGGACCCGCAACACGCTGGCTGCGTCGTGACGGGGTCCGTGCCGGCCGTGTGGTTGTGGTCATCGGGTTAAACTGGATATAATTTGCTGATCTAATCTGGATTCCAGCGACCAGCACTCGGTCGTTCAGTTTCGAAAAGAGGTACTGTGCGCGTACACATCGTCAACCCCAGCCATTTTTCCTTCGGCCTGAGCATGATCACGCCGCGCTGGCTCTACGTGCTCGCCGCGGCCACACCCACCAAATGGGGCGACCCCGTCCTGAGCGACGAGATGCTCGAGCCGTTCGACACCGGGCAGATCGAGAAGGGTGACGTCATCGGTGTCGGCATCCACACCGGCAACGCCCTGGTTGGCTACGATCTCGGACGGCGTGCCCGCGAACGCGGCGCCTGGGTGATCTACGGCGGTATCCACGCCACCTTGTACCCGGAAGAGGCCTTCGAACGAGGCGGCGCACACTCCGTGGTGAAGGGCGACGGCGACGTCGCCTGGGGCACCGCCATCGAGGATTGTGTCAACGGCGAGCCGAAACGGCTCTACGAGGCGGGTCTTGTGGACGCCAGTAAGTTCCGGAAGGCGCGGTGGGACCTGTTGCCGCGCGAGAAGTATGTCTGGGCGTCGGTGCAGACCGTGCGTGGCTGTCCCAAGCACTGCTCGTTCTGCTCGGTGTGGCGCACCGACGGACAGGAGCCCCGTCAACGCGAGGTCAACCCGGTCATCGAGGAGCTTGTGGAGCTGCGGCGGATGGGGTTCCGCATCATTGCGCTGGCCGACGACAACTTCTACCCGGTCACGCTCGACGACCTCAAGATGGCAGACCGCCGCGAGAACAGGACCCGGTACAACGAGCTCAAGGCGCTTCGCGACGATCGGTTCGCCCTCATGGCCCAGATGGCACAGTTGCCGAGCGACCTGATCTTCTTCACGCAGATCACCATGGAGGCCGCCGAGGACCCGGAGTTCCTGCTGGCGATGAAGAACGCCCACATCATGGGCGCCCTGGTCGGTGTCGAGGCGGTCACGCCTGAAGGGTTGAAGGACGTCTACAAGGACTTCAACCTCGCAGGTGATGCGCTGGTGGACCGGCTCAGGCTGTTCAGGAAGAGTGGTGTCCACATTCTCGGCTCGTTCATCTTCGGTCTGCCGAGCGACAGACCGGGCACCTTCGGCGCCACGGCGGACCTGGCCAAGAAGGCCGACATCGCGTTCGCGCAGTTCGTGACGCTGACGCCGTTCCCGGGCACGGTGGATTTCGCCAAGTGGGAGCGGGAACACGCCGACAACATGCCGACGGTGGACGGCATACCGGTGTCGCGTCACTGGCTGATCCCGCAGGCGAAGCGGCCAAAGCTGCTGACCCCACACCCGACGATGTCGGCCGAAGAGATCCGGCAGGGCACCCAGGATGTCTGGAACAACTTCTATAGCTTCAAGGCGTCCTGGCGGCGGTCCGCTCTCGTGAAGTCGTTGAGGAACCGCGTCGCGTTCGTCGTGTGCTCGAAGGTCATGCTGCAGGCGTTTGGCAACACCGGCCTGTCGACCGACAGCGCCCGCGTCTCTCGCTCCACCCACTGGGCGCGGCTCGGCATGACCATCCTCCAGAGGATGTTCGCGCTCAAACCGGAGCCGGACCTGCGGGTGCCCCCACCGCCTAGTAGCTCCCAGCCTGAGGCGATCGAGGAACCGCGATCTGGGATCCATCTTGGAATCGCTGGCGCCGAGAAGCCTCGGGCGCCCACCCTTCCGGAGCGCGAACCCCAACGCCTTCCTGCGTCCTCCTGACTCCTGTCTTCTGAGTCCTCGACGTTTCTCTCGAGGTGTGGTGTATCGTGGTGATTCCGTGCCCATTCGTCAGTTCGCCATCATCTGGAGGATGTCCCTCATGACGCCGACTCGACTCCTGCCGACCCGTGTCCTCATCCTGCTGCTCCTGCTCGGTCTGGCGTCTCCCAGGCTCGCCACCGCACAGAACCAGCCACCGGACGACGACCA
>SMUY01012079.1_pt1 | contig 14223 bp, 11 predicted proteins | sample 2456441 | NCBI WGS metagenome assembly SMUY01 (sample SAMN11095931, study PRJNA526329) | marine sediment metagenome | biome: Marine sediment; feature: Surficial sediment; material: Deep marine sediment; isolation source: Hadal surficial sediment | place: Pacific Ocean | collected 2014-11 | depth...
GGATTTGCAAACCAGTACGACGATGGACGAATTGGCCATCACGGTCGGTCGATTCGTCACCAGTATTTTCGCCCCGATAAGGCGGATTTTCACAACCCCAATTCCGGCCGGCGGCGAAGCCGCCTGTCTCGCCGCAATGGAACGTACCTCCCAATAACATCGAGCGGTTCTTCAATCTCGAGCGCCGCCGCCACGGTTACCCGGGCAATATCAGCCCGGCGCAGTATGCGGATCGGACATTAGGAACTTAACGAACCCGTCCACAATACGGAGGCAAGACCATCGGGTCGTTTGCAGACGTTCCTGCCATTGCCCGAATGCCCCTGTCCCGGCGGCTGAAGTGCCTATTTTGCGCCCACTGCCGACCCCAGGCAGTGCTCGGGCACTTTTGTTCAGGCCAGTTCAGGCGAGCCTTGGTGTCGACATCTGAGTGCCGGGATTCTGCCGTGACAAATTTCTGTTGGACCCTAAGCGGCGCTCAACACACAGCCTACCTACTACGCATTCTTCTTTTGCCGGACGTAAGTGACCGCTTTTGCCCGCATAGCGGACGCTCAATTATGAAATCGTGACTGACCGGATGGGGTCGGTTCTTGCCTTTCGCTGCACTGTGCAACCATGTTGCAGTGCGATAGGCGGGAAACGGCCGAAGCCGGCCTTCCCGTCGAATTGCCTAGGCCGCTGATATTGGCTAGGACGCTGTGCCCCGTCCGCTGCGGTTCCGGCAGATTGCCGAACGATCATACGAAACCGACACGTAGCTAAATCGTAACTAGACGAGGCTCTTTGGGGCTCTATGGCGCATTGCGTAGCAGGGTTCGGAGTCATGCGGGCGTTGCAAGGCGTTGATTTAGTTGAAACTCCAATGTGACCTACTGTCTACGAACCAGGTGGTCGGCGGTTCGAATCCGTCCGGGCGCGCCAATAATCCGATGCCCATTCAAGCGGTTAACGTCCTCCGACGTTGACCGTTTTCCTTTTCAACAGAGTGAGTGTGGGCGTTTCGTGGACATCTCCTTGCGCGCACACTCGGCGTTGCTGGAGTTCGTCCACCTGCTCGGTGAATATCGGGACAGTATCGTCCTCATCGGCGGTATGGTCCCTAGACTCCTGATTCCGCAGGCGGATCTAAAAGTCTTAACCTCGAGGTCTCCGAAGTCTGTGAATATCAACATCGCGTTTCTATTCGTAGTCACAGCCGAATCAGCCGCCGCCCTCGGTCTCGCGGTGACGAAAGTGGCGCAGAGCTGCGGTCACGTCCAGGGGTTGGTGACTTCGAGCCCGGCGAAGCGTCCGAAGTCCCTGACATTCCGGGTGACGACGCTCATTGCGTGCACTTGGGCTGTTGCTGCGATGAGGGCGTCTCTGAAGGGGGCGAGGTCGGGGACGTGCAGCGCGGCGGCTTGTCGTGCGACGTGTTCGTCGACGGGGAGGAAGCGATCGGCGAACGCGGCGACAACGCTGGTGTCGAGCCATTGGCGCAAAACGTCGCCCTGGGCCGGGTCGCGACGCTCTGCGAGGAGTACGCCATGTTCGAGTTCGTGAAGAGAGATCACCGACATGAACATGAGTACCGCGGGGACGTCGTTGGCCCAAACGGTGACGCCGGGGTTGGCCTTGCCCGCTTTGGCTTTGCGAAGCTCCGAAACGACGTTGGTGTCGAGGATGAACATTATTCAAAGCGTGCAGGCGGAGCTGGCTCTCGAGAGGCCGGGGCTTCGAAGTCGATGTCCTCAACACCTGCCGGTTCTGCGAGTAGCTCGATGATGCTTGGCTGGTTTGCTGCCAAGCGCTGGTAGTCAGCAAAGGACAACAGCACATGGGAGGGCCGACCGCGATCGGTGATGTAGACCGGTCCAGCCTCGGCGGCTTTCTTAGCGCCACCCGTGACTCGAGATCGGCGTGACCGGCCGCGCGGGCGACATCCCCGAGGCGCTTGCCGAGGAAGGCGTTCCCGACACCGGGGCGGACGCCAGCGATCGGAACGTCCTCAAGGCCGCCGTAGAAGTTGAGGCGGCCCGTTACGACCGGAAGCTGGTGGTGAAGCCCGCAAACGGGCCTGGGGTCCCGTGCGACGCCGGCACCGAATACGGCCAGGCCATCGGCGCCTCTCCAGCCGACATCTTCCGCGTGCAGTGTAGCGCTGCACCGAGCGGGCGCCTGCCTACAAGAGCAACAGCGAAGGCTGACAGGCGCCTGTTGGTACACACGCAACGGAGTAGTATGAGGGGAGAATCGCCATTGCAAGGATGCGATCATGTTGGCGTGGCCTCCTGGCAGGGAAGCCAATTCAGATGTCAGCGCACCGCTCTACACGCGCCATCGCCCACGACTGCATGGCAGGGATTGTTCCAGACAGTCCCCTGCATTCCCGCCATTGCACATGGATGTGCAGGTGCCGCGAAGCACAGGGCAGGGATTGCTCCTGCAATCCTTCTGCATTCCCGCCATCCATGGCGGTCAGATGCAGGAGGTAGGGCAATGCCGGGAGCAATTGCCGAGGAAGCCAAATCCGAGAGGACCCAGTGGTAATCGAGAAGATTCTGACCCACCTCGACAGCAAAGACCCTTCCACCGCTACCGCGCGCCGCCCCAGAGCGGTTTGTTCGGCTGATCCACCTCGTGCCACTGCGAAGCTGCGCACCCCAGCGACGCGGCGCGGTCGTCGTCGCACCTATGGCAGGAGAACTCGCCGCTTGCGCTGATGTGTGGGAATTCTCCCGACCCGCCAGGCCCGATGACCGCCGACACTACCTCGAAGCGCCCGTTGACGGCTGATTGACGACCTGGGGAGGCTCGATGGACTTGCCGAAAAGGGCGTTAATTCAACCTATACTCCGAAATGTTGTTGTTAAACGAACATGATCCATCCGATGTAGGCGAGGCTCGAGAGCACGAGGCCCGCGCTCCATACCAACAACCACATCTGCCGGCCACGCCTGGCGATCCAGACGAGCAAGATACCGATGGCCAGGCTGAGGATCACCGTGAACAGGAGCATGTCGTCGGTGACGGTCGTTCCGGAAGTCGGGTCGTCTCCGATTCGATAGCGCATAGGCCCCAATCTAGGCACGATTGCAACGCCATGGGAAAGCCGGTCCGACGAGATCAGAAACGCCCAAGGTTTTCCGGAGACTCGTTTGCTTGGAGACAGAGCGTTGATCGTCTACAGCCTCGAGCGGATTGGGCAGGATGAGTTCGCACGCATAGACTCGAAGTCGAGGGCGGTGCTCAACTGAAGCATGGGTGTTCAGGGAGATTTACTCAGCTCCCGACTTCAAGAGTCACTCGTTCGTTCGCCCACCACCGCGACGGGCCAGCGCCGAGCGCGCCCACTCAATTTCTGCCGGAATTCTTTGCGCCATTCATATTCTCGGTACGGACATACGAAGGTTACCTGGACGACGAGGAATCCTGGCGCGCTCTTTCGGCGGCGCGGGCGACGGTGTCCGGATCGAGGGTGAAGCCGAGGCCGGGGGCGTCCCAGACACCGAGATTGCCCCCTGTCAACGTCAGGTCCGGCGTCGCGATGACGTCGTCGGCAATCAATTGGCACATGATCTGGTTGCCGTCGTCGATGTTGGCGATGGCGAGCGCCGCCTGGTGGCTGGCGCAGGTGGTGATGCCGGTCTCCACGGTGCCGTGGATGCAGAGCCTGACGCCGGCCGCTTCCGCGACCGCGGCGGCCTTCAACAACTGGCTCAGGCCGCCGGCCTCGTGGGGTCCGACGACGATGACATCGGCGGCGCCGGCGTGCAGGGTGGCGTAAACATCTTCTGGTGAATGAATCGATTGATCGGCGGCGATGGGCACCGGGGTGGCGTCACGCACCTGTTTCAGCGCATGCATCCTGTGGCGCGACACCGGTTGTTCGATGAATTCCGGACCATATGGGGCGAGGCGATGGATCATGGTGATGGCGCCCATGATGTCCCAGGATTCGTTGGCGTCGAGCCTGAGGCGCGTCTCGCCGATGGCGGCGCGCACCGCCGCCGTCGCCGCCACGTCTACGTCGTCACCCCGGCCGAGTTTCATGTAGATGACCTGGATGCCGGCAGCGACGGCAACCGCCGCATCCTCGGCGAGTTCCTCCGGCGTATTGCCATCGATGAAGGCAAAGTAACCGATGTGATCGTGCAGCGGACCACCGAACAGGCGGTGCGTCGGCACACCCGCAGCTTTCCCAGCGAGATCCCAAAGCGCGAAGTCGAGACCGGCGACGGCCTGGCGCGCCAACCGGTCCATGTCGTTGCCGGGACCATCGGTGATGCGACCCCTGACGGCGGCGACGATGGCGTCGACGCCATGGGCGTCCCGCCCGATGACCAGGTCCGAGGCGCCCTGCAAGAGCCTCACCACGCTCTCCGCGTCAGGGCGCGAGATGGATTCGCCGACGCCGACGTGCCCCGAATCCGTCTCCACCTCGACCAGCACCACCGAGGCGGCGTCCCGCGCCCCCTGGGTCTGGTGGAACGGCCGCGTGTAGGGCAAAAGCAGCGGTGTTGTCCTGAACGCGGTGATCTTCATTCGAAGTTTCCTAGCCGACTTTCAGTTTCGAAATGACTTTACCCGAATCTCACTATCGTGAGAATGGTGTTTTCACCGCCGGTATCCTACGGCCTGAAATCTCCAACAGTCGAATATCTCGCCAACTCATCCTTTTGCGGGTTTGATTCTCCTATCGGCTGTCTTTTGGGCCTGTCAAGCTTAATTTGGTTGTTCCGTCATGGGGACAGTTACCAATGCGCTCGAGCGTCTCCTCAAATAGATTGCGATGTTCATCTGCACTCAACGCATCGGAAAACGCTGAATTCCTTGGTCCTTCAAGTTTCATCACCGGCAAGCCCGCCACGGCTCTGGCCTCAATTCCGGCTTTCAGCGCATGTTTCTTGCGCAGCTGATGGGGTTGGATATGGTTAAACTGATACGGGGTGATTTCGTCACCCAAGGTCAAATTGCCTCCTGTGACGGCATCGCGCAGGGTTTCGTCGCGAACTGCAATGGAGAACTTCGGCCGTAATCGACTGTCTGTCAGTTACCAGAGGGTTCGTTGAGAACGGCATCGACACCGGATTCGCCCTGGGTGACATGAGTCAATAAGGTACACGACGTGAGAGCTCGTAGTCTTTTTTGGATCGCCGCCACGTGGTGGATGCTCGCGGCCTGGCTCCCTGCAACCGCCGGCGACGGCGACAGACTGGCGGATATCAAGGCGCAGATTAGAGAGGAGTTTCCCGACGTCAATCAGCTGAGCACTCAGGCGCTGGAGCGATGGCTGTCGACCGGGGCCCGCACTCCACTTCTGCTGGATGCGCGCGAGTCCGAGGAGTTCGCGGTAAGCCGCCTGAGAGATGCGCAGCTCACGCCCTCAGCCCGTGAAGCGCTTGCCCTGCTCGCGGATACTCCAAAGAATCAACTCATCGTCGCCTACTGCTCGGTAGGCTACCGGTCCGCGGCGCTCGCTCAAGAACTCGCTGCACGTGGGTTCACCAACGTATACAATCTGGAAGGCTCCCTGTTCGAATGGGCCAACCGGGGACTGCCCGTGTACCGGGACGGCCGCCCGGTCGAGAAGGTTCATCCCTACAACTGGTGGTAGGGGCGCGTCCTCGACGAGAAACTCCACTCCCAGTAGGCCGGCATTAGAGGGTCTACGCCGCATGGTGTCAGGCCCTTGATGATACCGTCATTTCTCGACGGTAAATCCAGCCTCCACCCACGCTTCCGTTCCGCCTCCGAGGTTGTACACGTTGGTGTACCCGTGCTCAAACAACGTGCGGGCAGACACGTTGACCATGTGGCCGGACTTGCAATACAGATAGATGGGAGTTGATCGGCGTGCCGGAAAACTGGCCAAGTGCTGGCCTACCTCGTCGTACGGGATGAAATGGTCCGTTCCTTTGATATGGGCTTGTTCCGGAGTATGAACATCCACGAGCAGCACGTCTTCCTTCGTAATCGCCGCCACGAATTCCGTGGGCGGAAGCACCTTCAGGTTCTCCGGTGGAATCAGTAGCTGGACGAGAGTGCACCCGGGGGTAACGAGGAGAACGACGACCATCAATAGCGTTGCCACGTGTGATGTCGGGGCATGTGCCTGATTCGTCATGATGCCTGTCTCCTATTGACGGCGGGGAATCCACCGTCGACTGCTCATGTCGTGGTCTTGTGCTCTACCACCGAGGCCAACGAAATCGGTCACAGGATTCGGGCGCTACCTCCGGGTTCGGTGGCGCTCAACCGCCACTCCCGAATCTCGGAGGAATGCCTCGTATACTTGAGCATGAGCCAATTCTCTCAAATATCGGAGCTTCCGGGAATCCCGGGGCGGTTCAGTTCGTGCCCCTACAGGCAACGTGGTGCATCTTGCAACGAAATTATCAGGGTCATTGGGTCAAACGGGGACTCGAGAAAACCATTACGCACATAAAATGCCTTTGCATCTTCCGAGAGTGTGTGGACGAGTAACGCTTTGACTCCTGCGTGTCGGGACACGGAAAGGGAACGAAGCACTGCGTTCTTGAGCAGGCCACGGCCCACGCCAGCGCGTTGCCACTGTCGATCTACGGCTAATCTCCCCAGCACCATTATCGGTATGGGATCCGGCATATTGCGGCGTAGCTTTTTAGGTGCGTCGCCACGTTCTACGCTGCCGGTAGCCAGGGCGTAACAACCGACCACCTGTCCGTCATGGCAAACTACGAAAGTGCGAGACGCTCCGGAAACTGCATTCTTGAGGGCGCGGCGCTTTAGCCATTCATCCAATGCAGGTATGCCGCAAGCGAATGAATCAATGAGGTGAGCTGTCGTAATCGGTTCCGGCGCGGTTATTGTTCCCATGGCGCCTTGCTGTTCAACAGTATGCGCAGTGCAGGGTTGTCGTTGACCGGCGCATTGAGAAGCGCCTCGAACGCCTGGTGTGTCTTTTCGTCCACCAGGAAAAGTCGCCGGTCGAGTAGCACGTTTTCGGCCTCACGGCAGGCGGCTTCCAGCATGAAGTCTGAGCGATTCTTGTTGAGCATCGCTGCCGCTTTGTCAATCAGGTTGCGCTGCGCGGGGCGGGCACGGATATTAATCGGTGCTGCACGATTCTGTGTTTCTGCCATCAGGATAGCCTCCTGTTGTGTAGACGATAAATAGACATCATTGTATATCGATTGTCTATACAATTTCTGCAGTCGGCGAACCCTGCGGGAGTGCGAGTCTCTCCGAGCGATGCCACGCAGCGAGCCGCACCAGACCGTCGTCCAGGGATACCGACGGCGAGTAGCCGAAGTCGTTCCTGGCCGCCGAGATGTCGAACCAGTGCGCTGTGGTCATGACACGCGCGACCCAACGGGTCATGGGTGGCTCGTCCTCACGGCCGAGGATGGTGTGGAGTTTCTCGAACACCCAGCCGGCGACAAAGGCCGCGCGCGGGGAGACGCTGCGTGTCACTTTGGGCTCGCCCACAGCGACCAGCAGGTGATCGATCATCTCCCAGAGTGGGATGGGTTGACCGGAGGAGATGAAGTACGCTTTTCCCGCCACGCGCCGGGCCGAAGCTCCGCCCGCGCGCAAGCCGTCCATGGCCAGCAGGTGGGCGCTGGCGGCGTCGTCGATGTAGGTCACGTCGACGAGCTTCTCCGGTCCGCGGATGCGGCGCAGCCGGCCGCTGCGGCTGCGCTGGATCAACCGCGGTAAAAGGCTCGTGTCCCGCGGTCCCCAGATGAAGTGCGGGCGCAGGGCGGCGGTGTGAAGCGCGTCGCAGCTGGCCGCCAAGACCAGGCGTTCAGCATGGCTCTTGGTCTCGGGATAGTGCGCTTCGAAGTGCTCGGGGTAGGGGGCGCTCTCGTCGACGCCTTCCATGTCACCGCTGTGAGCGACGACGCTCGGTGACGAGGTGTAGACCAGGTCGCGGATCCCGTGCTGCCGGCAGGCGGCGAGCACATGCTCCGTGCCGACAACGTTGATCCGGTAGTAGTCCTCGTAGGCTCCCCAGGAACCCGCCTTGGCGGCCACGTGATACACGGCGTCGCATCCCTCGGCGGCCAGTGCCACGGCCGCGGCCGAGCCGAGATCGCCGCGGAACTGGACTACGCCGAGCTCGGTGAGCTCGGCGTAGTCGCCCCGGGAGAAGCTGTGCACGGTGTCGCCGTGGGCCACCAGCTGGCGGGCGATGGCACCGCCGAGGAAGCCGCCGGCACCGGTGACGAGGACTTTCACAGGCGTTTCTGCGCCCACGCCGAGAGCTTCTCGCGGAAGATTTTGGCGTTGTGGCGCACGTCGACAGGAAAGGACGGGTGGTAGAGGATTTTCTGGATCGTGCGCGTGTGCGGGTGGGCTTGCCCCAGCGCGAGCAGTTCGCGGGTCAGCCGGTCGGACGGTCGATGGCCCTTTTCCAGCTCGACGCACAGCAGCGGCTGCGTCTTGCCATCGCGAACGACTGCCACCAGGGCGCTGCGACTGACCGCTTCGTGGGTATTGAAGATCGCCTCGCACGGGATCGTGAAGAGCGTTTCGGACGCGAGCTCGACGCGCTGAGACTTGCGGCCGCACATCCACAGGCGGCCCTTGGCATCCAGATAGCCCACGTCGCCCATGCGGTGACGAAAAGTGCCGTCGGCACCGTTAATCTTCGCGTGCCGGGTGGACTCTTCGCGCTTGAAGTAGGCTCTGCTGACGACGGGACCCCGCACGACGATCTCGCCGATGGTTCCCGCCGGAACCCGGAGATCGTCACTCCAGGTGTCGATTACCTCGTCGCTGATGGCGATGACGGCCACCTCCATGCCTGGCACCGGCAGCCCGACGCACACGCCGGCCCCCTGGTCTGTCTGTTGGCGGGTCTCGTTCAGGATCTCGCGGCTGCCGATCCAGGTGGTGGGCAGAGACTCGGTGGCGCCGTAGGGAGTGAAGATCTCCGCCTCCGCGGCCAGATGCCGCGCCAGCCGTTCCAGGGATGAGACGCTGGCCGGCGCCCCGGCGGAGATGACGCGCCGCAGGCTTGGCAGCTGCACGCGGTGCTGCTCCACATAGCGTCCGATCAGGTTCAGCAACGCCGGCGAGGCGAACATGTTGGTGCACGCGAAGTCGTGGATCGCAGCCACCAGCTGCCGCGGGTCGGATTCGCCGGGACGGCTCGCGTCCATCTCGGGCACCACCGAGGCCATGCCCAGTGCCGGTCCGAACAGTGCGAACAGCGGGAAGGTCGACAGATCCACCTCGCCGGGTTCGATGCCGAAAACCGTGCGCAGGGCGTCCACCTGGGCCGAGAACATGGCGTGGGTATAGAGCACGCCCTTGGGCACACCGGTGCTGCCGCTGGTGAAGAGGATGGCGGCCAGCTGCTCGGGTCCGCTGGCGTCGACTTCGAAAGGCGTGGACGGGGTGGCAGAAAGGATACGTGCGTAGCGATGACCGCCCCAGAACAGTTTCGGGCCCACCGTCACGTGGATGCGCAGGGTACCCTTGGCCCAGCGCAGCAGCAGCCGGGCGGCCTGTGCCTTGGGCGTGCCGACGAAGGCCTCGGGCTCGGCCTCGCGCAGACACTGGCTGAGGTTCTTGATGCCCATGCCCGGATCCACCATCACCGGAACCGCACCGATCTTGAACAGGGCGAAGGTGATGGCGAAAAACTCCGTGCTTGGCGCCACCATCAGAACCGTGCGCATGCCCTTCGTGATCCCGGCCGCGACCAGGGCGTGGGCTGCCCGATCGCACAGCCCGTCGAGCTGCCGCGCCGTCAGGCGAGTGTAGCCGCCGCCCTTGTTCGCTACCGCGACCGCCAGGGCGTCGGGCTGTTGCGCGGCCATAATCGGCAGCCACGCAGAGACGTTCCGAGGCGTGGCGCCGGCCGTGCTCATGGCGTCGGATGCTCCGCCAGGAAAGCTGAAATCAGCGGGATGACCTGGTCGCGCGCATCTTCGAGTATGTAGTGTCCCGCGTCCTCGAAGCGATGGATCTCGGCGTCCGGGAAACGCCGGGCGAACTCGTCGAGGAAGTGCCCGTCGAAGACGAAATCCCGCATGCCCCAGCAGATGAGCATCGGCACCGAACGCAGCTTCTCGAGATTGCCGGCAGTCTCGTTGATCAGGGGCCAGGCTCTGTCCGAGGGCCGTAGCGGAATGTCTTCGATGAAACGTTGCACAGCGATGCGGTTGCGCCAGGAGTCGTAGGGCGCCAGGTACTGCGCGGCGACCTCCGGCGCCATCGGGGTTCGCGTGACGCAAAATCTGACTGCGCCCCGGGCGAAGGCGTTCAAGCCGCGGACCAGCATCGGGCCGAGGCCGGGGGTGCGGGCCAGGGCGATCGGGTAGGGCAAACGCTTGTTCGCGGGTAGCGGGAAGGCGCCGGTGTTGAGCACCACCAGCCGCGCGATGCGTTCGAGGTTCTGTGTCGCCCAGGTCAAGCCGATCATCCCGCCCCAGTCGTGGACCACGAGAGTGACCTTGTCGAAATCCAGGTGATCGATCAAGGCGCCGAGATCCTGCACCCGGCGTTCCAGGGTGTACTGGTAGCGTGAGTCGTCCGGCTTGTCCGAGCGCCCGCAACCCATGTGGTCGGGAGCCACCGCACGGTATTGGTCTCGCAACGCCAGCACCAGGTCGCGGTAGTAGAACGACCAGGTCGGGTTACCGTGGACCATCACCACCGGCGGGCCCCGACCCTCGTCCAGGTAGTGGTAGCGCAATCCGTCGAGGTCGAGAAATTTTCCTTCGAACGGGTAGAGCGCACTCACCATTCAATTCCGAGCATGGTGCAGTTGAGACCCGAGCCGATGCCGAGGAAGCCGACGCGCTGGCCGGCTTCGAGGAACTCGCGCTCGGCGGCCAGGGCGGCTGCCAGGGGCAGGGCGACCGTGCCGGTATTGCCCAGGTAGTCGTAGGCGACGAAGTCGTGTTCCTCGGCAAGGTCGAGCATGCGCAGGATCGCTTCCCGGTGACTCATTCCGACCTGATGGCAGATGGTGCGGTGGACGCCCTCACTCCAGCCGAGCTCTTCCACGAAGGCTTTCCAGGTCTCCTGGCCGAGCTCGATGCCGTGCTCGAGGACCTCCACCGAGTCCGTACACATGAACTGCCGGTAGCTCAGGGCGTTCCCGGATGCGAGCCGTGGGCCGGGCAGAGGCTCGATGCCCCAGCGACAGAGGTTGTGCCATTGGGGCGCGCTCAAGCACACTCCCCCGGCCAGGCGGTGGCTGTCCGGATTGCCGAAGCTGCGGTCGGTCAGGATGATCGCCGCGGCTGCCGAGCCGCCGGTCATGGTGGCGATGGCGGTCTTGAAAAGCGCCATGTCGCGCTCCTGGAGCATGCGCTCGATCATCGTGTCGACGATTTCGCGCGCGCTCTCACAGCTGACCACCAAGCCGGCACGGATCTGTCCGAGCTCGATGCGGTTGGCGATGTCGATTATGCCGTTGAGCATGCCCAGGCAGGCGTTGCTCAGGTCGTAAATGTGCGCGCTGGGGCTCAAGCGGTGACCCATTTCGAGCAGCCTCCCGGCCACATGGCAGGCGGTGGCCGGTTCGAAGTGCTCGCGGCAAACTCCGGCGTAGACAAGAGCGCCGATTTCAGTGGACTTCACGCCGCTGGCCGCCAGCGCCTGCTCGGCGGCCAGGGCCGCTCCGCGAGAGAGCGCGAAGCCCGGCTCCCAGAATCGGCGTTCGATGATGCCCGTCATCGATTCGAGCTGGCCGGGTTGGATGCGCAGGGTTGCGTAGAGCGGGGCGAGGCGTTCCTCGATCTCACTGGACGTCACGACCTCCGGTGCGAGCTCGTAGCCGATGGTGTCGATGAATACCCGGCTGTACTTCAAGGCCTGGCTTCCAGGGCGAAGTCGACCATCTGATAGATCGGTCGGCCGTCGACGCAGAGGAAACCGTCGGCGACAATTTGGTGATTGCTGTCGTCCATGGACGTGATCACGGCCTTGACGGTCACGCGCTTGCAGGTCGGGACGACCTGGCCGCGGTACACCCATTTGTGTCGCGCGCCCTTAGGCATGGTCGCGAACCGTGCCGTGGGCGCTAGCCGCCAGCGTTCGTTGGCGACGACTTTCATCAGCTGCAAGAATGCCTCCAGTCCCAGGGAACCGGGCCAGACCGGATCCTCGAAGAAGTGCGCATCGAAGAACCAGAAGTCCGGGCGCACCGCGATGGATCCCTCGATGTAGCCGAGCCCGTGGGGGCCGCCATCCGGCGCATGGAAGTCCACATCAGAGATCATGCGAAAGACGTCGTCGGGGAACGGCGCACGGGTGGGTACCGGGAACCGTTTTGCGCAGGATCGCTCCGCCGCTCCGGGTTCGTAGAGCGCGGCGTCGCGAATGCCCACCTGATCTGCGAGGGCAGCGTCGGAGAAGAAGCCGAAGTACGTGGTGCCGGTGTAGACCGATCCGGATCGCTCGCTGCCCAGGTCGAAGGAGAAATGCTGGATGATCATCCCGGCCGAGTTCGAGAGGCCGGTCATCTCGACGCGAGTCGTGAGCACATCCGTTTCGGGGAGCACGCGACGGTGCTGCACAGCATCGCCACCGAGGTTGCGGAACTTGACGTCTTCGCTGGCTTGCAGTGCAGAACCCACGTAGGCGGCGAGCCAGCCACACGGCTGGAGCGCCATCTCGAGCAGCACGGCGAATGGGATCTCGGCCTGACGGTTGCTCGCGAAGTACCACTGGTCGGGCGTCACCTGGACCTGTGCTACACACTTGGCACCCGCCTCCATCACGAAAGGTTGGCCTTGCACTTCGACGATGCGGTCGAGGAACTGGAACGGCGGACGCGGCAGGCGTGCGATCTTGCGCTCCTGGTCGAACACACGGTAGGGCTCGCCGAAGGCTTCGGATGGTTTGCCGTTACTGAACGCGAGGATGCGGTCGTAGTCGTAGATCGCAGGACGGAAGGGCACCGGGGTGTCCGCTGGGAGCGCCGACGCTTTTGCGATCGGTCGATCGATCCGCCCCGCCCAGACCGCTTCCACCTGCTCACGCGAGGCGCCAGTCAGGCGCAGGGACATGTCGCTGATCTCGACCACCGGCTTGCCGTCGGCGAACATCAGCGCGTCGACGATGGCGAACGGTTCGGGGCCGTAACCCAGCTCCTTGATCGATACCTCGTAAGTGACGAGTTTGGTGGTGTCGAGCACCTGCCCGCGGCATTTCAAGCGGCTGGCGAGCCCCGTGATCGGTTGCGCGACCACCTGGCCGCTGTCTGTGACCCAGCCCATGCGCAGCAGGTAGATCCGCAGGGTGTGCAGACAGCACTCGTACATCAGGGTCCCGGGCATCACCTTGTCATCGACGAAGTGACAGGTCAGGAACCAGTCGTCCGGGTGGATGTCGGCCTGTGCACGGATGAAGCCGATACCATAGCGGCCCCCGTGGGGGTCGATCTCGTCGACCCGGTGCACGAGCTGCATCTTGCCGCCGGGAATCGTCAGGGGCGTGGCTACCGGGAGATCGGCGAACGGTTGGCCGAAGGCCGTGGCCAGGTCGCCGCGGCGGAGCGCCTCGATCTGTTGCGCGTCCAACGCGCACTTCGACATGGGTGCCAGAGGGCGCCAGTCGGCGGGCAACTCTCGCCGTTGCCAATTCTTTTGCAAGGCGCTGTGGACGATGCCCTTGCCCGCGGCCAGCGCGGGCTTCGAGAAGAAGCCTGCGCAGCCGTCGCGCATGGTCATGAGCTTCACGCCGTCGACGCTGGCCTCGAACTGGAAGCGGAACAGCCATGTGTCTCCCTGACGGAAGAAGTTCAGGATGTCGATGTCGTAGTGGATCACGTCGCCTGCACCGGGCAGCGCATCGTGGAACGTCACGATGGCGTCGAGCAGGCGGTAGCAGGCGAGACCCTTGGTTTGGAAATCGATGCCCAGGTAGCCCGCCAGAAAGAGGTCGGCCTGGCCGGCTTCGACGGCGATGCATGTGGGGATGCGGCCGTTGTCCAGGTACCAGGCGCCCTCGAGCACGTCGTGTTCGGTGACCACCTTGCCCGTGGTCAGTGAGAGCGGCTCGCCTTCGATGCGCAGGATGCGGTCCACCAGCATCAGCGGCTCGTCGGGGAGACGGACGCGGGTCGGGTGTGCGTCCACAGGCGCGAACTCGGGCCCCAGCACCTTGGCGATGGAACCCATGGCGAACTCGAGGCACATGCCGCGGTCGAGCGCGACGGGCGCAGGCGGGTTGCGTGGTCCGGGGGTGCGCAGCACAGCCGGGTTGGCGTGGAGTTGCTCGGTGACCAGGGCGGCC
>SMUY01205718.1_pt1 | contig 14203 bp, 11 predicted proteins | sample 2456441 | NCBI WGS metagenome assembly SMUY01 (sample SAMN11095931, study PRJNA526329) | marine sediment metagenome | biome: Marine sediment; feature: Surficial sediment; material: Deep marine sediment; isolation source: Hadal surficial sediment | place: Pacific Ocean | collected 2014-11 | depth...
ACCCGAAGAACAGGCAATCATTGTGGTTCAGATCGCAAAAACCCAGAATGTGCTGTTTGGAGGAACGGAAAACTATTTGGTGACACGGGAGTTCAACAAAATGGCAACGCAGAAGCAGAAAATTGCTTTGCTGCATTGTCTTTTTGCCGTCTCCTCCACAGACGAAAACATCTCTGGTGCCGAGGACAGGCAGATTCGCCAAATTACGGCCGAACTCAAGCTGGAGCACAAGGATTTCATCGCCGTTCGATCCGACTACCGGCACCACCTCTCCGTTTTCAAGAAAAAGAACAAATAAAGTGTAGGGGTCAGCCGGTGGCTGACCCGAACCGCACGAGCGGCACATTCTTTACAGAGCCGCAGGCTTTAGCCTGCGGGCCCGTGGGCTAAAGCCCACGGCTCTGACTGCGCCTGATCATGAGGGGGGCCATCCTAACTGTTCGGGCGAGCCCTCGGCTCGCCCCTACGTCGCTTCGTGACAAGAACCTACGCATAATCCGGGCTAGTTGCCCTTTCTGAGGCCCGCTTTTCCCCTGTCGTCCTTTCGTGTTATCGTCAGGGACCAACTCCATGCAGGGCTTAGAAAAAGACTTCTTATCCCATTTAAACGAACATCAAAAACTTGCCGTGACCCAGGCCGAAGGCCCCATGCTTGTTCTGGCAGGAGCGGGAAGCGGAAAAACCCGAACCATCACTTACAAAATCGCTTATCTGATTGATCAGGAAATCTGCCGACCTGAGCAAATCCTGGCGGTGACTTTCACCAACAAGGCCGCCGAAGAGATGCGGAATCGGGTCGGAAAGCTGCTGACCCACCTGGAGGCTTCCCCTCTCATCTCTACATTTCACTCCTTCGGTGTCCAAGTACTGCGGCGCCACGCTGACCTGATCGACTATGGCAAGGACTTTACAATCTGTGACAGGGATGATCAGAAGAGAGTCCTCAAAGCAGTCTACGAAGAACTCCATTTTTCCGACAGCCAGTTGCCGGGGAGAAAAACTCTGGCAGCCATCAGTCGAGCCAAGAGCAACAATTGGGCTCCCGAGGAGTACGCAAAAAAGTCACGCGATCTGGCCAGCCAGGAAATCTCTCTCGTCTACAGCGCCTATGAGCGTTTTCTCAAGGGCTCCAACGCCATGGACTTTGACGACCTCATTCTGCTGACCGTGCGGTTGTTGAAGAAGAACCCTGAGGTGCGGCAGCGGTACGGGGAGTGGTACCGTCATATCCTGATTGACGAGTATCAGGACACCAATCGTCCTCAGTACGACTTGATCCGAAATCTGACCGAGGTTCACCAGAACATTACCGCTGTCGGGGACGAAGACCAGTCCATCTATGGTTTTCGAGGCTCTGACATTGGAAATATTCTCCGCTTTGAAGCGGATTTCCCCGGTGCCACGATCATCAAACTCGAACAAAACTACCGTTCGACCCAGAACATTCTCGACGCTGCCAGCAGCGTTGTTTCCAACAACGTCAATCGTAAGGGAAAAGTCTTGTGGACAGATCAACGAGCCGGGCCCCTCATCGATCTCCTGGCGGCATCCAACGCCAAAACCGAGGCCGCCTATGTGTCAAGCAGGATCTCTGAGTACCTTCGCCAGGGAGAAAAAGGGATCGCTGTTTTATATCGGACCAATTTCCAATCCCGGCAATTCGAAGAAGCCTTGAGACGCCTCGAGATTCCCTACAAATTGATTGGAGGGGTCAGTTTCTATCACCGAAAAGAGATCAAGGATGCCCTCGCTTACCTGCGTGTCGTGGTCAATCCTGATGATAACGTATCCTTTTTGAGGATTATCAATCAGCCCCCACGAGGGATCGGGCAAGTAACGGTGGATCATCTCCACCAAAGAGCCCGTGAGGAGAAAACCTCTCTGTGGCGGGCCCTTAACGAAGGTCTGGAGCAGAATACCTTTCCGGCCCGAGCTCACCGGGTGCTGCAGCCCTTTTTAGGTCTCATCGACGGTTGTCAGAACTTTCGGGAACTCCCTCTCCATTTATTGTTGGAAAAGACGATTGAGGCCACCGGCTTGATGACAGCATTCAGGAACGAGGATTCGGAAGAAGCTCATAATCGAAGCCTTAATCTGGAAGAATTGATCATGTTGGCTCGAGAGAATACGGAGCAAGGATACACCCTCCAGGAATTCCTCGATCATGCCGCTTTGCGTTCCGAAGCGGACGATTACGACGAATCGGCCTCGGTCAGCCTGATGACCTTGCACAATGCCAAGGGCCTTGAGTTTCCCATTGTTTTTATGGTCGGCTGTGAAGAAGGGCTCTTTCCCCACAGCCGATCGGTGGCTGAGGATGACCTGGAGGAGGAGCGTCGTCTCTGCTATGTGGGGCTGACCCGCGCCCAGAAGAAAATCCACCTCACCTATTCCCGTCGTCGTCGATTCTTCGGTCGCGAAGGGAACGAAATGAATGATCCCAGCCGATTTCTACAGGAGATTCCGGAACATCTGATCAGCATCTCTTCAGACCCATTCCCGGTGCGCGAGTCGGTCCAGCACGGTTCTGGTTCGGGAAAATATCGGCAGCGCAGGCGTGCTGGAAATATTGGGATGAAAACCTACGATTCGCCTGAAAGCGTTCGTGGATTCTTAAGCAAAATCTCTCAGAAAGGAAGGGGGTCGAATGGCAAGTTTGTTTCTGGCGCCCAAATCGTTCATGAGAAGTTTGGTTACGGGAAAATTCTTCGAGTTCAGGACACGGGCGATGATTTGAAGATCACCGTACAGTTTCCGGGACTGGGCATCAAAAGACTGCTGCAGAGCTATGCCAAGTTAAAGCTGGTTTAACTTGGTGTCTCGCTCCATAAATACGGTAACGTTTGCTGATGGGGCTTGCTTGGGGAGGTCAAGGAGGGAGGAGGAGGCGAGGTCCATGTACATCGATGACGACGAGAGACACAGAGATCGTCCGCAACCTCCATCAGACCGAAGGGTGGCGTCGCGACGGCATCGATTTCTTTGTCGCTCCTCCTCCGTGATGTACACTGACATCGCGTCGTCGTCGCTTCGCGAAGTCGACGCCGTCGCGCTCGCCCCAAACGTCACCGTATTTATGGAACAAGACATCTAACAGTGCAGACTCTCGATAGAATTCTATCTGTGGCCGTAGACATTGCCTGGGGGACTCCCCTGCTCATACTGTTACTGGGGGGGGGTACCCTACTGACCCTCTATTCCCGGTTTCTCCCCTTGTCCGGCACCAGACACGCTCTTGAAATTCTGCAGGGGAAATTCGATCGGGAAGGGGATCCAGGAGACATCAGTCACTTCCAGGCTTTGAGTACCGCCCTATCCGCGACCATCGGCATGGGAAATATCGGGGGAGTCGCCATCGCCATTACCCAGGGTGGCCCAGGTGCGGTTTTTTGGATGTGGATGGCTGCTCTTGTGGGAATGGCCACCAAGTTTTTCAGTTGTACATTGGCTGTGCTGTATCGAGATACAGACAGTCAGGGGAACGTTCAGGGCGGGCCCATGTACTACATGGAACTGGGATTGGGCCGCAAATTCCGTTTCCTGGCCATTTTCTTCAGTGTCTGCGGGACCATCGGTTGCCTGGCCATGTTTCAGGCCAATCAAGTGGCGGAGATCCTGAAGGACACTTACGGCGTACAGTCCTGGCTCACCGGCCTGGTGTTAACGGGTTTAGTGGCTGTGGTCATTCTGGGTGGGGTCAAGAGAATCGCCAAGGTGGCCAGCCGTTTGGTTCCGTTCATGTGTTTCTTGTATCTACTGGCCTCCCTTTATGTGGTCCTCGTTCATTACCCGTTGGTTCCTCAAATCTTCGCCCAGATTGTTCATGATGCCTTCACCGGAACCGCAGCAGCGGGGGGAGTCGCCGGCATTTCGGTGATGACCGTCATCCAGACGGGTATCAAGAGAGCGGCCTTCTCCAATGAGGCGGGAATCGGAACCGCCCCTATGGCCCATGGCGCAGCCAAAACAACCGAACCCGTTCGAGAAGGATTAGTGGCCATGATCGGTCCCTTCATCGACACCATTGTGGTGTGTTCTCTGACGGCCTTTGTGATTTTATCCAGTGGGAACTGGCGAAGCGAAGAAATCCAGGGGGTTTCTCTCACCACCCAGGCTTTTGAAGCAGCTATGGGGGAGTTCGGTAAAGTAGCCCTGGTTGTCATCGTTCTGCTCTTTGGCATATCCACGATGTTCAGCTATTCCTACTATGGCAGAAAGTCCTTCAGCTATCTCTTCGGCCCAGAAAACGGTCGAATTTATGAATTCTTTTATCTCGTGATGCTCTTCGTAGGAGCTGTTTGGAGTGCAAATATGGTGGTCAATCTCATCGACACGACCTTTGCAATGATGGCACTGCCTAATATGCTGGCTATTTTACTGCTGGCTCCCAAGGTGATGGAAGCGACCCGAGACTACTTTTCCCGCCATCGTCCTGGTTAACAAGGTTTCTACTGCAGTGACGCGAACCTATGCATACTCTTGACTAGGAGCCCACTGTTGGGCTGTGATAAAATTTAAGAATGAGGAACGCTTTTTCGAATCAAGCGTAAGGTAAAGCAAGAGCAATGATGAGATTAGAAAACAATGACCTGACACATATGAGATTAGGTGGAGGTTTGGATGGCCGATATGAAACAGTTCTTTACATCTAAAAAGGGCATAACTTTCCTGGCGCTTTTCACGACTCTACTGCTGGGGATCACCATCGGGACGCTGGTTTCTGACCGGGTGCTGAGTGCTGAAGAGGACAGAGAAGCGGTGGCTCTCCTGAAGGTTCAAGGTGAGGGTTCACCGTTGGTGCTGAATGAGACTATATCCCTAGCGGAAGGGTTTTCCCGGGTTGCCAAGACGGTTGAGCCAGCCGTTGTCAACATCAGCACCACCGCAGTGATTCGCACCAGTGCTCCGCAGGAGAGAGGATCTCCGGATGACCTGCGAGATTTCTTCGGAGACGATTTCTGGCAGCGTTTTTTCGGGCCCATGGTTCCTCAGGAGAGAAAAACGACCAGTCTGGGCTCCGGCGTGATCGTGGACAGCAATGGATATGTTCTCACCAATTATCACGTTGTGGCCACCTCAGAGAACCGGCAGGGTGTCCGGAGAATTGCCGACAAAATCGAAGTGAAGCTGTCCAGCGGAGAGACTTTCCTGGCCCGCATCGTGGGTGGAGATCCTGAGTCGGATCTGGGAGTCTTGCAGATCGATGCACCTGAACCCTTACCCTTCGCCAAGGTGGGGGATACCTCCAAGATGCGAGTGGGCGATTGGGTACTGGCCATCGGCAACCCTTTCGGCGTCGGTCGAACCGTCACCTCAGGAATCGTGTCGGCCACGGGCCGTGTGCTTCCCGGCTCCACGATCTTTGGAGACTATATCCAGACCGACGCGGCCATCAATCCAGGGAACAGTGGTGGCCCACTGGTGAATATGCGCGGTGAGGTGATCGGGATCAATACCCTTATTCTCACCCGAAGCGGTGGATCTCAGGGTGTGGGATTTTCCATTCCCTCCTCAGTCTTTATCAATTCCTACAACCAGATCGTGACCAAAGGAAAAATTGAGCGAGGCTGGCTGGGGGTTTCCATGAACACCTACCCGTTGACCGCGGAATTGAGCGAATTCTTTGGCATTTCCGGGGATGATCCCGAGGGAATAAAGGACGGAGACGGAGTTCTCATTACCCAGCTCATCGACGAAAAGGGCGATCCTGCTGAAACCGGCCCCGCTTACCGGGCCGGCATCCGTGCCGAAGACGTGATTGTAAAGTTTGGAGACCGGGAGATAGAAAATCTTAACGATTTGCGGGTGGCCGTTGCCTATACTCCTCCCGGGGAAAACGTTCCCGTAGCCGTGGTTCGAAAGGGTGAAGTCCTGAATCTGACCGTAACGCTGGCGGAAAGAACGTATGACCGGCGTGAACAAGCCGAGAATGAAGGACTTTCTTTCGAGCAGCGAAGAAAAGAGGAACGAGAGAAAGAGATCGGTCTGGAATTCGAAACGCTCTCCACGCAGGATGCGGAAAGGTTGAATCTGGGTGACGAAAGAGGAGTCCTGATCCGTGAGGTAGCTCCCGGCAGCTTGGCAGATGAAAGCGGATTAGCCCGCAATCAGGTCATCACCCATGTGAATGGCGTGGCCGTAACCACCGCCCAAAATCTGTACGATAAGATCAACGCCATGGGTTCCGGTGCGGGTATTGTGCTGCGTGTTATTTGGCAGCGCCCGCAGGAACGGAGGCTCAATATCGCTTATACTTCATTCAAAAAGCCTTAGGAGGGTATGCATAGGCTGTCGTCGCGAAGCGGCGTAGGGGCGAGCCGGTGGCTCGCCACAAGTGGCTCGCCCGAACAGTTAGGATGGCAAAACCGGAGCCACACTGGTAAAGGATGTGCCGTTCATTCGGTTCGGGTCAGCCACCGGCTGACCCCTACAAGTTTAGGCTGTGCCCCCCCCTAGCTTTTTAATTCTCCCAACCCGCAATACAATAAGAAACCTATGGCCCAGGCCAAAGCTTACAAGAACCTGATTGCCGGTGAATGGGTTCAATCCTCTTCCGGGAACACCTTTGACAATCACAATCCTGCTGACCAACGTGAGCTGGTTGGATCCTTTCAAGACTCCACATCGGAGGACGTCGAGAAGGCGGTAGCAGCCGCCTGTGAGGCTTACTCCCAGTGGAGATTAACTCCCGCACCCAAACGAGGTGAAATCCTGTTCCGATTAGGGGAGATCCTGACTCATCGCAAAGAGGAAATCGCTCGCGACATGACCCGGGAGATGGGAAAGATTTTGCTGGAGACACGAGGAGACGTTCAAGAGGCCATCGACATGGCCTATTGGATGGCCGGAGAAGGTCGGCGGATGTATGGTCACACCACACCCTCAGAACTGCGTGATAAATTCAACATGAGTGTGCGCATGCCTGTTGGTGTCTGCGGAATCATCTCACCCTGGAACTTTCCCATCGCCATTCCAAGCTGGAAGATGCTTCCGGCCTTAGTGTGTGGAAACACTTGCGTGTTCAAGCCGGCTTCCGATGCCGCCCTCACTGCCGTGCATTTCATGGAAGCGTTCGAGGAGGCAGGTTTACCCAAAGGTGTTGCCAATCTGGTCACCGGAAGCGGATCTCATGCCGGAAGCGCACTGGTTGAACACAAGGACGTGAGGGTTGTTTCCTTCACCGGATCCACCTCCACGGGAAGAATTGTCGCACAAAGGTGTGCTCGCGATTTCAAGAAGTGCAACCTGGAAATGGGTGGAAAGAACGCCATCTTGGTGATGGAGGATGCCAACCTGGAGCTGGCTGTCGATGGTGCGCTTTGGGGCGGCTTTGGCACCAGCGGACAACGATGCACGGCCTCAAGCCGGGTGATCGTTCACAAAAATGTCTACAAGAAATTTGTTTCCGACTTGGTTGAGCGTACCCAGAAACTGCGTGTTGGGAATGGACTGGACTCTGAAACTGAAATGGGCCCGGTAGTGAGCGAAAAGCAGAAAGAATCGATCCTTCAATGGCTGACTATAGGCCAAAAGGAAGGTGCGCGGCTTCTTTGCGGTGGAAGGGCTCTCGAAGACGGAAGCTATCAACACGGCCACTTTATTGAACCCACGATTTTCGGAGATGTGGATCCCCACATGCAGATCGCCCAGGAGGAGATCTTCGGTCCGGTGGTCTCGGTCATTCCGTGTTCATCTTTCCAAGAGGCGATAGAGATCGGAAACAGTGTTCGATATGGACTTTCCACCGCCATTTATACCCAGGATATAAACCAGGCATTTGTCGCGATAAGAGAGATGAACACAGGAATTGTCTACGTCAATGCTCCTACGACTGGAGCGGAAATCCACCTGCCCTTTGGGGGAACCAAGGAGACCGGTAATGGTCACAGGGAGGCTGCAGAAGCGGCTTTGGATGTTTTCTCTGAGTGGAAAGCCGTTTACCTGGACTTCAGTGGACATCTGCAGCGAGCACAGATCGATTAAGCCCGGGTTCGTTGCCTCAATGCGGCGCGAGGATCAATGAATATCGGCCTTCCCAAGGAAGTCAAAGACAATGAATATCGAGTGGGAATAGTCCCTGCCGGTGTTCATGCCCTGGCCGGGGACGGCCACACCGTATTTGTGGAGAAGGGTGCCGGCCTGGGTTCGGGATTCTCCGATGAAGAATATACAGCGACAGGGGCCACGCTTCTTGACACGGCAGACGAAGTATTTGTGCGCAGCGACATGGTGGTGAAGGTCAAGGAGCCCACCCAGGAAGAGTACCCCAGACTTCGAGAGGGACAGATTCTATCCAGTTACCTGCACTTGGCTCCGAATCCAGAACTGACCCGGGCTCTGTTGGACTGCAAGGCGATCGGCGTGGCTTACGAAACCATCACAGATGGCCAAGGAGGCCTGCCCCTGCTGGCGCCGATGAGTGAGGTTGCGGGTCGCATGTCGATCACAGTAGGGTCCTATTACCTTCAGAAGACGACTGGAGGACGTGGTGTTCTTTTGGGGGGGGTGCCTGGAGTCCGTCCCGCTTCTGTTTTAATCATCGGGGGAGGTACCGTCGGGATTAACGCAGCCAAGATGGCGCGCGGCTTGGGAGCTCGGGTTTGCATCGTGGACCTGGATGTGGACCGGCTGCGGTTCATTGACGATCTGTTTCTCGGCCAGGTCAACACGGTTGTCTCCAGTGCCTATAGTATTGCCCAATTGATCAAGGACGCCGATCTTGTCATTGGGGCGGTGCTCATCCCTGGAGCCAGCGCCCCAAAGCTCATTACGCGCACGATGATTTCCTCAATGCAACCGGGAGCGGTGATCGTTGACGTGGCGGTGGACCAGGGCGGGTGTTGTGAAACCACCCGCCCCACGACCCACAGCGAGCCCGTCTACACGGTCGATGGAATCGTGCACTACTGCGTCACCAACATGCCAGGCGCCATGCCACGAACCTCCACCTTAGCGCTAACCAATGCAACGGTTCCCTACATTCGTCAGATCGCCAGCTTGGGTATGAAGGATGCGATCCGAGAAAATCCCCTTTTAAAGGATGGCGTGAACGTCTACAAAGGTCAGGTGACCTTTGAGCCTGTAGCCACTTCTCACGATTTACCCTACCATAACCTCGATGAGCTCTTGTGACAGCTGGGCCTACATTGTTGACCGTCCCAGGTCGGGCCTCGAGAACATGAGGATCGATCGAGAACTTCTTGATTGGGCGGAGAAGTGCTCGCACAAGATCACCGTGGTTCGGTTCTATCAGTGGGCGGTTCCCACCATTTCTCTTGGGAAACACCAGAAGGTTGAGGAGGCCGTCAATCAGATCTATTGCCAGCGAGCGGCAATTCCGGTCGTCCATCGGCCGACCGGTGGCCGGGCCGTTTTTCACGAGCATGAACTCACCTATTCATTGGTCTCCAACCATGCCAAGTACTTTCCGCTGGAGAGCGTGAAGGACACCTATCGAGCGATCGCCGCAGCACTGAGAGCTGGTTTGCAAAGCCTGGGCATCTTCGCCCAACTCGCCAAGGGTGCTCGAGAATCGCCACCTCTTGCACCATCCAACGGGGGGAAGCAACCTTGTTTCATGACTCCTTCTCGTTATGAACTGTTGTTGGGTGGTTACAAGTTAGCGGGAGGCGCTCAGAGAAGATTGAGAAGAAGCTTTCTTCAGCAAGGTTGCTTTCCGTTGCAGGTCGACTACCCAAAAATGGCTGTAGCCTTGGGTATCCAGGAAAATGTGCTCAGAAAATCCCTTCTCTCTGTGTCCCGGGCCAGTGGCCATCAGGTGGCATTTGAAACCCTCTGTAAAGCACTCAAGGAGGGATTTGAGAAAACTTTCCGAGTCCAATTGAGAGTGTCATCCTATCCGGATGAAGCCAGGCCGCTATTTACCAGGATGCGATTTTTATAGAGGAATTGCGTCTTATTAAACGGTTATACTATAAACTCTAGAGATGGCCAGACAAGGATCTACAGTTCAACTGAACGAGCGGGCTCAGGATGTGCTCAAGACATTAATCCGGGAGTTCGTAGAGGATGGCAAACCGGTTGGTTCTGGTCGCCTGGCCAAGAACTACTGGGAAAAACTGAGTTCGGCCACCCTCCGCAATGTCATGGCTGATTTGGAAAAAGTGGGGTTTCTCACCCAACCCCACACTTCGGCGGGAAGAGTTCCCACTGCCAAGGGTTATCGCTTTTATGTGGACTCTCTCCCGGATACCCGACAGCTATCGGCTCGGGAAGTAGATCGCATCAAACAGAGTTTGGAGCAAGAAACGGATCCCGGGGAATTGATGAGCAAGACTTCCCAGGTTCTTTCCACCTTATCGAACAATGTGGGATTCGTGTTGGCCCCGCCGATCTCCCGTGCTGCAATGAAACACATTAAATTCGTCAGGATTTCCCAAAAGCGAATCCTGGTAGTATTGGTGACTGGATCAGGACTCGTTCAACATCGACTCATCCAGACCGATCAGGATTTTTCGCAAAGGGAGCTGAATCAAGCGGGTCGCTATCTTGTAGCCCATTTTGAGGGAAAGACTCTACTCGAGATTCGATTGGAGTTGCATCGTCTCATGTTGGAAGAAAAATCTCTTTACGATCGGATGTTGAAGAATGTGACCTTGCTTGGCGCTGCCAGCTTCGTGCAGTACGAAGGTGACGAGGACGAGGAAGCCGAAGTCTACTTAGGAAGTACGGCCGGCATGATACGAAAGCCCGAGCTTGCCGACATCAACAAAATGACAGTCCTCTTCGAGACCTTCGAAGAAAAGAGTCGCCTGGTTAAGATCGTTACCGAATGTCTCAAGGCCAACTCTTCCGGCCCGACAGTAAGAATCGGCCTTGAGAAACACATCCCGGGAATGCGTGATTGGGCACTGATCACATCCCCCTATCTTTGTGATCAGAAGGCCATCGGCAGTCTGGGCATTTTGGGGCCCTCGCGCATGGAGTATGACAAGGCGATCAGCCTGGTGGACTATGTGGCCAAACTCTTCGGCAAGCTACTGAACAGCGCCTGATCCACTTCCACTCACCGCAAGAGTATTCGAAAACATTATGGGGAAGAAGAAAGTGAATCTGGAGGAACAAGATAGCGTCCCAGAAAATGAGACCCATCCAGGCGCTGAAGAAAGAGAGTCTGAAGGTCCGCAACCGGACTCCTCTCTAGAAACCATTGAGATCCTGCGCAGGGAGAAAGAGGAGGACCATGATTTACTCCTCCGTAAACAAGCCGAGTTTGAGAACTATCGCAAACGAGTCGTAAAAGAAAAAGAGGAGTTGCGTCTCACCGCTCAGGCCAGTGTCCTTGAGAAATTGTTACCCGTCCTGGACGCCTTCGAGAAAGGGCTCCACAGCTTAAAGGCAGCACCTGGTGAATCCGAGCTGGAAGCCTACCGTGAGGGCTACGAGTTGATGTTCAAGGAGGTTCAGTCCGTGCTCCAGAAGTTCGAGGTGATTGAAATACCCGGAGTGGGAGCGCCTTTTGATCCGAACGTGCATGAAGCGGTGGTCCGAGAGGTTACCACTGGCCACAAAGAGGGTGAGATTCTGGATGAATATCGCAAGGGCTACAAACTCAAGGACCGACTGTTACGCCCTTCCCAGGTCAAGGTTGCCGTTCACCCGGCCGAACCGTCCGTGGCCCAGGAGAAAAGGCAAGGAGAAGAGGAATAAGCAAGTCACCGCCAGCTTGTCAGCGACCCAGAGCGATCTTATGATTACTTTAGCCTCAGGAGAGTGCTTTGCAGAAAAGAGACTACTACGAAATACTCGGCCTCAGAAAAGACGCCAGTGAGCAGGAAATCAAGAGCGCTTATCGGAAATTGGCCATCCAGCACCATCCCGATAAGAATGCCGGGGACAAGGAGGCGGAGGAAAAGTTCAAAGAGGGCGCTGAAGCGTACAGCGTGTTGAGTAACCCCGATCAAAGAGCTCGGTACGATCGCTTTGGGCATGCTGGCGTCAGTTCCTCGGCTGGAGGATTTCAAGGATTCGATCCCGACATATTCTCCGATTTCAGTGACATCCTGGGTGATTTTTTCGGTTTCGGGGATATCATTGGAGGCTCCCGAAGACAGTCGAAACAACCTCGGCGGGGAGCGGATCTTCGATACGATCTTGAGATCGGTTTCACGGAAGCTGTGGCTGGCGTGAAGACGAAAATCAAGATTCCCCGCCAGGAGACTTGCACATCCTGTCAGGGTACAGGAGCAGATCCTAAAGAGGGTTTGAGCACTTGCACCGCCTGCCAAGGACAGGGGAGTGTTCGATACCAACAAGGTTTTTTCACCATTCGCAGAACCTGCTCCACCTGTCAAGGTACGGGGCAGTTGATCAGAAAGGCCTGTCCCCAGTGCCGGGGCCAGGGACAAGTAAGAAAAGAAAAGGTACTTGAGATCAAAATTCCCGCTGGAGTGGACCAGGGTTCTCGCTTGAGGATTATGGGGGAAGGGGAGGCGGGACCGAAGGGCGGGCCCTCGGGAGATCTTTATGTGGTTCTATCCGTCGAAGAGCACCCCTTCTTTCAGCGCCAGGACAACAACATCTACTGCGAGATACCGATCAGTTTCTCCCAGGCGGCTCTGGGCGGAGAGACGACCGTGCCCACATTGGAAAAGCCCCAAAAGATCAAGATTCCAGCAGGCACCCAGTCCGATACGGTCTTCCGCTTAAAGGGCCGAGGGATTGTTAGCTTAAACGGATACGGCAAAGGGGATCAGCTGGTTCGAGTCAAAGTCGCCACCCCGAAGAAATTGACCAAGGAACAAAAGGAACTCTTCAAACAGCTAGCCGCAATTTCAGGAGATGCTGAAGAATCCAGTAGTCTCTTTGAGAAAGTTAAAGAGATTCTAACTTAGTGTCTCGCTCCATTCTTCAGAATGAGTTGGGAGATCTATCCCCATGAAATATCTGCCCTTGCTTCTCTTGATTTTCCAACCTGCCCTGCTTTTGTCTCAACAGCGCCCTCTCATCACTGAGCGAGCGGAGACAGTCAAGAAGAATTATCTCCTTTTCGATATCGGCCTGGAGTTCCTTCAAGATACCGTTTTCACTTTTTCCGGCCTGGAAGGAGATCTGACTCGAATCGGGGTAGTGGGAGTGCGTTTTGGGGCGGCGGACAACGTTGAAATCCAGGTTCTGGGAACCATCCAGGACATCTTGAGCATTGAGAGTCGCTTTGACGCGCCCAACACGCCAAATCTCAACTTTTCGGGAAATTCAACGAGCGACTTTGGAGACTTCACCATGGCCACTAAGGTACTCCTCAAAAAGGAGCAAAACCGATGGCCGGCCATATCGACGCGTTTTGGCTTTCAGATGCCCAATGCCTCAAACCAAAATGGATTGGGTAATGATGAAACCAACTTCTTCAGCAGTTTTCTCCTTCAAAAACAGTTCGGGAGCCTCCAGTTCTTCACGGAATTGGGTCTGGCCGTTTTGGGAGATCCGGTAAGCCCTGGAGCTCAGGACGACCTGTTTACTTACGGCCTGGCCTTGATACACCCACTCAATGACCAGATCAATGTGGTGGTCGACGCCTATGGCCGAGTGGGGGCGGGAGGAATCGGAACCGAAGAGCAGTCTCTGTTGCGGTTGGGGACTCAGGTCAAGGCCGCTGGACTCTATTGGGATGTGGCCCTCGTTCTGGGATTTCGCGACACCGACCCCTCCTCAGGCCTGGTTGTGGGTGTGTCGAAAGAATTCAGGCTTTCCATGTTTGGGAACTAGAGAGATTAGGAAAGGGAGATTAAAGAATTTAGGAGGAATTTAGGGACAGGCCCCGAATTCGGAGAATTCTTGGGCCTGTCCCTAAATTCTCTCTTAAACTCTCTAACTGCAGCCTGAGGTGCTTCCACAGACACCGCAAACGTAGCAGTTGCCGTTTCGCTGCATGAGATTCCCGCAAGTGAGGCAGGTGTGGGATTCCCGGTTGCTTTCCTGCAGCAACCGCTGGGTAGCGCTGGTGCTCTTGGGCCGATTTGCCTGGTCGGAGAACCTCACCTGCACACCGTCCTGAATACTTCCATTCGGTTTCACGTTGTGGATGCCCAAAGCCTCCTGAACCTCAGGACTGAGGAACTGGGTTGCCAAATAACGGACCATATAGTCGGGGATGGACGTGGTAAAAGGGATCTGAGAATTGTCGGTATATCCAGCCGGCTCAAAGCTCATATGAGCGAACATGCGGACGTAGTCCTCCAGTGGC